>Ga0114986_1000025_pt1 | contig 41389 bp, 43 predicted proteins | sample Shrwel1BS1Day17_FD_96988 | JGI IMG/M metagenome (GOLD analysis project Ga0114986, IMG submission 96988) | Subsurface microbial communities from deep shales in Ohio, USA - Utica-3 well 1 S-1-Day17 | ecosystem: Environmental > Aquatic > Deep subsurface > Shale gas/oil reservoir > Produced... | reverse complement strand
GGCTTCGATCAAGAAGCTGATCAGCAAGGCGAAGAAGCGCGGCTATGTCACCTATGACGAGCTGAACGAGGCCCTGCCCTCGGGCGAGATGAGCCCCGACCAGATCGAGGACATCCAGACCGCACTGTCCGAAATGGGCGTGCAGATCGTCGAAAGCGACGAGGATGCCGAGGCCGAGGCCGAAGAGCGCGAGGATGGCGAGGCCGAAGACGTTGTCGCCGATGACGACGATGACGATGACGATGGCGACCGCAAGGCACCCAAGGATGCCCGCGCCGCCAACAAGAAGCTGGCGACCGGCGAGCGCACCGACGATCCGGTGCGCATGTACCTGCGCGAAATGGGCGCGGTGGAACTGCTCAGCCGCGAAGGCGAAATCGCCATTGCCAAGCGCATCGAGGCCGGGCGCGATATGATGATCATGGGGCTGTGCGAAAGCCCGATCACCTTCCACGCGATCATCCAGTGGTCCGAAGCGCTCAACAACGGCGACATGCAGCTGCGCGAGATCCTCGATCTTGATGCGATGCTGTCCAAGGAACCCCCGGCCGAGAAAATGGCCGAAGGCGCCGAGGATGACGACGACGACGAAATCTCCGAAGCTACCGCCGGCCCGACCATCCGCGAGGATGATGAAGTCGCCGACGAGCCCGAAGCCGATGCCGACGAGGACGAGGACGGCGAAGGCCGCCCCAAGCGCGAAGAGGAAGAGGAGGAGGACAACACCCTCTCCCTCGCCCAGATGGAAGCCGCGCTGAAGCCCGAGGCGCTGGAGCGCTTTGCGCGCATCACCTCGCTGTTCAACGCCTTTGAAAAGCTTCAGGCCGAACGCGTCGATACGCTGGCGGCGGGCAATGCCTTTCCCGCGGCCAAGGAAGCCAAGTACGAACAGCTGCGCGAAGACCTCACCGCCGAGGTTGAAAGCGTTCAGTTCCACGCGACCAAGATCGAATTCCTGGTCGACAACCTCTATGCCTTCAACCGCCGTCTGACCACGCTGGGCGGGCAGATGCTGCGCCTTGCCGAGCGTCACAAGATCAAGCGCGTCGACTTCCTCACCGCCTATGTCGGCAACGAGATGGACGATGCCTGGATCAAGGAGCGCGCCAAGAAGGACAAGAAGTGGGCCGCCTTTGCCGAACGCGAGGAAGACCCGATCGAGCGCATCCGCAGCGAAATCGCCGATATTGCCGCGCAGACCGGGATGAGCCTTCCCGAGTTCCGCCGCATCGTCAACATGGTCCAGAAGGGCGAGCGCGAGGCGCGTATCGCCAAGAAGGAAATGGTCGAAGCGAACCTGCGTCTGGTGATCTCGATCGCCAAGAAATATACCAACCGGGGCCTGCAATTCCTTGATCTCATTCAGGAAGGCAACATCGGGTTGATGAAGGCGGTCGACAAGTTCGAATACCGCCGCGGCTACAAGTTCAGCACCTATGCGACGTGGTGGATCCGGCAGGCGATTACCCGCAGCATCGCCGATCAGGCCCGCACGATCCGCATTCCGGTGCACATGATCGAGACGATCAACAAGCTGGTCCGCACCTCCCGCCAGTTTCTCCACGAGGAAGGCCGCGAGCCGACGCCGGAGGAAATGGCCGCGCGCCTCTCCATGCCGCTCGAGAAGGTGCGCAAGGTGATGAAGATCGCCAAGGAGCCGATCTCCCTCGAAACCCCCATCGGGGACGAGGAAGACAGCCACCTCGGCGATTTCATCGAGGACAAGAACGCGATCATCCCCGTGGATGCCGCGATTCAGGCGAACCTCAAGGAAACGGTCACCCGCGTGTTGGCCTCGCTCACCCCGCGCGAGGAACGCGTGCTGCGCATGCGCTTCGGCATCGGGATGAACACCGATCACACGCTGGAAGAAGTCGGCCAGCAGTTCTCGGTGACCCGCGAGCGTATCCGCCAGATTGAAGCCAAGGCGCTCAGGAAGCTGAAGCACCCGAGCCGGTCGCGCAAGATGCGCAGCTTCCTCGATCAGTGATCCGACCGAAAGACCCCGCTACGGCGGGGTTTTTCACGCCCGGCGCCCAGTCACTTCTTCTTGTCGGGCAGTGACTTGCGCTTGGTTGCCGCCAGTTCCTCGAGCTCTTTCTCGCTCATCGACGCCGCCATCTCCCGGGATGCGCCCTTGAGCTCATTCTTCGGCGTCTCACCGCGCTTGGCAGACAAAGCCGCGCCGGCGGCCTTTTGCTGGGCTTTCGATTTGGCTGGCATCGCGTCATCTCCTGATTGCCGGGCATGGACAACCTAGGGGCGGCGACCTGCCCCGCCCTAACCTGTTTCATGCACCAAACCGCCGGTCGAAAAGACGCCGCCAAGGGGTGGAGATTCCCCGCCCCAGCGCCTATAGGCCGCCCATGCGCATCGCCATCGCCTCCGATCACGCGGCCGTCGAGCTGAAGGCTGACCTTGCCGAATGGCTCATCGAAGAAGGCCACGAGGTCGCCGACCTCGGGCCGGAACCGGGGCCGAGCGTCGATTATCCGGATTACGGCTATCGTCTTGCAGAGATCATCGCCGAAGGTTCGGTCGAATTCGGGATCGCGCTGTGCGGCAGCGGCATCGGCATCTCGATCAGCGTCAACCGCCACCCGCAGGTCCGCTGCGCGCTGGTCAGCGAGCCGCTCTCCGCTGCCCTCGCCCGCGAACATAATGATGCCAATTGCATCGCATTGGGCGCGCGGCTCGTAGGGATCGAAATGGCGAAGTCCTGCGTTGCTACCTTTCTCGACACAGAATTCGCCGACGCCGGCGATCCGGCGGGGCGCCACCAGCGCCGCGTCGGCAAGCTCGGCAAGCCGCCCTTCTCCCCCGACCATATCGAGACGCACCAATGAGCACCGCGCCCGTAGATTTCGCCGCCCGCACCACCAGCTCGTCCATGGACGGGTTCTGGCACGATGATCTTGCCCACGCCGATCCCGAAATCGCGGCCGCCATCGGCAAGGAACTCGCCCGCCAGCGGGACAAGATCGAGCTGATCGCGTCGGAAAACATCGCCTCGCGCGCGGTGCTGGAGGCCGCCGGTTCGGTGTTCACCAACAAGTATGCCGAGGGCTACCCGGGCAAGCGTTACTACGGCGGCTGCGACTATGCCGACGTGGTCGAAACCCTCGCCATCGAGCGCGCCAAGCAGCTGTTCGGGTGCAACTTCGCCAACGTGCAGCCCAATTCGGGCTCGCAGATGAACCAGGCGGTGTTCCTCGCCCTGCTCAACCCGGGCGACACCTTCATGGGGCTGGATCTCAATTCGGGCGGCCACCTCACCCACGGATCGCCCGTCAACATGAGCGGCAAGTGGTTCAACGTCGTGTCCTATGGCGTCTCGCGCGAAACCGAGACCATCGACATGGAAGAGGTCGCCGCCAAGGCACGGGAAAACAAGCCGAAGATCATCATCTGCGGCGGCACCGCCTATTCGCGCACCTGGGATTTCCCCGCCTTCCGCGCCATCGCCGACGAAGTGGGCGCGGTGCTGCTGTGCGACATGAGCCACATTTCCGGCCTCGTGGCGGGCGGCGCGCACCCCTCGCCCTTCCCGCATTGCGATATCGTCACCTCGACCACCCACAAGAGCTTGCGCGGTCCGCGCTCGGGCATCATCCTGTGGAATGACGAGAAGTATACCAAGCCGCTCAACATGGCGGTCTTCCCCGGCCTTCAGGGCGGCCCGCTGATGCACATCGTCGCGGCCAAGGCGGTGGCCTTCAAGGAGGCGCTTGATCCGTCCTTCCGCGATTACGCCCACCGCATCGTCGAAAACGCCCGCGCACTGGCCGCGAGCCTTGAGGAAAACGGCCTGCGCATCGTTTCGGGCGGCACCGACAACCACTCGATGCTGGTCGACCTGACGGCCAAGGACGTGACCGGCAAGGACGCCGAAAAGGGCCTCGATCGTGCGTTTCTGACCTGCAACAAGAACGGCATCCCCTACGACACCCGCTCGCCCTTCGTGACCAGCGGCATCCGCCTCGGCACGCCGGCCGGCACCACCCGCGGTTTCGGCCCCGAAGAGTTCCGCACGGTCGGCAAGCTCATCGCCGAAGTGGTTGACGGTCTTGCCAAAAACGGTCCCGAAGGCGATGCGCAGGTCGAAGAAAGCGTCCGCCAGCGCGTGGCGACGCTGTGCGCCGCCTTCCCCGTCTATCCCGGCATGTAAGGAGCCTCGACCATGGATCAGGGACCCCGCCAGACGCCCGAATGGGTCGAAGAGGTGAAGGCCGAAGTCACCGGAATGGCCAAGGAAGGCCTGAACCACCCCTCGACCGCGCCGGTGCTGACCGGGGCGGCGGTGGGTGCCGTAGCCGGGGCGTTGCTGCCGGTGATCTCCTGGCCGGTTGGCCTTGCGGTCGGCATCGGCTTCGCGCTCTATCAGAGAGTCAAGAAGTAACCCCCTGAATGCGCTGCCCCTTCTGTGCCCATGATGATACCCAGGTAAAGGATAGCCGCCCGACCGAGGATAATGCCTCGATCCGGCGCCGTCGCCAGTGTTCGTCCTGCGGGGCGCGCTTCACTACCTTCGAACGGGTGCAACTGCGCGAAGTGGTTGTGGTGAAGACCGGGGACCGGCGGGAACCGTTCGACCGCTCCAAGCTCGAACAATCCGTGGCGCTCGCGAGTCGCAAGCGCGGGATCGAGCAGGAGCGACTGGATCAGCTCATCAGCGGTATCCAGCGGCAGGTCGAAACATCGGGCGAGGCCGAAGTGCCATCCGCGCATATCGGTGAACTGGTGATGGAGGGGCTGCGGCAGATTGATTCGGTCGCCTATATCCGCTTTGCCAGCGTGTACCGCGATTTCTCCGAAGCACGAGACTTTGAGGAATTTGCCAGCACCGTGCAGCAAGCTGCCAAGGAATAACGACAAGATGGCCGATCTCAACAAGCCGGTGATCGTCCTCGTGCGCCCGCAGCTGGGCGAGAACATCGGCAAAGCAGCCCGCGCGATGCTGAATTTCGGGCTGACCGAGCTGCGTCTCGTCGCCCCTCGCGATGGCTGGCCCAACCCTTCGGCAGGCCCGGCGGCGGCAGGCGCAGACATCGTGCTGGAGCAAGCGAAGGTCTATGCCACCACCGCCGAGGCGGTCGCGGACTGCGCGCATGTCCACGCCACCACCGTCAGGAAGCGCGGCGTGACCAAGCCGGTGATCGGCGCTGACGAGGCAGGGCGGCAGGTCCATTCCCTCGCCGGGAGGCACGCAATCATTTTCGGGCCTGAACGCTCCGGGCTGGAGACCGAGGATGTGGCCCTGGCCCGCAGTATCCTCACCGTCCCCATCAATCCCGAGTTCGGTTCACTGAACCTTGCGCAGGCGGTCATTCTCGTCGCCTATGAATGGGCGCGCATGGGCCGCGAAATCGCTGATGCGGGCACGGTTCTGGTGCAGCCGACTGCCGAGGATGCCCTGCCACCCGCTCCGCAGGACGAACTGGACGGTCTGATCGCCCATTTCGAAAAGCTGCTGGAACCCAAGGGCTATTTCCTCCCCGCCGCGCGCGCGGATTCCACCCGCCGCACCCTGCGCGGATTGCTTACCAAGCCGGGCTGGAACCATCTGGAAGTGCGCACCTTGCGCGGCATCCTGAGTTACATGGAGCGCAAGGAGCGCCCTGACTGAACGGCATCACCCGCAGCGACTTGACCTTTGCCCCTGTCCTGCTATGCGCGCGCCTTCGCAATTGGCCCTGCACCCCGGTGAAGCAGTGGCCGCATCGGTTTGACGACTGATGGTGCGGTGCCGGGTTCAAGGCCTCCCGCAGTGGGCGGCCCAGCAAATTTGAAGGATACGACATATGTCGAAGCGCAAGAGCGCCAAGCATAAGCTTGACCGCCGCATGGGCGAGAACATCTGGGGCCGCCCGAATTCCCCGGTGAACAAGCGTTCCTACGGCCCGGGCCAGCACGGTCAGCGCCGCAAGGGCAAGATGAGCGATTACGGCCTCCAGCTGCGCGCCAAGCAGAAGCTCAAGGGCTACTATGGCGACGTCACCGAGAAGCAGTTCAAGCGCAACTATCTCGAAGCTTCGCGCATGAAGGGCGACACCAGCCAGAACCTGATCGGCCTGCTCGAACAGCGTCTGGACATGGTCGTCTACCGCGCCAAGTTCGCGCCGACCATCTTCGCTGCGCGCCAGATCGTGAGCCACGGCCACATCTATGTGAACGGCCAGAAGTGCAACATTGCCTCGCGCCGCGTGAACGTGGGCGATGTCGTCAGCCTCGGCAGCAAGGCCAAGGAAATGGCGCTCGTGATCGAAGCCCAGAGCCTCGCCGAGCGTGACATTCCCGACTACGTCATGCCCGACGGCACCGACAAGGTGACCTTCACCCGCGTGCCGAAGCTCGACGAAGTGCCCTACCCGGTGACGATGGAACCGAACCTGGTCGTCGAATTCTACTCGCGCTGATCCGGCTTCACAGCCGCACGGCAAGCAAGAGGGCGGTCCTTCGGGGCCGCCCTTTTCTTTTGTGCGCGCCGCGATAATCTCCTGCCGAGGGGACGGACGAGGGGAATGCCGATGAATGTGCTGCTGATCGACGCGCATCCGGACGAAGGACGCTATTGCTCGCACCTGCTGGATGTCTATCGCGCCGCCCTGCCCGCCGGTGCCACGGTCACGCTGGTCGCCCTGCGCGATCTGAGGTTCGATCCAAACCTCGCCCACGGCTACCGCCAGCGCACCGAGTGGGAGCCCGATCTCCAGCGAATGGCGCGCTTGCTGGATGCCTGCGATCACATTGTTTTTGCCTTCCCGATGTGGTGGGGTGCGGAACCGGCGACCCTGAAGGGCCTGCTCGACCGCTTGTTCCTGCCCGGCTTCACCTTCGCCTATCACGAGAACGACACGTGGTGGGATCGCAACATGGCGGGGCGGTCTGCGGATGTGATCGTCACCATGGACACGCCGCCCTTCTTCCTGCGGCTCGCCTATGGCAATGCGCTGATCCATCGCTGGAAGAAGCAGGTGCTGGGCTTTGCGGGGTTCAAGCCGGTGCGCATCCTGCCGCTCGGACAGGTCAAGTTCGGCGGGGCCGAGCGCAAGGGCGCGAAATGGGAAGCGAAGGTGCGCGCGCTCGCTCAAAGCGTACGTCAGGCGGATCCGTCACGCAAGCAGCCGAGGCTGGAGCGGTTTCTCGCCGGCAAGCAGGCCTAGGCGCGGATCCGGTCCCACTCGCCGAATTCGTAGGCGATCGAGCCTTCCACAAGCCGTTCCCAGATATCGGCGACGACATCGCCCGGGATGCCCTGCGACTCGGCCTCGGCCACGGCTGCGGCGATGACGCTGGCCTTGCGCCCTTCATCGCGCACGGCATCGCGCGACGGCTTGATCCGGGCGGCAGCGCGCATGTAGCCGAACCGCTTCGCCAGCAGCGCCACCAGCTCGCGGTCAAGCGCATCGACGCCTTCGCGCACCTCGACCATGGTCTGGCAGAGTTCAGGGTCTTTGGGGGCATGCTCGGGCATCAAACGGAACTTCCAAGGTAATCGCGCCGGAATGTGGCGGCGAAATCGGCAAAGCGCCCGCCCGCAATGGCATCCCGCATCCCCTGCATCAAGGCCTGATAGAAGCTGAGATTGTGCTCGGTCACCAGCATCGCGCCGAGCATTTCGCCCGACTTCACGAGGTGGTGGATATAGGCGCGCGAATAGGTGGGGCAGACGGGGCACTGGCACCGTTCGTCCAGTGGCCCGGTGTCCTCGGCGAAGCGGGCGTTCCTCAGATTGAGCGGCCCGTTCCAGGTGAAGGCCTGCCCGTTGCGGCCCGAGCGGGTCGGCAGCACGCAATCGAACATGTCGATCCCGCGCTCCACCGCGCCGACGAGGTCATCGGGTTTGCCCACACCCATCAGGTAACGCGGGCGGTCAACGGGGAGCATGTCGGGGGCATAATCGAGCACGCCGAACATGGCCTCCTGCCCCTCGCCCACGGCAAGCCCGCCGACCGCATAGCCATCGAAACCGATATCGGTGAGCTTCTCGGCGCTGATCCGGCGCAGGTCTTCATGCAGCGCGCCCTGCTGGATGCCGAACAGCGCGGCGCGGGCGGCGTGTTCCTCGCCGGCGTCAAAGCCCTCGCGGCTGCGTCTTGCCCAGCGCATCGACAGCTCCATCGAAGCGGTGATCTCGTCACGCGGACGGTCGGCACGGGGGCATTCGTCGAAGGCCATGACGATATCGCTGCCGAGCAGGCGCTGGATTTCCATGCTGCGCTCGGGCGTGATCATGTGCTTGCTGCCATCGATATGGCTGCGGAATTCCACTCCCTGTTCGGTCAGCTTGCGCAGTTCCGACAGGCTCATCACCTGATAGCCGCCGCTGTCAGTGAGGACCGGGCGCTGCCAGTTCATGAATTTGTGCAGGCCGCCGAGCCGCGCGACACGCTCGGCCCCCGGACGCAGCATCAGGTGGTAGGTATTGCCGAGGATGATGTCGGCGCCGGTCTGGCGGACAGCCTCGGGCTTCATCGCCTTGACCGTGGCGGCGGTGCCCACGGGCATGAAGGCGGGCGTGCGGATTTCCCCGCGCTGCATGGCAATCGTGCCAGTGCGCGCCTTGCCGCTGGTGGCGTGAAGGGTGAATTGGAAGCGGGGAGCGATCATTGCCGGGCCGCACTAGCGCCCCCTCGCGGCGCTGTCACGCACATGCAAAAGGGGCAGGGAAACGTGCCTCGCATCCCCTGCCCCTTCGCAAGTCAGCCTAAGCGGAAAGCTTAGAACTTGTAGAGCACACCCACGGTTGCGCGGGTCGAATCGAAGGCGATGGTGTCGATCCCGGCGCGGAACGCGATCGGGCTGTCACCGAGACCGAATTCGACGCCGGCACCCACGAGGTAATCGCCGTCGGTGTCGTCAAGACCGACCACGGCCGGGGTCACGAAGCGGCTCAGGTTGAAATCAACCTCCTGGAAACCGCCGCGGACATAGACCTTGGCGCTGTCGCCAACGCGCACACCGGCGCGGGCGGCGATGCCGTATTCGCTGTCGATCGCGCCGTCGCCGATGTTGTAGTTACCTTCGGCACCGACGAAGAGCGTGTTGCCGACCGGCACATCGACACCGGCGACCACGCCGTAGATGCCGCCATCATCATCGGGCAGGCCGATGCCGAGATCGTGGATACCCGCGGTCACACCGACATAGGTTTCGACCTTCGGGTCGTTGTTCTGCGCCTGAGCGGCGGCGGGGAGAGCCATCGCGCCGATCGCTGCGAGCGTGGTGAATGCGATCTTGTTCATGAGGATTTTTCCTTTGCTTGACCCTGCCGCAGGGGGTGCGGCGGGATGGGAAGCAATTAGGAATCCGTCACTTGCTGCGCAATGAATGAACAGACAAGTTTCCGTTCATGTCCGTTCATCGGCATAATCACGCCGACCAACGACCAGCCCGCATCGACCGGGGAAGATGGCCGGAGGGCCGGTTATGGGCCCTCCGGCGTATTGGTGTGCGTCAGAACTTGAAGCCGACGCCCACGGTTCCGCGCAGGGTATCGAAGGCGATGGTGTCAACGTTGGCGCGCAGCACCACCGAACTCACCGGCACCTCCACGCCCAGACCGAGCAGGTAATCGCCACCCACATCCTTCACGTCGATGTCGTTTTCATCGAGGAAATCCTCGCTGACACCGGTCAGGTCTTCCAGATCGAGGTCGACCCACTGGTAGCCGCCGCGCGCATAGATCTTGGTGCCGCCCTCGGTCTTGACGCCAAGGCGGGCAGCCGCGCCATATTCGGATTCGATCGGGCCGCTACCGAAGTGGAAGTTGCCTTCAACGCCTGCGAACAAGCTCTCGCCGAGCGGGAAATCCGCCGCGACGAAACCGCCGTAGATTTCGGCGCTGTCATCGATGTTGAAATCATCGAACTCGCCATCGTCGGCGTCCAGATCGCCGAGATCGACGCCGAGATCGTGCATGCCGACCGAGGCACCGATGGTGATGTCGGGCTTGGTGGCGTCCTGCGCCTGGGCAGCGGCGGGGAGCGCAAGCGCACCTGCTGCCGCAAGCGAAGTGAAGACGAGCCTTTTCATAGTTTTTCCGTCCTTGTTGAACCGCCGCGGGAGGTGCGACGTCGGACAGGGGGCTAGGAAGCAGCGCTTGTCTGCGAAATGAACAAAGCTAAGCGCGTGCGTTAATGTCGGATTGGCGGTGCAAAAGGTCTGCCGAACGACATATGGTTACAAACATGGATTACTCCCGGAGCCGCCATCCGGTCCGGAAAATCACGGCAATAATGATCGTGCAGACCGTCAGGAACCCGAGGGTCAGGCCCAGCGACACGCCGATGGGCACATCCGACACGCCGTAGAAGGAATAGCGCAGCCCGCTCACCAGGAAGGCAATGGGGTTGGCAAGCGCGATCGCGTCCCAAGGGGCGGGCAGATCGCGGATCGAATAGAAGGTGCCGCCCAGAAAGGTCAGCGGGGTCAGGATCAGCATCGGGATGATGCCGAGCTTCTCGAAGGAATCCGCCCAGATGCCGAGGATGAAGCCGAACAGCGCAAAGCTCGATGCCACCAGCATGATGTAGACTGCGGCCAGCAGCGGATGGGCGATCTCGTAATCGACGAAGAGCCGCGCCGTGCCGAGGATGATTGCGGCAAGGATCAGCCCCTTGGTCGCCGCCGCGCCGACGAAGCCGGCCAGCGTCTCGGCCACGCCCACGGGGGCCGAGAGCAGTTCGTAGATCGTGCCGGTAAAGCGCGGCATGTAGATGCCGAAGCTGGCATTGCTGGTGGTCTCGCCCAACAGGGTGAGCATCAACAGACCGGGGATGATGAAGGCGCCGTAGGGCACGCCGTCCACCGGCTCCATCCGCGCGCCGATCACCGATCCGAACACCACGAAATAGAGCGAGGTGGTCAGCACCGGCGACAGGATCGACTGGAAGGCGGTGCGGAAGGCGCGGGCCATCTCGCGCTTGTAGATGGCATAGGCACTGCGGAGATTGAAATGCATCACGCGGCCTCCTTCTCGCCCAGCAGGCCGACGAAGATGTCCTCCAGCGAGCTGTCGTGAATGTCGAGGCTGGTGAAGGCGATCCCGGCGCGGGTCAGCGCCTGCGTGAGCTGCGCCACCTCGGCACGCCCCCGCCCTTCCCCGTTCCCGCCGCGGTAGGAGAGCCGCGTGCCGCCCTCCGAGAGTTCCAGCCCGAAGGCTGCCAGCGCAGCGGGGACTTCCGCCAGCGGCGCGGCGAGGTCGATCACCGCTTCGGTGGTGCCGAGGCGCTCCATCATCGCGCACTTTTCATCGACCATGCGGATGCGCCCGCGCTGGATGATGCCGACGCGGTCGGCCATTTCCTCGGCCTCTTCGATATAGTGGGTGGTGAGGATGATGGTGACGCCGCGCTGCTTCAGGGCGGCGATCTGCTGCCACATATCCTTGCGCAGCTCCACGTCCACGCCCGCGGTGGGCTCATCGAGAAACAGCAGTTCCGGCTCGTGTGCCAGCGCCTTGGCGATCAGCACGCGGCGCTTCATGCCGCCTGACAGGGCCCGGATCTGGGCGTCCTTCTTGTCCCACAGGGAGAGGCTGCGCAGGATCTCTTCCAGACGCGCGGGATCATAGGGCTTGCCGAACAATCCCTGCGAATAGGCAGCCGCGCGCCACACCGTCTCGAACATGTCGGTGGCAAGTTCCTGTGGCACCAGCCCGATGCGCGCGCGGGCCTTGCGCCAATCTTTCGCGAGGTCCTGCCCGAAGGCGGTGATCGTCCCGCCCGAAGGACGCACCAGCCCGCACACCGCGCCGATCAGCGTCGTCTTGCCCGCGCCGTTGGGCCCGAGCAGCGCGAAAATCTCGCCCTTGCGGATATCCAGATCGACATTGTCGAGCGCGCGCGGGCCGCCCCGATAGGTCTTGGTGAGCCCGCGGATCGAGAGGATGGGTTCTTGCATGCCTCCGGGTTACGGAAGCAGCAGCGAGGAGTCACCATAGGAATAGAAGCGGTACTCATTGGCAATGGCATGTTCGTACGCCGCCATCATCCGCTCGCGCCCCATCAGCGCGCTGACCAGCATCATCAGGGTCGATTTGGGCAGGTGGAAATTGGTCATCAACCCGTCCACCGCCTTCAGCTTGTAGCCGGGTGTGATGAAGATCGCGGTGTCTCCGGCGAAGGGCTGGATCACGCCGTTTTCATCCACCGCGCTTTCGAGCAGGCGCAGCACCGTGGTGCCGACTGCGATGATCCGGCCTCCCGCCGCGCGCGCCGCGTTCAGCCGGTCGGCGGTCTCCTGCGGAATGCGGCCGAATTCGGCATGCATCTGGTGATCGTCGGTATCCTCGGCCTTCACGGGCAGGAAGGTCCCCGCCCCGACATGCAGCGTCAGCGTGGCGCGGCCGATGCCCGCGGCGTCGATCGCGTCGACCAGGCGCTGCGTGAAATGCAGCGAGGCGGTGGGCGCGGCAACCGCCCCTTCCTCGCGCGCGAACATCGTCTGATAGTCTTCGAGGTCTTGCGCATCCACGCCCCGCTTGCTGGCGATGTAGGGCGGCAGGGGCATGGTGCCGGCACGGTCGAGCAGGACTTCGACAGGCTCTCCACCTTCGAAGAACAGGGTGAGAGAACCGTCCGCGTGGCGTTCTTCGGCCAGCGCGGTGACACCGCCGCCGAACACCAGCTGGTCGCCGATCTTCACCCGCTTGGCGTTCTTCAGGAACGCCTGCCAGCGGCGAAGGTCGATCCGCTTGTGGAGCGTCGCCCCGATCCTGGCCTCTCCATCCGCGCGGCGGCCTTCGAGCTGTGCGGGGATCACGCGGGTATCGTTGAAAACAAGCACGTCGCCCGCCTTCAACAACCGCGGTAGATCGCGCACACCGGCATCCTCGAACGGGGCATCATCCCCGCGCACCACCAGCATCCGCGCTGCATCGCGCGGGCGCACGGGACGAAGCGCAATGCGCTCGGGCGGAAGCTCGAAATCGAAGAGGTCAACTTTCATCGCGCGCGCCCCTAGCGGCAACGCGGCAACGATGAAAGGGACTTAGGTGCCCGGAAGCGGGGCGCTCAGCATGTCGGCCGTCACTGCCGTATCATCGGCCGCAGCAGGCGGCGGCGGCGGGGCCTTGTTGTCTGCCGCGATCGAGGCCTGGACAATATAGGTCGGGCTCTGCGGCGGCTCGCCGCGGGTGATCGCGTCGACACCTTCCATGTTCTCGATCACGCGGCCGAAGTTGGTGTACTTCTTGTCGAGGCTGAAGCGCGGGTAGAAGACGATGAAGAACTGGCTGTTGGCGCTGTCATCATCGGCGGCGCGGGCCATTGACAGGGTGCCGCGCACATGCGGCATCGGGTTGAATTCGGCCTTGAGATCGGGAAGCTCGCTGCCGCCCTGCCCCGTGCCGGTCGGATCGCCGCCCTGCGCCATGAAGCCGTCGATCACACGGTGGAACACCACGCCATCGTAGAAGCCGGCGCGGGTCAGGGTCTTGACGCGTTCGACATGGCCCGGGGCCCATTCGGCCATCAGCCGGATCTTGACGCGCTGGCCGTTCGACAGATCGAGCACCCAGATATTCTCAGGGTCGGCGGTGGTATCGTAATTGATCGGCGCGTAAGTCTTGGGGGCGGCGGGTGCTGCCTCCTCGTCCTTCTCAGGCTTCTCGGCATTGTCGCCGAAAGCCACGGGCGGGGTGTCGTCCTTCTGCTTCTGGGCGAAAGCGGCGCCGGAGGCGGCCAGCAGAGCGAGAGCGGCGAAGGCAGTGGCAAACTTGGCTGTGATCATGGTTCCATCCGGATTTGGAAAGGGCGTGTAGCCCCGCCGGTCTGACACTGCAATGAATGAAGCGGCACGGTTAAGGAGAGCGGTTCTCAGCCGCCGCCCTTGCGGCCCTGCTGGCGCACCCGATCGACCACGTCCGCGCACACCGCCGGGCTGACGAACTTGGCGATATCGCCGCCATAGAGCGCGATCTCCTTTACCAACCGGCTGGCAATCGGCTGCAGGCTGACATCGGCCATCAGGAAGAGCGTCTCGACCTTGTCATTGAGTTGCCGGTTCATGCCCGTGAGCTGATACTCGTATTCGAAGTCGGTCACGCCGCGGATGCCGCGGATCACCACCGAGGCCCCTTGCGCGTCGGCAAAATCGACCAGCAGCGCGTTGAAGCCAACCACCTCGACATTGGACAGGCCGAGGCTGGCAACCTCGCGCTCGACCATGGCGATGCGTTCGGGGTCCGAGAACATCGGGCTCTTGGCGATGTTGGTGGTCACGCCGATGATCAGGTGATCGACCAGCTTTGAGCCGCGCCGGATGATATCGGCATGGCCAAGCGTGATGGGATCGAAGGTGCCGGGATAGATCCCGATTCGGCGGGTCATGGCTGGTATCCTCTCCTGCGCCGCGATTCTCAGTGGTCGCGTTCGACGATGTAGCGGGCGAGCGCGCGCAGCACATCGGCCTCGGGCCCATGCGAGGCGAGCCGCTGGATTGCCTGATCCACCAGCGCACGCGCCTGTTCGCGGGCACGATCGACGCCGAGCAACGTGACGAAGGTCTGCTTGCCCTGTTCGTTGTCCTTGCGCAGCGCCTTGCCGGCCTTTTCAATATCGCCTTCGACATCGAGCAGGTCATCGGCGATCTGGAAGGCGAGGCCAATGTCGCGGGCATAGGCACGCAGGTGCGTGCGGCCCTGCGGCGGCACCTTGCCGAGGATCGCCCCCATCTCGACCGCGGCGGCGAGCAGCGCGCCGGTCTTCAATTGCTGGAGCTTGGTGATCGCCTGAAGATCGTAGACCACGCCTTCCTCGTCCGCGACCATGTCCATCATCTGGCCGCCGGCCATGCCGCCCATGCCGGAGGCCTGCCCGAGGGTCAGGATCAGCTCCGAACGGGTGAAAGGGTCTTCGGACGTGGCATCATCGGCGAGTATCTCGAATGCTAGCGCGTGGAGCGCGTCGCCCGCCAGCACCGCGGTCGCCTCGTCATAGGCCTTGTGCAGCGTGGGCTTGCCGTGGCGCAGATCGTCGTTGTCCATGCACGGCAGATCATCATGGATAAGCGAATAGACATGGATCGCCTCGATCGCCGCGCCTGCGCGCAGCGCTGCATCGCGCGACACGCCGAACAGCGCGGCGGTGCTGCACACCAGCAGCGGCCGCACCCGCTTGCCGCCCCCGATCGTGGCGTAACGCATCGCCTCGACCAGACGGGCGCTGGTATCGTCGGGAACGGGGAGCAGCGCATCGAAGACCGAGTCGATCTCTGTCTGGATGTTCCGGATCGCCTCGCCCAGCAAGGTGCCATGCGTTTCGGCCAGCATCGCGCTCAACCTTCCGTATCGAAGGGGCGCGTGCCGGTGGCACGGCCATCGGCGGCGGTAACGATCCGCTCGATCCGCGCCTGCGCCGCATCGAGCCGCTGCTGGCATGCCGCACGCAGGGCCTCGCCGCGTTCGTAAAGGCTGATCGACTGGTCAAGCGGCACATCGCCGCGTTCCAGCTGCTGCACGATGGCCTCAAGCGCCGCCAGCGCCTGTTCGAAGCTCATGCCTGCGATATCTTGCCCCGCCGCAGCGGGTGATGAAGTGCCCTCGTCCATGCCCACGAGCATTGACGGGGCGCAGCGGTGCGGTCAAGGCTGCACGGCCAAGGGCGGGTTCAACCAACACAGGATAATCGCAATCATGCTGCTCAAGTGGATCATCGCCTATGGCGTGGCCGCCGTGTCGTTCCTAGCGCTTGACGTGGTGTGGCTGCGCTGGGCCTCGGTCAATCTCTACAAGCCGGTGATCGGCGAGATCATGGCTGCGAAGTTCAATGCCGGTGCGGCCGTGGCCTTTTACCTCATCTACATCGCCGGCATCTGCTGGTTCGCGATCAAGCCCGGCCTGACCGGCGGCGGCGTGCAGGCAGCGATGCTCAACGGCATCCTGCTGGGCGCACTGTGCTATGCGACGTTCGACCTCACCAGCCAGGCGGTGATGAAGGTGTGGGCGACACATGTTTCCGTGCTCGATATCCTGTGGGGCGCCTTCGTGACCGGCGCGGCAAGCTCCATCGCCTGCTGGGCGGTGCTGAAGTTCGCGCCCGCCACCCCGCCCGTCGCCGGCTGATCCCGAGAGCGCCGCGGCAGCCATGTTCATCGGACACTTCGCCCCTGCCTTCATCGCCGCAGCCGTCACGCCCCAACGGCCGCGACTGGGCGCGATGTTCGTGGCAGCGCAGCTGGTCGACTGGGGGTTCTTCACCCTCGCCCTGTTCGGGGCGGAAGCGATGCGCATCGACCCGGCGGCAAGCGTGATGGTGCCCTTCGATCTCTACCACATGCCCTACACCCACAGTCTGTTGGGTGCCGCGATCTGGGCAGTCGCCTTTTTCGGTGTGGTCGCCGTCTACGAGCGCAGTCTGAGAATGGGCGCGCTGGCCGGGTTGGTGGTGCTGTCGCACTGGCTGCTCGACTTCCTCGTCCATGTCCCTGATCTGACGCTGGACGGCACCCCGCCCAAGCTGGGCCTCGGCCTGTGGAACCTGCCGTGGCTGGCGATCCCGCTGGAGCTGGGGCTGATCGGTGCCGCGCTCGCCTTTTACCTGCGCCGCACACGCGGACCGGCAGGACCGCCGCTGGTGCTGGCGGGCGTGATGCTGCTGTTCCAGCTGGTCAACTGGTTCGGCCCGCATCCCGAAGCCGCGGGCCCTTTCCTCTACGTGCAGGCGCTGGTCGCTTTCGCGATCCTGACCGCGTTGGCCGCGTGGGTCGGGGAGAATCGCTGGTTCAGGAAACGCGGCGGCTTGGCCTCGCGGGGCATGTGATCTAGGGGCCTCGCGCAAGGAGTCCCTCTCATGACCACCATAACCCCCGAAATCGTCGAACAGCACGGCCTTTCTCCCGAGGAATACGAGCGCGTTCTTGCCGCGCTGGGCCGCGAGCCGAACCTTGTGGAGCTTGGCATCTTCTCGGTGATGTGGTCGGAGCATTGCAGCTACAAGTCCTCGCGCATCCACCTCAAGAAGCTGCCGACCGAGGCTCCGTGGGTGATCTGCGGCCCGGGCGAGAACGCGGGCGTGATCGATATCGGTGACGGGCAGGCGGCGATCTTCAAGATGGAGAGCCACAACCACCCGAGTTACATCGAGCCCTATCAGGGCGCGGCGACGGGCGTGGGCGGCATCCTGCGCGATGTGTTCACGATGGGTGCGCGTCCGATGGCGAATGCCAACGCGTTGCGTTTCGGGCGGCCCGAGCACCCCAAGATGAAGCACCTCGTGCAGGGCGTGGTCGCAGGGATCGGCGGCTACGGCAACTGCGTGGGCGTGCCGACGGTTGCGGGCGAAACGAATTTCCACCCGGCCTATGATGGCAACATCCTCGTCAACGCTCTGACTGTGGGCGTCGCCGATCAGGACAAGATTTTCTACAGCGCCGCCACCGGCCTCGGGAACCCGATCGTTTATGTCGGGAGCAAGACTGGGCGTGACGGCATCCACGGCGCGACCATGGCGAGCGCGGATTTCGGCGAGGATGCCGAAGCCAAGCGCCCCACTGTACAGGTCGGCGATCCCTTCACCGAAAAGCTGCTGATCGAAGCCTGTCTCGAACTGATGGCGACCGATGCGATTGTCGCCATTCAGGACATGGGCGCGGCGGGGCTCACCTCCTCTTCGGTGGAAATGGCGAGCAAGGGCGGCGCGGGCATCCGGCTCGACATGAACAAGGTCCCCTGCCGCGAGACCGGCATGACGCCCTACGAGATGATGCTGAGCGAGAGCCAGGAGCGGATGCTCATGGTGCTGAAGCCCGGCAAAGAAGCGATGGCCGAGGCGATCTTCAGGAAGTGGGAACTGGATTTCGCGGTGATCGGCGAAGTGACCGATACCGGCCACATGGTGCTCGAATTCAACGGCGAAGTGGTGTGCGACATCCCCCTCGCCCCGCTCGCCGACGAAGCCCCGCTCTATGACCGTCCCTACCTCTCCAAGGAGGAATATGCGGCATGGGCGGGCGTGAAGCCGTTGGGCGAAGTGCCTTCGACCGATGATGTGGCGGGTGACCTCGTCAAGCTGATGTCATCCCCCGACCTTGCCTCGCGCCGCTGGATTGCCGAGCAGTATGATTCGCAGGTCGGCGCCGACACGCTCCAGACCGGCGGCGATGCCGGCGTGGTGCGGGTCCACGGCACGGGCAAGGCGCTCGCCATCACCACCGATTGCACCCCGCGCTATGTCTTCGCCGACCCCTATGAGGGCGGCAAGCAGGCGATTGCCGAGGCCTATCGCAACCTGTGCGCCGTGGGTGCGCGGCCGCTGGCGGTGACCAATTGCCTCAACTTCGCCAACCCGCAGCGCCCCGAGATCATGGCGCAAATCGTCCACGCACTGGACGGCATGGGCGACGCCTGCCGGGCGCTCGATTTCCCGATCGTGTCGGGGAACGTCAGCCTTTACAATGAAAGCAAGGCGACCGGCGGCGGTTCCGCAATTCTCCCCACTCCGGCCATCGGCGGCGTGGGCATCATCACCGACCTGTCGAAGATGATGACGATGCACTTCAAGAACGAAGGCGATGCGATCTACCTCGTCGGCCCCGAATTCTGGGCCAAGCCCGATCCGACCCGTTCGCACCTTGGCCAGTCGCTGTGGCTGCGCGTGGTGAAGGGCGTCGAAGGTGGCCGCACCCCGCCGACCGACCTGACGGTGGAGCGCAATGCGGGCGAAATCATCCACGAATTGATCGCTGACGGCCTCGTCAATGCGGTGCACGATCTCAGCGACGGTGGCCTCGCGGTCGCGCTCGCCGAAATGGCGCTGTCAGGCGGGATCGGTGCGGACGTCGATCCGGCGGGCAACCCCGATTACACGCCCGCGCAGTGGTGGTTCGGGGAAGATCAGGGGCGCTACCTCGTCACGGTCCCTGATGTGGCCGCGCTTAACGCCGCGCTCGCCAAGGGAACCCGCGATGACGAGACGGCGCAGATCGGCTTCCAGCGGATCGGCACGGTGGGCGGCGACACTGTGCTCGGCGTGCCGCTTGGCGAGCTGCGCGCCGCCAACCAGCGGTTCTTTGCGGAGTGGATGGAAGCGTAAGAAGGCTCAGGCCGCCTGCGCCCCGCCCAGCGTAAGGCGTTCGCGCGCGACGCCTTCGGCTTTGAGGATTGCGAGGCACTGGCGGTAGACTTCCGGCGTGCCGATATTCAGCCGGGTGCGGGCGGCGGTGATATCCTCGCGCATCAGCGCGGCGATGTCCTGATGGGCGATCTTCGCAGCGGCGCGGCCAAGGCGGCGCCCTTCCCTGATCGCGGCGAACAGCGGCGCCTTTGTGCCGCTCACCTTGCCGATCTGGCGGGCCCCGGCATAGGCGATGAACAAGATGCCTTTGTTGTGGTTCTGCTCGTAGGAAAAGCCGAGCAGGCTCGCTTCGCCCAGCGCATCGCGGCCATAGCCGGTCAGCACGTGGAACAGATCATGCGTGTCGCGCAGGCGGTCGAAATACCACTGGGTCTGGTCCTTGGGCAGGCTTTCGGGCGGCGCCCACTTGTGGCTTTCCGCGACCAGCCCCGCCGCTGACAGCCCTTCGCGGTTCATGAAGGCGATGTAATGCGCGGCGACCGCTTCCGGCCCGCAATCAGTCCAACGGGCGTGATCATCGAGCATTGCGGGGATGTTGGCCCCTTCCGCCATCAAGCGTTGGCCTTCTTCCGAACGGATGAAGCTGTGCGCCTGCGCGTGGATTTTCCGGCCCTTGGTCGCCTCGATGATGTGGAACACCTGTTCGGTGTCCTCCTTGTTCTCGACCAGCTTGCCGAAGTGGTGGAGCACCTTGAAGGGATGAAAGCCCGAGGTCTTGCGGTCTGGGGCAACCAGCGGAAGATCGGTGACAGCCATCGTGTAACGTCCTTCGCACGATTCGCGAATTTGCATCGTGCGCAGCTATTAACATGCGTGTCAGTTTATAGTCCATTATCCATCGAGACAGGACCGCCCCCGAATATGACCGCCCCCGAAACGCTGCCCTACACGCTCGAACCACTCCCAGACGCGGAAGCCATTGCCCGCGCCCGGGCGCTCGCTGCGCTGCTGCGGGAACGGCGCACCTGCCGGTGGTTTTCTGCTGCGCCAATCCCGCGCGCGGTGATCGAAGCGGCAATCGATGCCGCCGGCAGCGCGCCCTCCGGTGCGAACCACCAGCCCTGGCACTTCGCGGTCGTCGCCTCGCCCGAAACCAAGCGCGCCATCCGCGAGGCGGCCGAGGCCGAAGAACGGCGCTTCTACGGCGCGGACGGGGATGCCCCCAAGGCGGGCGACGAATGGCTCGCGGCGCTGAGGGACCTCGGCACGGATGCCGACAAACCTTTCCTCGAAACCGCGCCCTACCTGATCGTCGTCTTCGCACAGCGCAAGGGCGGCATCGCCGAGGATGGGGAAACGCAGAACTACTACGTCAACGAAAGCGTCGGGATTGCCTGCGGGATGCTGCTGGCAACGCTGCATGCGGCGGGCATTGCGACGCTTACCCACACACCCTCGCCTATGGGATTCCTGCGGCAGGTGTGCGGACGGCCCGAATGGGAAAAGCCGCTGATGATCATCGTCGCCGGGCGGCCCGCAGCCGGTGCCACGGTGCCTGCCCACGCGCTCGTCAAGAAGCCGCTGGAGCAGATCGCCAGCTGGCTCTGAGGCTGGTTACGCCGCCAGCAATTCCGGCTCGGCCGGCTTGCGGCTGGCGAGCAGATTGTAGGGATCGATCCCCTCGGCCTGCCAGACGCGGTGGCATTCGCGGTACTGGACCGGCTGCGGAATGCGCAGTTCGGCACGCACGTCCTCGAGCGGGCGTTCGAGTAGCTGGCGGATCGGCTGGTTGATCAGCGGCGGTGCGCCCTTGCCAGTGCGGTGCGCCTCGCGCACGGCGCCGAACACCGGGGCCTTGGTGCCCTTCGCCATCTTCTTGATATTTGCTGCACCGGCATAGCCGATCAGCAGGTGCCCCTGGCTGGGGGACTGGCCGTGGGTGAACAGCAGCACCGATGCCTCACCCAGCGCGTCGCGCCCATAGCCGGTGAGCACGTGGAACAGATCATGCGTATCACGCGAACGGTTGATGTACCACTCGACCAGATCGGGGAAGCGCGGGCGACCGGCGCGATCGCTTTCGGCGACGAGGCCCGCAGCGGAGAGCCCTTCGGCCTCCATAAAATCGCAATAGGCGTGCGCCAGCGAGCCCTTCGGCGTGCGGCGCAAGGTGGCGTGATCATCGAGAATGTCCACAAGGCACGGCTCGGTCTGGCGCAGGTAGGTGCCACGCTCCGACAGGGAAAGGTCCGCGATCCGCGGGAGGAAATCCTTCGAGGGCAGGGATTCGAAAATCCGGAAGACCGCCGCCGTGTCCTCCTTGTCCTTCATCAGCATCTGGAAGTTCTGGATCGCCCGCAGCGGACGATACTTCGATTCCGGGCGATCGGGGTGCAGCAGCACCGTGCCGTCGGCAGAAAACATCCGGGTGTACTGGTCACGAGCGGTATCGGTCATGCTGCAATTCCTGTGCTGGAGCCCGGACATAGCCGCAGCTTGCTTACACCGATGTTAATAGCCGATTCGGTTCGTCATTTGAAACCTAGTTTGCGACGAACCGTGCGGCGTGCACGATCAACTATCGCGCCACTCATCCCGGGGCACCCCCAGCAGGGACAGCACCGCGGTCAGATCGTCCGAATCAACCCTGCCATTGGCTGCCGCACGTGCCTTGGGCTTGGCCTTGTAGGCAAAGCCATAAGTCGCCGCCTCGATCATCGGGATGTCATTGGCCCCATCTCCGGTTGCAAGCGAACGGGCGCTGCCGCCAAGCGCCGCCAGCTCCTCGCGCAGCACTGCTGCCTTGACCGCGCTGTCGGTGATCGGGCCGATCAGACCGCCGCTCAGCCTGCCCCCCTCCACCGCGAGCCGGTTGCCGACCACACGGTGGAAACCCAGCATCTCGGCGACCGGATCGGCGAAGTGGTGAAAGCCGCCCGTGACCAGCACGGTCCGCGTCCCAAGCGCCGCGAGCGTGGCGACCAGCGTCTTCGCTCCCGGCGTTGCGACAATGCGTTCGGCAAGGCACGCGTGGATCGCGCCTTCCTCCAGCCCGGCAAGCAGTGCCACGCGTTCGCGCAGGGCGGCCTCGAAATCGAGTTCGCCCTGCATGGCGCGTTCGGTGATGGCGGCGATCTGCGGCTTGAGGCCCGCGTAATCAGCCAGCTCGTCGATGCATTCCTGCCCGATCATGGTCGAATCCATGTCCGACACAAACAGGCGAGGCACCTCGATCGCTCCTTCGGCGACCAGCATCGCAGACGGAGCGAAGACCGCGTCGATCCCCGCCAGCAGCGCCGCGGCATCGCCCTCGGCTTGCAGTTCCAGCACCTCGCCCTTCAGGTCGGAGCCGGCAATCTTGCCACCCTGCCGGGCCAGCCCATCGGCCAGAGCAGCGAGATTCGTTTCACATTCACTCGTCTCTGCTATCAGCCGCGCAATGAGCATCTCTGTCACTCCTGAAAATCCGCTCGCGCTCATCGCAGGGCCGACCGCCAGCGGCAAGAGCGCGGTTGCCGTAGCGCTGGCGCACCGTCTGGCCGCCGATGGCAGGCGCGCGGTGATCGTCAACGCCGATAGCGCGCAGGTCTATGCCGACTTGCAGATCCTCTCCGCCCGGCCGACCGAGGAGGAGATGGACGGGATCGAGCACCGCCTGTTCGGAGCATGGGACGGGGCCGAGCCCTGTTCCGCCGCCGCATGGGCCGCGCGCGCCAAGGCGGAAATCGCCGATATCCATGCAGCGGGCGCGGTGCCGATCCTGGTCGGTGGCACGGGGCTCTATTTCAAGGTCCTGCTCGAAGGCATCGCCCCGATCCCCGCAATCGACCCCTCGGTGCGCGCCGCAGTGCGGGCGATGGACGAGGCGGACGCCTACAAGCTCCTCCAGATCGAAGACCCCGAACGCGCCGCCATGCTCGACCCCGGCGACCGCCAGCGGATCGCCCGCGCGCTGGAGGTCAAGCGATCGACTGGCGTGACGCTGGGCGACTGGCAGATGGCCAAGGCGGGCGGCATCGCCGAGGAGGTGACGCTCCATCCCCTGATCGTCGAGCCGGAACGCCAGTGGGTTTACGACCGCTGCGACGCGCGGTTTGCGGCCATGCTCGATTCCGGGGCGATTGCCGAGGTGGAGGCACTGCTGGAGCGCGGGCTCGATCCCGATCTGCCCGTCATGCGCGCGATCGGCGTGCCGGAAATCGCCGCATGGCTGGCAGGCGAGATCGAGGCGGAGGAAGTCGTCGCCGCCGGCAGCCAGGCCACCCGTAACTACGCCAAGCGCCAGTTCACCTGGTTCCGGCGTCAGCCACCCGCCGGTTGGCCCCGGGCGCGCCCCGATTGGGAATCCGAAAATATCGACATTGAAGCCCATTTCGCATCATTATTGCGCAAATAGGGGTTGACCTATCAGATTATGACCTTTAGCGGCATTGTCAGTCGGCCCGATGCGCATCCCCCTGCGTCGGGCCGGTTTTCTTATTCAAGCGCGCAATCATGGAGTTCCCCGTGACCGGTCAGCCGGACCCTGCCCCCTCGGACAACACGCCTGCGATGAGCGGTGCGGCGATCCTCGTGCAGTGCCTGATCGAACAGGGCGTGGAGTTCGTGTTCGGCTATCCCGGCGGCGCGGTGCTTCCTATCTATGACGAGTTGTTCGGCGACGAACGCATCCGCCACATCCTCGTCCGCCACGAGGCAGGCGCCGCCCATGCGGCGGAAGGTTACGCCCGCGCCACCGGCAAGCCGGGCGTGGTTCTCGTCACCTCGGGTCCGGGCGCGACCAATGCCATCACCGGCATTGCCGATGCGTGGATGGACTCAATCCCGCTGGTGGTCATCACCGGGCAGGTGCCGACCGCGCTGATCGGGACCGACGCCTTCCAGGAAGCCGACACGATCGGCATCACTCGCCACTGCACCAAGCACAATTATCTGGTGAAGGACCCCGCCGATCTCGCCGCGACGATCAAGGAGGCGTTCCGCATCGCCACCACCGGCAGGCCCGGTCCGGTGGTGATCGACATCCCCAAGAACGTCCAGATCGCCGTGCCTTCGGAACGCCGCGCGCTCGTGCGGGCGGGCTCGCACCGCTACACCCCGCAGACGGTTGCCCCGGCCGAGCAGATCATCGAAGCGGTCGAGATGATCGCCGCGGCCGAACGCCCGATCTTCTACACCGGCGGCGGGATCATCAATTCCGGTCCCGAGGCAAGCCGCCTGCTGCGCCAGCTTCAGGACCTGACCGGCGCGCCTGTCACTTCGACGCTGATGGGGCTCGGCGCATTCCCCTCCACCCATCCGGACTGGCTGGGAATGCTGGGGATGCATGGCACCTATGAAGCCAATATGGCGATGAACACCTGCGACGTGATGGTGTGCATCGGCGCGCGCTTCGATGACCGTGTGACCGGGCGGCTGGACGCGTTCTCGCCGAACTCGAAAAAGATCCACATCGATATCGACCGTTCCTCGATTAACAAGGTCGTGCCGGTCGATCTCGGCATCCTCGGCGATTGCGGGACGGTGCTGGCGCAGATGATCGAGGCGTGGGGTGGCCGTCAGCCGCAGAACCTCGGCGAGTGGAAGGCGCGGATCGCGGGCTGGCGCGCACGCGAGTGCCTTGCTTATCCCGAACGCTCGGCCAAGAACCCCGGCATGATCATGCCGCAAAAGGCGGTCGAGCGGCTCCACGCCCTCACCCACCAGCGCAATCCGATCATCACCACCGAAGTCGGCCAGCACCAGATGTGGGCTGCTCAGTATTTCGGCTTCGAGGACCCCAACAAGTGGCTCACCAGCGGCGGCCTCGGCACGATGGGCTATGGCCTGCCCGCCGCGATCGGCGCGCAGCTTGGTCACCCCGATGCGCTGGTGATCGACATCGCGGGCGAGGCGAGCATCCAGATGAACATCCAGGAACTCGGCACCGCGAGCCAGTATCGCCTGCCGGTCAAGATCTTCATCTTGAACAACGAATACATGGGCATGGTCCGCCAATGGCAGGAACTGACCTATGAGAGCCGCTATTCGAACTCCTACTCCGACAGCCTCCCCGATTTCGTGAAGCTCGCCGAGGCCTATGGCTGGAAGGGCATCCGCATCACCGAGGAGCGCGATCTGGACGACGGGATCATGCGGATGCTCGACCATCCCGGCCCGGTGATCGTCGACTGCCTCGTGGCGCAGGACGCGAACTGCCTGCCGATGATCCCGAGCGGCGCCGCGCACACCGAAATGCTGCTCTACGGCGACAAGGTCGACGGCACGATGGACGACGAAGCCAAGGCGCTGGTCTAAGGACACTCCCATGCCCATGAAGATTGCCGAAGCCGCCTCCGAGCGCCACGTGCTCGCCGTCACCGTCGATAACGAGCCGGGGATCCTCGCCAAGATCACCGGCCTGTTCACCGCGCGCGGCTACAATATCGACAGCCTGACCGTGGCCGACATCACCGAGGACCATGCGGTCAGCCGCATCACCATCGTCACCAACGGGCCGCCTTCGGTGATCGACCAGATCGAGGCGCAGCTCGAACGGCTGGTGCCGGTGCACAAGGTCACCGATCTCACCACCGCCGGGCCGCACGTGGAGCGCGAACTCGCTCTCATCAAGGTCACCGGCACGGGCGAAAAGCGGGTCGAGGCGCTGCGCCTCGCCGACATTTTCCGCGCGCGGCCGGTCGATACGACCACAGAAAGCTTCATCTTCGAAATCACCGGCCCGCCCGACAAGGTCGACAGCTTCATTGCCCTGATGCGCGAGCTGGGGCTGGTCGAAGTCGGCCGCACCGGGATCGTGGGCATGATGCGCGGGGCGCAGGGGGCCTAGAATCATCAATCAACCCACCGTCCCGGACTTGACCCGGGACCCCGCTTCCTTGTGAGCTAGCGAAGAGAGCGGGGCCCCGGGTCGAGCCCGGGGCGGGGAAACGACAAACGTAGGGAACTGAAAAAAATGAAGGTTTATTACGACGCCGACGCCGATCTCAATCTGATCAAGCCCAAGAAGGTCGCCATCGTCGGCTATGGCTCGCAGGGCCACGCTCATGCCCAGAACCTGCGCGACAGCGGCGTCGCCGAAGTTGCCATTGCCCTGCGCGAAGGCTCGGCGACCGCGAAGAAGGCAGAGGGCGCGGGCTTCAAGGTGCTCTCCAACACCGCGGCCGCGCAGTGGGCCGACATCATCATGATCCTCGCGCCCGACGAGCATCAGGCCGCGATCTGGGAGAACGACCTCAAGGGCCACATGAAGCCCGGCAGCGCGCTCGCCTTCGCGCATGGGCTCAACATCCATTTCGGCCTGATCGAAGCGCCCGCCGATATCGACGTCATCATGATCGCCCCCAAGGGCCCGGGCCACACCGTGCGCAGCGAATATGTGAAGGGTGGCGGCGTGCCGTGCCTGATCGCGGTCCATCAGGACGCCAGCGGCAGCGCGCATGATGTGGCGCTTGCCTACGCCAGCGCCGTCGGCGGCGGGCGTTCGGGCATCATCGAAACCAACTTCCGCGAGGAGTGCGAGACCGACCTGTTCGGCGAGCAGGCAGTGCTGTGCGGCGGGATCACCCACCTGATCCAGGCCGGTTTCGAAACGCTGGTCGAAGCCGGCTACGCCCCCGAAATGGCCTATTTCGAGTGCCTCCACGAAACCAAGCTGATCGTAGACCTGCTCTACGAAGGCGGCATCGCCAACATGCGCTATTCGATCAGCAATACGGCAGAATATGGCGACATCACCACCGGCCCGCGCATCATCACCGCCGAGACCAAGGCCGAAATGAAGCGCGTGCTGGCCGACATCCAGTCGGGCCGCTTCGTGAAGAACTTCGTGCTCGACAACCGTGCGGGTCAGCCCGAACTCAAGGCCGCGCGCAAGCAGGCCGCCGCGCACCCGATCGAGCAGACCGGCGAGAAGCTGCGCGCCATGATGCCGTGGATCGCCGCCAACAAGCTGGTCGACAAGGCGAAGAACTGAGCCTGAAAGATTTCCTCCGCCCGCCCCTTGCGGCGGGCGGTGGAACCATCGCGGGGCGTCGGGTATTGGTCCTTCACACCTTTGAGGAGACCAACCCGATGAACCGCACTCCCCTCGCCGTCGCTGCCGCCCTCGCTTTTGCAGCCGGTGCCACCGCCTTTGCTCCGGCTCTGACCGCGCAGGGCGCCCCGCAGCTGCCCGGCGCGCAGGACCCTTCGCGCGTCACCGCCGGCACCTATAGCGCGGACCCGGCGCACTCGCTGATCGGCTGGGAAGTCAACCACTTCGGCTTCAACGACTATTACGGCCTGTTCGGCGATGTCGCCGGCACGCTGACCATCGACCCGGCCAATCCTGACGCCGCCAAGGTCGATGTGACCATCCCCGTCGCCAATGTCACCACCGCAAGCAAGGGCCTGACGGAACACCTGCTGCGCGCCGGCAAGGATGGGGCCGCGCCCGATTTCTTCGGCCCCGCTCCTGCCCCGGCCCGTTTCGTGTCCACCGCGGTCAAGGCGGACGGGATGAAGGCGACGATCACCGGCGACCTTACCCTAAACGGCGTGACCAAGCCCGTCACCTTCGAGGCCGAGTTCACCGGCGCAGGCAACAACCCCTTCAACAAGAAGGCCACCATCGGCTTCGAGGCCGAGACCAGCATCAAGCGGTCGGACTTCGGGGTGAACTACGGCATCCCCTTCGTCAGCGACGAAGTGGAGCTCGACATCTCCGTGGCCTTCGAGAAGCAGTAATTCCGCCACTCGACTTGGAACCTGCAATCGGGCAGGCGTGGCACCACGATGCGCCTGTCCGATTGCCACAATATCGACGATTTCCGCCACCTCGCGAAAGCGCGGCTGCCCTTCCCCGTGTTCGATTACATCGACGGTGCGGCGGATGACGAGCTGACCAAGGCGCGCAACACCGAAGCGTTCGGCAGCGTCGATCTGGTGCCCGATGTGCTGGCGGGCGTCGAGACGATCGACACCTCCTGCACCATCCTCGGGCGCAAATCGGCGCTGCCTCTGATGCTTTCGCCCACCGCCGTCCAGCGCGCGTTCCACTGGCAGGGCGAGACTGCCGTGGCCAAGGCGGCGGAGAAATTCGGTCTGTGGTTCGGCATCTCCAGCCTCGCGACCCGCAGCATCGAGGAAATTGCCGCGCTTACCAGCGGCCCCAAGCTGTTCCAGCTCTATGTCCACAAGGACAAGGGCCTCAACGCCAGCATGATCGAGCGTTGTCAGGCTGCGAAGTTTGACGCACTGGCGCTGACGGTGGATACCATCGTTTCGGGCAAGCGCGAACGGTGCCTGCGCAGCGGCTTCACCACCCCGCCGCGTTTCACCCCGGCGAGCATCGTCAGCTATGCCGCCCGCCCGCGCTGGACGCTCGACTACCTGCTGCGCGAGAAATTCCGCCTCCCCAATCTCGATACCCACGTGTCCGAGGGGACGGGCAAGGCGGTCAGCATTGCCGAATATTTCAACACCATGCTCGACACCGCGATGGACTGGGACACCGCCGCCCGCATCCGGCAGGACTGGGGCGGGAAGTTCGTGCTGAAAGGCGTTATGAGCGCAGACGACGCGCGGCGCGCGGTCGAGATCGGCGCGGATGCGATCATGATCTCCAATCACGGCGGGCGGCAGCTGGATGGCAGCCGTGCGCCTTTCGACCAGGTTCCCGAAATCGTCGACGCGGTCGGCGGGCGGATCGAGATCATTTGCGATGGCGGCGTGCGGCGCGGCACCCATGTGCTGAAGGCCCTGTGCAGCGGAGCGAGCGCAGCGTCCGGCGGGCGGCTCTACCTCTATGCCCTCGCCGCGGCGGGACAGGAGGGCGTGGAGCGCGCGCTCGGTATCCTGAGGGATGAAATCGAGCGCGGCATGCGGCTGATGGGGGTGACCGCGATCGACCAGCTCACCGCCGAGAGACTGCGGCGACGCGCCTGAGGCCTCAAGCAGCGAAGCGGTAGGGCATACAAGAATGTCATAATCGGGTAACGAAAGGGGCGCTTTGCAAGGCACACCGGACAACAGGGACCCGCCACGATGACCACCGCACGCGCCTTCGCCTTTGCTCTGCCTTTCGCCATCGCCCTTGCCGCCTGCGGGAGCGAGCCTGCGCAGCCGGGAAATGATGCCGAAAGCTTCGCCGCCCGCATCGGCCAGCCCGGCACGGCGACCCCGGTGCCGGGCGCGGCTCCCGGTGCCGTCTCCGGCCCCGCACCCGCCGCCACGGCCGCGCCGAAGGTTGCCCAGCCCCTCCCCGGCGCGGCGCCTGGTGCCTTCGCGCGTGGCACGCTGACCGATCCGGCTTCGAAAACCTGCGGCGCTCCGCTGATGGGGCCGTTCATCGGCAAGCTCGCCGATCAGGAAACCCGCGCGGCGATTGCCCAGATGCTTGGTCGGACCGACAATCTGCGCTTCGTCACCTTCGGCAGCACCGGCAACGTCAACCCCGATCCCACCAATCCGCGCCTGTCGATCATGCTCGATGCGCAGAATATGATCCGCGACGCGCGCTGCGGATAAAACAAGCGGCAATCCCGGCTTGCGCCCCGCGCAATAATCGGCAATGAGGCTGCACATGACGGGTTACGGACTTTCGCTGCTTCGACTTATGCGCCCTTGGGCGTAGGCGGCCGCGCGTCAGGAACAGCGCGGCACCGCTCCCAAGGGTAACCTGCCGCAGCTTCCCAGACCTTTCCGCGACGAGCTTTTCCCATGCCCATGCTCCCCGAGCCTTCCGTCAAGTATCGCCCCTTCGGCCAGATCAACCTGCCTGATCGGCAGTGGCCCTCGAAGCTGATCGAAAAGGCCCCACGCTGGCTTTCGACCGACCTGCGCGATGGTAACCAGTCGATCATCGATCCTATGGACGCGGTGAAGAAGCGCCGCTTCTTCGATCTGCTGGTCGAGGTGGGCCTGAATGAAATCGAAGTCGGGTTCCCCAGCGCGGGCGCGACCGAGTTCGACTTCATCTCCGGCCTCGTGAAATCCGATGCGATCCCCGATGATGTGATCATCCAGGTCCTCACCCAAAGCCGCGAGGATCTGATCCGCACCAGCTTCGCCAGCCTTGAAGGTGCGCGGGCGGCGATTGTCCACCTCTACAACGCGGTCAGCCCGGCATGGCGCGACATCGTGTTCCGCATGTCGAAGGGAGAAGTGAAGGCCATCGCCATCGCGGGCGCCAAGGTGATGCGTGACGAGGCGGCGAGGTATCCTGGCACCGATTGGCACTTCCAGTACAGCCCCGAAACCTTCTCCACCGCCGAACTGGATTTCTCCATCGAGGTTTGCGCCGCGGTAATGGAGGTGCTTCGGCCCACCCCCGAACATCCGATCATCCTCAACCTCCCCGCCACGGTCGAGGCGGCCACGCCCAATATCTATGCCGACCAGATCGAATATTTCACGCGCCACCTGCCCAACCGTGAAAGCGCGGTGATTTCGCTCCACACTCACAACGACCGTGGCACGGGCGTTGCGGCGGCGGAGCTTGGCCTGATGGCGGGCGCGGACCGGGTCGAAGGCTGCCTGTTCGGCAATGGCGAGCGCACCGGCAATTGCTGCCTCGTGACGATGGCGCTCAATCTCTACACGCAAGGGGTGAGCCCGGGGCTCGATTTCTCGGACATCGACCGCGTGATCGAGACGGTCACCTATTGCAACGACCTGCCTGTCCACCAGCGCCACCCCTATGGCGGGGAACTGGTCTACACCGCCTTTTCCGGCAGCCATCAGGACGCGATCAAGAAGGGCTTCGAAGCGCGCGAGACGCAGAACGACGAGCAGTGGCGCGTCCCCTATCTCCCCATCGACCCGGCCGATCTCGGGCGCAGCTACGAAGCGGTGATCCGCGTCAATTCGCAGTCCGGCAAGGGCGGGTTCGCCTGGGTGCTGGAGAAAGACCAGGGCCTGAAGCTGCCCAAGAAGATGCAGGCCGACTTCTCGAAGCACGTCCAGCATATGGCCGACGAATTGGGCCGCGAATTGAACGCTAGCGATATCTGGGATGCCTTCCGCAAGGCCTATCACGTCAAGATCCACCCCAAGCACTTTCAGCTGGTCCGCTACGAGGAAAGCCGCGCCGCCGATGGCACGCGCATCTTTGCCGGCACCATCGCGGTGGACGGGGCCGAGCAGAGCGTCTCGGGCCGCGGCAATGGTCTCATCTCCTCGGTGATGGGCACCCTGCGCGAAGCCTTCGGTGTGGAGCTTGAGGTGGTCGATTACACCGAACACGCGCTGGGCGCGGGCACGGATGCGCGGGCGGCGGCCTATCTCGAATGCCGCGCAGCCGATGGCCGCACCATCTGGGGCTGCGGGATCGACGAGGACATCGCCACGGCGAGCGTGCGCGCGGTGCTGAGCGCAGCCAATTCGGCTGTGGCTTCGCCCCCCCGTTAAGCCCCGCCGCCCTTGCACAAGGGGCGATTTGCGCGCAACTTCCCCGTCTCAGGAGAGGGAGGCATGTGATGCACGGCTTGCCGCAGAACCCCGGCGTACCCGCCGCGTCCCCCGCGCCGCAGGTCTCGGGCGATCTTGCGTGGGGCGATCTTGCCGCCGCGCTGGCCGCAGGCTGGCGCGATTTCCTCGCGATGCCGCGCTTCGGGCTGTTCTTCGGCGGGGTCTATGTCCTCGCGGGGATTACTATCGGCTGGGCGACGGTCAGCGGCGGCAATCTCACCTGGCTGATCCCCGCCATCGCCGGTTTCCCGCTGGTCGCGCCCTTCGTTGCCGTAGGTCTTTACGAGGCGAGCCGCCGCCGCGCCGCGGGCGAGCCGCTGACATGGCGCGCGGTGCTCGGTGCGCTCAAGGGGCACGGGGATGACCAGATCCTGTCGATGGGCGTGATCGTGTTCGTCGCCTTCTCGTTCTGGATGATCGTCGCCCATGCGATCTTCGCGGTGTTCGTGGGCGAGAGCGGGATGGGCCGCGATCCGGTGGCCGCTATACTCACACCGGCTGGGTTGGCGATGATCGGCGTCGGCAGTGCGGTGGGGGCGCTGATGGCCTTCGCGTTCTATGCCATGACCGTCATCAGCCTGCCGCTGCTTGTCGAACGCAAGGTCGATTTCCTCACAGCGATCATCGCCAGCCTCGCGGTGGTGCGTCGCAATTTCGCGGTGATGCTCGGATGGGCGGCGATCATTGCCGTCCTGCTGTTCGCCGCGATGCTGCCGGGTTTTGTCGGGCTGATGGTGGCACTGCCAGTGCTCGGCCATGCGACCTGGCACCTTTACGAGCGCGCGGTGGACTGAAGCTCAGTCCGCCCGGGCGAGCGCGCGCAGCCGTTCCTCCGCCTCGGGCAGGCCTACCGCACGGGGGCGCGAATAGATCGTGTGTCCGCCGATCCCCGCAACCGCCGCCGTGGCCAGACCCTCATTGAAAATCGGTGCCCCGCGCTGCGAATCCCGCGCAGCCTTGCGGTAAAACTGCCGCGCCAAGGCCGGGTTGCGCGCAACCCCGCGCCCTTCCTCAAGCCGCTTGCCGAGTTCGAGCTGGGCCTGCTTGTTCATGACATTGCGCGCCATGTCGGCAAGGATCGGCAGCGGCACAACCTCGCACGGAATACGGCTCGGCCCTTCGGTCACGGGATGCACCCAGTCACACCGGCCCGAGCCGAGATCGCCGCGCTGATAGGCGGCGGCAAGCGTGCGCAGTTCCGCTTCGGTCACCGGCCTGTCGAGCCCGGCAGCACTGACCGGAGCCGTCACCGCTGCACCCGCCGCCAGCACCACGGCAGTGCTCAATCCGATCCACCTGACGACCAGCGATACCATCTCAAACCTCCGCACAACTTACCGTTATAATTTCGGAATTTTCCCGTGAACGGCTTAATTGGCGATGAATGCCAACCTTGCGAGGCTTGCCGGAAAGCCCGCATGCCACCCCCAAATTTCGCGATGACGCATGGCCCTGCGGCGGTTACACCGGCAGGCACAAGACGGGGAGAGAACCATGACCCAAGCCAATCACGCGCCGGAAGCGATTCTGGAGCCCGATCTGCCGATCATCGATCCGCATCACCACCTGTGGGATCTGCGGCCGATGCTGCCGATGTTCCCCGAGCCGCATCACCCCTTCATCTCGGCGATCATCCCCAACGCCTATTACACCTTCGACCAGCTGCACGCGCACATGACCAGCGGGCACAACATCATCGGCACGGTCTACATGGAATGCGGCGCCTTCTATAACGGCGCCTATGGCGATGCGCTGAAGACCGTAGGCGAGGTCGAGTTCGTCAATGGTGTCGCGGCGCAATCGGCGAGCGGGCTGTATGGCCCGGCGCGTTATTGCGCAGGGATCGTCGGCCATGCCGATCTGATGCGCGGGGCCGGTGCGGGCGCGGTGCTAGACGCCCTGCAAGCCGCCTCGCCCCGCTTCAGGGGCATCCGCCACGCCGCCGCATGGGATGCCGACGCCACCGTGCTCGGCGCGCCGTTCCATCACCCTGAAGGCCTCTACCGCGATGCCACGTTCCGCCAAGGCTTTGCCGAATTGGGCAAGCGCGGCCTTACCTTCGATGCCTGGCTGCTCGAGCCGCAATTGCCCGACGTGATCGACCTTGCGTGCGCCTTCCCCGATCAGCCGATCTGCCTCGACCACGTCGGAACGCCCGTCGGCGTCGCGAGCTACAAGGGCACCTTGCACGAGCGTTTCGATACCTGGCGGCACAACATCAAGGAACTCGCCAAGTGCGAGAACGTGGTGGTGAAGCTCGGCGGGCTGGCGATGGCATTCTGCGCCCTCCCCGAGGACGGCCCCTGCGCAGGTCACGGCTCGGAGCACCTCGCCGCGCTGTGGCGGCCCTATATCGAGACCTGCATCGAGGCTTTCGGCCCGCAGCGCGCCATGTTCGAGAGCAATTATCCCGTCGACTACTGGGGCGCGGATTACGCGGTGCTCTGGAACGCCTTCAAGCGCCTTGCCCGCAGCGCCAGCGCGGATGAAAAGGCGGCGCTGTTCGCCGGCACTGCCGCGCGCTTCTACGGGATCGAAGACTTGCTGGGTTGACGCAACGTCACTCGCAAAATCACGCTTGGCAGCCTTGGAACCCGCGCTAGAGACACGGGTTAAGAACACAGTTTTGAGGAGAAACCCATGCCCCTTCCCGCTCCGTTCGATCGCCTGCGCCTGCCGCTGATAGGATCGCCGCTGTTCATCGTCTCGGGCCCGGAACTGGTGATCGCGCAGTGCAAGGCGGGGATCATCGGAAGCTTCCCGGCGCTGAACGCGCGTCCGCAGTCGCAGCTGGATGAATGGCTCCACCAGATCACCGAGGAACTGGCCGCGCACAACCGTGCGAACCCCGATCGTCCGGCGGCGCCCTTCGCGGTCAACCAGATCGTTCACAAGACCAACGACCGCGTCGATGCCGACATGGCCACGTGTGAAAAGTGGCAGGTGCCGATGGTCATCACCTCGCTGGGCGCGCGCGAGGACATCTACACCGCCGTGCGCAACTGGGGCGGCGTGACGATGCACGACGTCATCAACAACCGCTTCGCGCACAAGGCGATCGAAAAGGGCGCGACCGGCCTCATTCCGGTGGCGGCCGGTGCCGGCGGCCATGCCGGCTCGCTTTCGCCCTTCGCGCTGATGCAGGAAATCCGCGAGTGGTTCGACGGGCTTGTCGCGCTCTCGGGTTCGGTCGGCCACGGGGCGACGATCCTTGCCGCGCAGGCCCTGCGCGCCGACTTCGCCTATGCGGGCAGCGCCTTCATCGCGACCAAGGAAGCCAACGCCGCCGAGGGCTACAAGCAGGGCATCGTCGAAGGATCGTCGGAAGGGATCGTCTACACCAACCTCTTCACCGGGGTGCACGGTAACTACCTGCGCTCCTCGATCGAAGCGGCGGGAATGGACCCTGACAACCTGCCCGAAAGCGATCCGAGCAAGATGAACTTCGGCAGCGGCGGCAACACCAAGGCCAAGGCGTGGAAGGACATCTGGGGTTCGGGCCAGGGGATCGGCACCATCAAGGAAGTGGGCACCGTGGAAGACCTCGTCGCCCGGTTCGAGCGTGAATATCACCAAGCCAAGGCGCGCCTTGCCGCCAACACGGGCTACACCTCGTGGGCGGCGATGGCGCAGGCGGCGGAGTAACGCCTAATCCGCAGCCCACAGGGCTTCGGCCATTGCGTCAAGCTCAGTGAAGTCGAACCCGGTGCCGATCGGGTCCTTGCGATTGAGCAGGATCCGTCGGCGCTGGCTCAGCAACTGCCGCCTGAGCGCGCCCTGCAACAGGTGAAGGCGCAGCAGCACCTCGATCAGCGCCTTATCCTCATCGGTGCGGCGGGCGATAGACCAGCGCGCCTCGATCCGGCCGACGCGGGCGATCACCACCTCGTTGTAGCGGCGGTGCGGCCCGCGGTGGAGCGGCATGCCGCTACGCACCGAGGCGTCTTCCGTGGCGGGGAGCAGGATGCCGTTGCGGCGGAAATCGTCAAAGCCCACACGCGCCCGGCCCACATCGGCGAACAGCCTGCCGAAGCATCGTTGCGAAAGGAGCTGGCGGGGGAGAAGGTGGTGGCGCTGGGAGCCGGGATCATAACCCTCAGCCCCCCGGGCATTGACGGAGTGGAAGGCGATGATCGTCAGGCTGTGCGTGTGATCCCTCCCGCGCATGCCCTATTCTCGCCAGACACTGATAACGGCGCGGCTGCGTGAGGGGCGCAGCACCAGACGGGTCCCGTCCGGCGCAACGATCCGGTCATCGTCCGCCAGACCGCCAATGATGACGAGATGGTTGGCGAGCCGGATGCCGAGCCGCGTGGCGGCCACGCGGTCCGCACTGAGCGGCGGTTCGATGCGCAGCTCCTGTCCGGTCCAGAAGGCAAGGCCCACGCTTTCCAGCGCACCATCGGGCATTTCGGCAAAGGCTGCCAGCCCGAGCGCAGGGAACGGCCCGCCATCCAGCCACGCGCTGGTGACGGACTCGAAAAAGCGCGGCCCGATCAGCGTTCCCGCAGGCCCCCAGCCCACCGCGACCAGATCATCGAACTGGCGGACAATATCGCAGCCCAGCGCCAGAAGTCCGCGCATCACCGGCATGCTTCCCGCCGCTTCGGCAAGATGCGGCCCGGGGCGTAGCACCACTGCCTCGCAGGCATCGGACGTCGGCAGCGCCGGCAGATCGAAACGGTGCGTGAAGGCGGGAAATGCGCTGGCGGGGCCGGGCGCGAGGCCGCTCAGGTCGAAGGTCAGCCCTTCGCTCAGCAATTCCACCCAGCGCACGCCATCCGGCTCGCTGCCGGCTGCGTTCTCGGGCACAGGATCATGGCTCACCGTCACCGAAGGCTGGCGGCCGGCAAAGGCCCTGACCGCGAGCCGGTCGGGCCGCTTGCCCTTGGCAAACAGCAAATGCAGCTCGGCGTGATGAGCGCGCTGCGACTGTGGAATCGTCCAGGCTCCCCTCGTAAATCGCGCTATAGTCGCGAAAAAATCCCCCGGCCGTCCATTTGGCGCGTTTGCCCAACCTCGTCGAGTCCCCAAACGGCACACCTGTCCCGTTTTGGAGCAATCTCAGAAGAGGCCGAGTCGTAGCCCTTCGGCTAGCGCCGCGCCTGTGTCCCTCGCCTGAACGAGCGCAGCGTCGGGCACGGTCTTGGGTGCGGCGATCGCTTCGGGAGTTTGCGCGGCGAGATTGACGATCATCGGCGGCGCGACGCGTTTCAACCGCCATCCGGTGACGATCCGGTCGATCTGGCGCTGCGCCCCCTCCCCGTCCGATCCCGCCGCGATCAGCGTTGCATAGGGCCGCCCCTCGACCTTCCCGAGGAGGGGGTAATAGGCCCGGTCGAAGGCTTCCTTCATCAGCCCGGTCATGGTGCCGAGGTTCTCGGGGCAGCAGAAGATGTAGCCATCGGCGGCGAGCCACATGGCTGGCTCAGCCTCTCCGGCCGCAGCCAGCCATGCCGCATCCCCCGCGCCTTCCGCCGCCGCCCGGGCAAGCGCCTCGCTCGCGCCGGTGCGGGAGTGCCAGAGGATCAGGAGGCGCGGGCTGGCTGACATGGGGCCGAGGCTTCCCCGCGCGCCTGTCGATTGTCAACCGCACGCGGCTGTCGGCGGCGAAACCTTTGCGCTATCGGGAGGATATGGCCACCCGCTCTCTTCCCCCCTCCCCCGGTTTCGCGCCCGTCTTCGGCGTTGCCGCCTCGCTTTCGGGCAAGGCGTGGCGCTGGCGCGGAGGGAACATGGAGCTGGGAGAGGAGGCGCATGGTCTGACGCATTCGATCCTCGATCAGCTGCTGCTCACCCGCGGCGTGGCCGAAGACGATCTGCCCCGCCACGCCCAGCCCACCTTGCGCGCCTTCCTTCCCGATCCGTCCACTTTCCGCGACATGGACACCGCCGCCGAACGGCTCGCCCAAGCGGTCACCACCGGCGAGCGGGTGACGATCTACGGCGATTACGACGTCGACGGCGCGACCAGTGCGGCGCTGCTGGTAGAGCTGCTGCGCCAGCTGGGGCTGGAGGCGGGCTATTACATCCCCGACCGCCTGCTCGAAGGTTACGGCCCCTCGGGAGAGGCGCTGGTCAAGCTGGCGGAAAGCGGATCGCAGCTGATCGTGACGGTCGATTGCGGAGCGATGGCGCACGAGGCACTGGGCATGGCGAGGGAAGCCGGAGTCGATGTGATCGTCGTCGATCACCATAAGTGCTCGCCGGAGCTTCCTCCGGCCCATGCGCTGGTCAATCCCAACCGTCTGGACGAGAGCGATCTTGGCGCGGCGCACGGCCATCTGGCGGCGGTGGGCGTTGCCTTCCTGCTCGGCGTGGCGCTGGTGCGGACCTTGCGGGCGCAGGGCTGGTTCGACGCGCACCGCCGCGAGCCGGAACTGATCGGCCTGCTCGATCTGGTCGCGCTCGGCACGGTCGCCGATGTCGCCGCGCTCCACGGCCTCAATCGCGCGTTCGTGGCACAGGGCCTCAAGGTCCTCGCCCGGCGTGAACGGATCGGGATGGCGGCGCTGATGGATGCAAGTCGCCTGACCCGCGCGCCGCAATGCAGCGATCTGGGATTTGCGCTCGGCCCGCGTATCAACGCAGGGGGGCGCATCGGCGAATCGACGCTGGGCGTGCGCCTGCTCACCACCACCGATCCCGACGAGGCGCGGGAAATCGCCGCCCAGCTTTCGCAGCTGAACGAGGAACGCCGCGCGATCGAGGCGATGGTGCAGGAGGCTGCCGAGGCGCAGCTTGCGGGTCAGCACAACATGGCGGTGCAGGTCCTCAGCGGGCACGGCTGGCACCCCGGCGTGATTGGAATTGTCGCGGGGCGGATCAAAGAGAAGACCGGCAAGCCCGCGGTGGTCATCGCGCTCGACGAGGCACAGGGCAAGGGCTCCGGCCGTTCGATCAGCGGCGTGGACCTCGGCGCCGCGATCATCGCCGCGCGCGAGGCAGGGCTGCTGGTCGCGGGCGGCGGGCACGCCATGGCGGCGGGCCTCACCATCGAGCCAGCGCGGCTTGCCGACTTTGCAGGCTTCCTTGACGAACGGCTCGCCCGCGATGTCGAGCGTGCGCGCGCGGGTGCGGCCATGCTGCTCGATCTGGCGCTCGCGCCGGGCGGCCTCACCCCCGATCTGGTCGAAACCTTGGAAGCCGCCGGCCCCTATGGCGTGGGCTGGCCTGCGCCGCGCGTGGCGGTGGGACCGGTGCGGATCATCAAGGCGGATATCGTCGGCAAGGATCACGTGCGGATCATCGCCGCCGGCAACGACGGAAAGAGCTTCAAGGCCATCGCTTTCCGTGCAGCGGAGAGCGAGATGGGGCAGACCCTGCTCCACCGATATCAGGGCCGCCGCTTCCACCTAGCCGGGCGCGCCAAGATCGACGATTGGGGCAACCGCCCCGCTGCGGAGCTCCAGCTGGAAGACGCCGCTTTCGCCGATTGAACGGGAATGTGGAAAAATTTCGCGAGCCATCGCGCAAACGAGGCTTGACCACCCCGAAACACCCCCCTAAAGGCGCGCTCTCGCAATCGCGACGGCCCCTTCGTCTAGCGGTTAGGACGCGGCCCTTTCACGGCTGAAACACGGGTTCGATTCCCGTAGGGGTCACCATCTTCCAAGGTGGTTGAACGCTTAAGCGGATAGGGCGGCAGGCTTCGGCCTTGCCGCCCTTTTTCGTTTCCGGCGCCCCTGCCCCGGCCTTTTTGTGACAAGCGCGCCTCGCGGCTTTTCTCGCACAAGGCTTGGCTGTAAGGCCGCGCATCATGGGCAGCGGCCAGAACATTCCCATCGCCGGCATCAGCCTTGCGGCGGTGACTTTCGTGGCGCTGCTGTCGCTCGGCACGGATTTTGTCATAGCGCTGTCGGTGCTGACCGTTTGGGTCGGATCGCTGCTGGTTGCAGCCGGCCGCCCGCCTGAACCGCCCAAGGCCAAGACCCGCGCCCGCCTGACGCTCGAATCGATCAGCGACCTGATCGAGGAATCGTCGATTCCCCTCGTCATCACCGATCGCAACGCGGTCGCGCTTGCCAATGCCGCGGCGCGCAAGATGCTCGGGCCGCATGTCGTGGGGCAGGACGCGCGTGTTGCGCTGCGCCAGCCCGAGGCGGTGTCGCTGCTCACGGCCAACCGGCAGAGCGAGGCGATCGTGCGCGGGCTCGTGCGGCGCGGGGATATCTGGCAGATCAGCCGGCGGGGGCTGGATGACCGGCTGGCAATGCTCGAATTCATCAACCAGACGGCCGAGGCCGACATCAGCCGTGCGCATACCGATTTCGTCGCCAACGCCAGCCACGAATTGCGCACGCCGCTCGCCGCGATCATCGGCTATGTCGAAACCCTTCAGGAAGGCGACGGCGAAATCGACACGCCAACCGCGCGCAAGTTCCTCGGCATCATCGAGCGCGAGGCGCAGCGGTTGCAGGCGCTGGTCAGCGATCTGATGAGCCTCAGCCGGGTCGAGGCGGAAAAGCACGATCTGCCCACCACCCCCATCGATCTGGCGGCGCTGGTCGAACGCGCCGCGCGCGATGCGGCGGGGCCGCAGCGGCTTGACCGGCTGCACCTCGATCTGGACGCCGCGCCGGTGGTGCTGGGCGATGTGCAACAGCTCGAACAGGTGGTGCGCAACCTGGTCGACAATGCGATGAAATATGGCGCAATCGATGCGCCGGTCCACGTGACGCTCGATCTGGCGCAGGGCGACCTTGCCCGCATCGCAGTGCAGGACGAGGGCGAAGGCATCGCGACCGAGCACATCCCCCACCTCACCCGCCGCTTCTACCGCACCGATCCGGGCCGCAGCCGCGCATCGGGCGGGACGGGTCTGGGGCTCGCCATCGTCAAACACATTGTGGAACGCCATCGCGGGCGGCTCGACATCACCAGCGAACTCGGCAAGGGGACGCGCGTGGTGGTGCGCATTCCGCTCGCCGAAGCCGGGTCGGCAGGGGAAGCGGACCTGACGGTCACCGATGAAACCCAACAAGTGTCATAGACGTGTCATATTTCTTCAACATGGCGCGCACATGGCGTAGGGCCGGTTCGCGCAGGGGCCATGCCGGCACGCCAGGACCCGGCCTGATACCCGACGCAAGCATGCCTTCTGCAGGAAACACAGGTCTCTCTTCATGTCGCCGATCACGCTGATCCTCATTGCACTGGGCCTGGGCCTGCTCGGCTGGCTGGCGGGCCGGGCGAAGGCGTGGAGCTTCCAGACCGGCGATACCGGCGTGCGCACTGCCTCGCGCCCGGTCTATCACGCCTGGTATGTCGCCCTGTGGGTGGTGCTGCCCGTGCTGGTGTTCATCATCGCCTGGGGAGCGATTGCGCCCAAGCTGGTGCTGCAATCGGTGCTCGCCTCCCCCGCGGCGGAGAGCCTGCCGCTCTTCGGGTTCGAACGTGACGCCTTCATCGGCGAGGCGCGCGCCGTTGCGCTGGGGCAGGCGCCCGGCGTCTTCAACGACGAGGCCGAGCCGCTGATAGCCCCGTTCCGCGAGGCCTTCGCCCGCTACAACACCATCGGCATCATCATCACCGCGTTGATCGCGCTGGCTGGCGGTGCGCTGGCCTTCCTGCGCCTGAAGCCGCAATTCGGCGCGCGCACCAAGGTCGAGCGGACGGTGATGACCATCCTGCTGCTCGCCTCGCTGGTCGCGATCCTCACCACGCTCGGCATCTTTGCCAGCCTCGTTTTCGAAACAGTGCGCTTCTTCGGCATGGTCTCGCCGATCGATTTCCTGCTCGGCACCAAATGGGGCCCGGACACGATGAGCAGCCCCGATGCGATCGACCCCTCGCGCTATGGCGCGGTGCCGCTGTTCTGGGGGACGATCTTCATCGGCGCGATCATCGCCATGATCGTGGCGATCCCGCTCGGTCTGATGAGCGCGATTTACCTCACCCAGTATGCCGATCCGCGGGTGCGC
>Ga0114986_1000024_pt1 | contig 41435 bp, 34 predicted proteins | sample Shrwel1BS1Day17_FD_96988 | JGI IMG/M metagenome (GOLD analysis project Ga0114986, IMG submission 96988) | Subsurface microbial communities from deep shales in Ohio, USA - Utica-3 well 1 S-1-Day17 | ecosystem: Environmental > Aquatic > Deep subsurface > Shale gas/oil reservoir > Produced... | reverse complement strand
GGTGCCGATCGGCACCAGCAGGCAGGCGAAGGTCAGGCAGACGGCAAAGGCGGTCACCGTCCAGTGCGGTCGGAAGATCGTGCCATGCTTCACAAACCACCACAGTAGCGGGATCAGACCGATTGCGACCGTGGCGAGGGTGGAGCTTTCGTAGATGCCGCTGTTGTCATCGACGAAGAAGTTCAATTCGCCATAGCCGCCGCCGCCCAGCACGACCTTCAGGCCCGTGGCGATTACGATGGTCGCCACCGACAGCAGCAGCACCAGCGCCAGCCCTTCGATCCGCGCGCGGGTGGTGAGGGTGAGCGGCAGGAAGATCGCGAACAGCAGCGCCTTCCACACCCAGTCCCACTTGGTCAGCGCATCTTCGGGGAAATCGGCACGGCCCGTCGTCCACCAGCAATAGACGAGCAGCGCCAGCATCAGACCTTGCCGGAGGGTGAAGCGGGCGCCTTCCTTGCGGTCCAGCGCAAACCACCCCCCGAAGGCCGCGGCGAAGGCGATTAGCGACAGGGGCAGGATGGTGATGATCGAATAGCCGATGCGCTGCGGCGCGAGGATATCGATGTAGACATAAAGCAGCACCCACAGGAACGGGCGTCTGAGGCCGAGCAGCAGCACGAAGGCGATGAAGGCGAGGAAGAAAAGGTCCTTCATTCCGCTGCCTCGCCTGGCGCGTCATGCCCGGTGCCGTTCCCGCCGCCGGTGTCCCGTGCCCGCCGTGCGGCGTTGCGGCCCGAGGCGCTCGCGGATTTGCGGTTGCTGTCTGTCTCGGCGGTCATGGCGCCGATCAGCGGGTCATCGTCCAGCCCGGCGCGCATCATCAGGCGCAGCATCGCGATGGCCATGAGGCCATGTCCGAGTGCGAGCGCAAGTGTATCGATCATGGGCCGGTCAGGATCCGCGAGGGGGCAATGCGCCGCTTTACCGCCATCGGGTTGACGCGGCGTTAAGCACACCTGCGATAGAGCCTCGCCCCATGACACGCGTTCTCCATGTCCTCGACCATTCGCTGCCGCTGCACAGCGGCTATACATTCCGCACCCGCGCGATCCTCAAGGCGCAGGAGGGGCACGGGCTGGAGGTGCGCGGCATCACCGGGCAGCGGCACAATCTGGAGGCGGCTGTCACAGCCCCGCAGGAAGAGGCCGACGGTCTTGTCTTCCACCGCACCCCCGGCACCCCCGTCGGCCCGGCGCCGTTTCGCGAGATGGGCGAGATCGAGGCGCTGGCCAACGCGATCATCGCCCTGGCCGAGGAATGGCGGCCCGACATCATTCACGCCCATTCCCCCGCCCTATGCGGCGCCGCGGCCGAACGCGCCGCGCGGGTGCTGGGTGTGCCATTTGTCTATGAGATCCGGGCCTTCTGGGAGGATGCGGCGGTCGGCAATCTTTCGGGGACCGAGGGCAATCTCAAATACCGCCTGACCCGCGCGCTGGAGACCCGCGTCGCGCGCGCGGCGGATGCGCTGTTCACGATCTGCCACGGTCTGAAAGACGATCTGGCCGCGCGCGGCATCCCGGAGGGGCGCATCAATGTCATGCCCAACGGGGTCGATCTGACGCTGTTCGGTGATCCGCCGCCGCGTGACGAGGCGCTGGCCGCGCAGCTCGGCATCGCGCCCGGCGCGCCGGTGATCGGCTATATCGGCAGCTTCTATGCCTATGAGGGGGTCGACGACCTTATCGGCGCCATGCCCTTGCTGCGGCAGACGCACCCGCAGGCGCGGCTGCTGCTGGTGGGCGCCGGCCCGATGGATGCCACCTGGCGCGCCGCTGCTGCCGTCCTGCCGGAACCGGAAGCGGTGATCTTCACCGGCCGCGTGCCCCATGACGCGGTCGAACGCTATTACTCGCTGGTCGATGTGCTCGCCTATCCGCGCAAGGCGCAGCGGCTTACCGATCTGGTGACGCCGCTCAAGCCTCTGGAAGCGATGGCGCAGCGCCGGCTGGTGGCTGCATCCAGCGTGGGCGGACACCGCGAGCTCATCACCGATGGCGAGACGGGCACCCTGTTCGCGCCGGATGATCCCGCCGCCTGCGCCGCGTCCCTCGCCCGGCTGCTGGACGCGCCCGCGGGCTGGGAGGCGATGAAGGACCGCGCCGTGACCCATGTCCGCACCCGCCATGACTGGGCCGAAAATGCGCGAAATTATCTCTCTGTTTACCATCTCTTGCTAGCCCCTCGGCTTAACGGCGGCGCGCAGCGCGCAGTCGCAGCAACGGGGTGATTGTCGCATGAAGCGGGGGCAGAAGGTTCGGTCGGGTCAGCGCCGGCGCAAACAGGGCCGCACCACGGCTCCGCAGTCGCTCGCCGGACACAAGGCCTTCGTGCCCTTGCTGGGCGTGTGGGGCGCCTTGCTCGGCGGGTTGGTGGTGCTTGTCTTGCCCGGCGCGATGGTGTCCGATGTGCTCGCGGGCACGCTGATCGGCACCTGGGGCGATGCCGCGCAGCCCGCTCTGGCAGCCGTGACCGCAGCGACGCTTGGCCTCGCACTGCTTGCTGTGGCCGCCTATCGCCATGCCGGGGCCCGCGTCAGCACGGGGCCGTCTGTTGCCGAATACGCATTGCGCAAGGTCACGCCGATCGATCCGGCGCGCGATCTGGGAGCGCGGCGACTTGACGATCCGGTCGAAGTGATGCCCTTCAGCACCGCCGCGTGGCGCGACGCCGATCTGGCCGAGACCCGTGCGGATGCACCCGCACCCTCGGCGCAGCCCGAGCCTGAGGCCGAGCCCGGGCTTGCCCCCGCGCCGGTCGCGCTTGATCTGTCCGAATTTGCCGAACTGCCCGGTCGCAACGCCGTGTGGGTCGAAGAGGTGCCGCCTGCGGCTGCACCCCCTTCCGCATCGCAGCAGGAGGCGCCTGCCGATGATCGGGCTACGCCGTCCGATCCGGTCGCCGATATCCGCGCCCGCCGTCTGCGCGCCGTTACCGCACTTCCGCCCGTGCCGGGCGCAGCCGCTTTGAACCGTCTGCGTGCCATGCCGACCGAGGCACTGAGCCTTGCCGAAATGGTCGAACGCTTTGCGGGGGCTCTGCGCGAACACCGCGAGACGCAACCCGTCCGCGCCCTTAGTGCGTCTGATCTCGCTGCCCGGGAAGCGGCTCTGGCAGAGGCGCTCAAGGCGCTGGCCGCGCTGAGCGGGGGCACGACTGCGCCAGCCGTGCAGCCTTCGCGGGACGAACCGCTGCGCGATGCTCTGGCCCAGCTCCAGCCGCGGCGCGGCGCGGCCTGATCCGTTCCGCGCGCGCAAAAGCTGCAACCGACCGGGGCGGCCCGTGCAACATGCGCAATCAACCTAAAGTTTGAATAGGTCTGCGAGAAATATTCCTTCACGCGGGACCCTTGCCAAATCCTCTTCCTGTCGGCATGAGGGCCGCGAAAACGGGCAAGCGCGGACCTCTGCCGGGTCCAAACGCGCCCGCGTGACCTGCCATCAGGCGTGTTCTCCCGCATGAGCGATCATGCCACGGGGTTCGCGCCTGTCGGCATCTGACAGAACGGACTTGATGCATGGGATACCCCTCCTCCCAGGGTCTCTATGACCCCGCCAACGAACATGACGCCTGCGGCGTCGGCATGGTTGCGCATATCAAGGGAGAGAAAAGCCACGCGATTATCGCGCAGGCGCTGGAGATCCTCGAAAAGCTCGACCATCGCGGTGCGGTGGGCGCTGATCCGCTGCTGGGCGATGGCGCGGGGATTCTGATCCAGATTCCCGATCCGCTGATTCGCCGCTGGGCCGAAGCGAGCGGCCACGATCTGCCGCAGCCGGGCGAATATGCCGTCGGCATGTGCTTCCTGCCGCAGGATGCTGCGGCGCGCGCTTTCGTCAAAGAGCGGATGGAAGCCTTCACCGCCAAGGAAGGCCAGAACTTCATCGGCTGGCGCGAAGTGCCGACCACGAGGGACGGCCTCGGCGCGGCGGTGATCGCCTCAATGCCGGTGATCGAGATGGCGGTGATCGGGCGCGGTGCGAATTGCGCCGATCAGGATGCGTTCGAACGCAAGCTGCTCACCATCCGCAAGCAGGTGCAGAACCCGCTTGCGCAGCTGGCCGAAAAGCACGGCCTGCCGGGGGTGACCGAGACCTACATCCCGTCCTTCTCGACCCGCACCCTTGTCTACAAGGGGCTGTTGCTGGCGACGCAGGTTGGCAGCTTCTATGACGATCTGCGCGATCCGTCCTGCGTTTCGGCGCTGGGCCTCGTCCACCAGCGGTTCTCGACCAACACCTTCCCCAGCTGGCGGCTCGCCCACCCGTTCCGCTTCATCGCCCACAATGGCGAGATCAACACGGTGCGCGGCAACGTCAACTGGATGAACGCCCGCCGCCGCACCATGGAAAGCGAGCTGCTGGGGCCGGATCTCGACAAGATGTGGCCGATCATCCCGCACGGGCAATCGGACACGGCGTGCCTCGACAATGCGCTCGAATTGCTGATCGCGGGCGGATACAGCCTTGCCCATGCGATGATGATCCTCATCCCCGAAGCCTGGGCCGGCAATGCATTGATGAGCCCCGAACGGCGCGCTTTCTACGAATATCATGCCGCGCTGATGGAGCCATGGGACGGCCCGGCCTCGGTATGCTTCACCGATGGCCGCCAGATCGGCGCGACGCTGGACCGCAACGGGCTGCGCCCTGCGCGCTTCTGCGTCACCAAGGATGATATCGTCTGCCTCGCCTCGGAAAGCGGCGTGCTGCCCTTCCGCGAGGAAGATATCGTCCGCAAGTGGCGCCTGCAGCCCGGCAAGATGCTGCTGATCGATCTCGAACAGGGCCGCATCATCGAGGATGACGAGCTCAAGGCCGATCTCGCCAATGCCGAGCCCTATGCCGAGTGGCTGCATCAGGCGCAGTACAAGCTGGCCGACATCACCGACATCGTGCCCGAACTCGCGGCGATCCCCGCGGAAGAGGGCACGCTGCTACAGCGGCAGCAGGCTTTCGGCTACACGCAGGAAGACGTCACCCGCTTCCTCGAACCGATGGCGGTGGATGCGGATGATCCGATCGGATCGATGGGCACGGACACGCCGATTGCCGTGCTGTCAGACCGTGCGCGCCTGCTCTACGATTACTTCAAGCAGAACTTCGCGCAGGTCACCAATCCGCCTATCGACCCGATCCGCGAGGAACTGGTGATGAGCCTAACCAGCATGATCGGCCCGCGCCCGAACCTGCTGGGCCGCGATGCGGGGACGCACAAGCGCCTCGAAGTCGATCAGCCGATCCTGACCAACGAAGATCTCGCCAAGATCCGCTCGGTGGAAGAGGCATTGGACGGCGCATTCCGCTGTGCCACCATCGACATCACCTGGGATGCGAGCACCGGTGCGGAAGGGCTTGAAATGGCCCTGAAAGAAATGTGCTGGGCTGCGACCGAGGCGGTGCTTCAGGACCACAACATCCTCGTCCTCAGCGACCGTGGCCAGAGCGAGAGCCGCGTGCCGATGCCGGCCCTGCTGGCGACCGCGGCGGTGCACCACCACCTCGTCCGCCAAGGCCTGCGCATGCAGACCGGCCTCGTGGTCGAAACCGGCGAAGCGCGCGAGGTGCATCACTTCTGCGTGCTCGCAGGCTACGGCGCGGAGGCGATCAACCCCTATCTGGCCTTCGAGACATTGGAAGCCCTGCGCGCCAAGCGCCACCCCGATCTGCCCGCCACCAAGGTGCAGCAGAACTTCATCAAGGCCATCGGCAAGGGCATCCGCAAGGTCATGTCCAAGATGGGCATTTCGACCTACCAGTCGTACTGCGGTGCGCAGATTTTCGACGCGGTGGGGCTGTCGAGCGCCTTCGTCGAGAAGTATTTCACCGGCACCGCCACAACCATCGAAGGCATCGGCCTTGCCGAAGTCGCCGAGGAAGCGCTGCGCCGCCACGGGCAGGCTTACGGCGACAACCCGCTCTATGACGGGATGCTCGATGTCGGCGGCATCTACCAGTACCGCCTGCGCGGCGAGGAGCATGCCTGGACGCCGCAGAACGTTGCCCAGCTCCAGCACGCGGTGCGCGGCAATGACCCGAAGAACTACGAGGAATTTGCCAAGTCGATCAACGAGCAGTCCGAGCGGCTGCTGACGATCCGCGGGTTGCTCGAATTCAAGAAGGCCGACCAGCCGATCCCGCTTGAGGAGGTGGAACCTGCTGCCGAGATCGTGAAGCGCTTCTCGACCGGCGCGATGAGCCTCGGCTCGATCAGCCATGAAGCGCACTCGACCATGGCGATCGCGATGAACCGCATCGGCGGGCGCTCGAACACGGGCGAGGGCGGGGAAGAGCCGTTCCGCTTCAAGCCGCTGGCCAATGGCGATTCGATGCGCAGCCGGATCAAGCAGGTCGCCTCTGGACGGTTCGGCGTCACCACCGAATACCTGGTCAATTCCGACGACATCCAGATCAAGATGGCGCAGGGCGCAAAGCCCGGCGAGGGCGGGCAGCTGCCCGGGCACAAGGTCGACAAGCGCATCGGCGCGGTGCGGCACTCGACCCCGGGCGTGGGCCTGATTTCGCCCCCGCCGCACCACGACATCTATTCGATCGAAGACCTCGCGCAGCTGATCCACGATCTCAAGAACGTGAACCCGGTCGCGCGGATCTCGGTGAAGCTGGTGTCCGAAGTCGGCGTCGGTACGGTCGCGGCGGGCGTTTCCAAGGCGCGCGCGGACCATGTCACCATTGCCGGTTATGACGGCGGGACGGGCGCTTCGCCGCTGACTTCGCTGACGCACGCCGGTTCGCCGTGGGAAATCGGCCTTGCCGAGACCCAGCAGACCTTGCTGCTCAACGATCTGCGCGAGCGGATCGCGGTGCAGGTCGATGGCGGCCTGCGTACGGGGCGCGACGTTGCCATCGGCGCGCTGCTGGGTGCGGACGAGTTCGGCTTTGCCACTGCTCCGCTGATCGCGGCGGGCTGCATCATGATGCGCAAGTGCCACCTCAACACCTGTCCCGTCGGCGTCGCCACGCAGGACCCGGTGCTGCGCGCGCGCTTTACCGGGCAGCCCGAGCACGTGGTCAACTACATGTTCTTCGTCGCCGAGGAACTGCGCCAGATCATGGCCGAGATGGGCTTCCGCACCGTCGCCGAGATGGTCGGCCGGGTCGACCGGCTCGACACCCGCCGGATGGAGCGCCACTGGAAGGCGCGCGGGATTGACCTCAGCCGTATCCTGCACCAGGTGCCGCTGAAGGACGGGGCCTCGCTCCGCCAGATCGGCGTGCAGGACCACGGGCTCGACGGCGCGCTTGACAACCGCCTGATCGCTGACTGCCGCACGGCCATCGACACGAAGCAGCCGGTGCAGCTCGATTACGAGGTGCGCAACGTCAACCGCACGGTCGGCGCGATGCTCTCGGGCGAGATCGCCAAGGCGCACGGGCACGAGGGTCTGCCGACCGACACGATCCGCATCAACCTGACGGGCGTGGCCGGGCAAAGCTTCGGCGCATGGCTGGCCCACGGGGTGACGCTCGATCTGGTCGGCGATGCCAACGACTATGTTGGCAAGGGCCTCTCGGGCGGCCGCATCATTGTGCGTCAGCCCGCCGAGGCTCCGCGCGCCGCGCAGGACAACATCATCGTCGGCAACACCGTGATGTATGGCGCAATCGCGGGCGAGGCCTATTTCAACGGCGTCGCGGGCGAGCGTTTCGCCGTGCGCAACTCGGGCGCCATTGCGGTGGTCGAAGGCACCGGGGACCACGGCTGCGAATACATGACCGGCGGCGTGGTGGTCGTGCTCGGCAAGACCGGGCGCAACTTCGCAGCCGGAATGAGCGGCGGGGTCGCCTATGTCTATGATCCGGAAGGCGCGTTCGACAAACTCGTCAATCACGCGCAGGTCGACCTGCTGCCGATTTCGGCGGCACCGGATGCGGAAGAGGGCACGGGCCGCCCGTCGCAGCGTCCGCGCTCGGTGCATGATTTCGGCATGGGCGACATGCTGCGTCACGATGCCGAACGCCTGCGCATTCTGGTCGAACGCCACCAGCTCCACACCGGCAGCAAGCTTGCGGGCGAACTGCTGGCGGATTGGGACGCAGCGCTGACCCGCTTCGTCAAGGTGATGCCGCGCGATTATGCGACGGCGCTGAAGAAGCTCGAGGCCGAACGCCACGAAGCCGCCAGCGTCGCAGCCGAATAGATTTCAGGAACGAGATGTAAGTATGGGCAAGGAAACCGGATTTCTCGAGCTGGACCGCCGCGAGCGGGATTATCTCGATCCCAAGGAACGCCTGAAGAATTACCGCGAATTCGTCATCCAGCCGGATGATGCGACGCTGACCGGGCAGGCCTCGCGCTGCATGAATTGCGGCATCCCGTACTGCCACAACGGCTGTCCGGTGAACAACATGATCCCGGACTGGAACCACCTCGTCTACGAGGCGGACTGGAAGCGCGCGCTCGCCAACCTCCACTCCACCAACAACTTCCCCGAATTCACCGGCCGCATCTGCCCCGCGCCCTGCGAGGCGGCGTGCACGCTCAACATCATCGACCAGCCGGTCACCATCAAGTCGATCGAATGCGCGATTGTCGACCGCGGGTGGAAGGAAGGCTGGATCACGCCGCAGGTGCCCGAGAAGAAAACCGGCAAGTCGGTCGCCGTGGTCGGCTCCGGGCCGGCGGGTCTTGCCTGCGCCCAGCAACTCGCGCGCGCCGGGCACAGCGTCACCGTGTTCGAGAAGAGCGACCGTGTCGGCGGGCTGCTGCGTTACGGCATCCCCGACTTCAAGATGGAAAAGCACCTCATCAACCGCCGTTGCGTGCAGATGGAAGCGGAGGGGGTGACCTTCAAAACCTCGAAGGAAGTGGGCGTCGACATCTCGTTCAAGTCCTTGCAGGAAAACTTCGACGCGGTGGTGCTGGCGGGCGGGGCTGAAGATGCGCGCCAGCTGGCGATCCCGGGCGCGGAGATGCAGGGCGTGCGCCTCGCCATGGAATTCCTCACCCAGCAGAACAAGCGCGTCGCCGGTGACGACGAACTGCGCGCTGCCCCCCGCGGCACGCTGACCGCGACCGGCAAGCATGTCGTTGTGCTCGGCGGCGGCGATACCGGCAGCGATTGCGTGGGCACGTCCAACCGGCAGGGCGCGCTCAGCGTCACCCAGCTGGAGATCATGCCCAAGCCGCCGGAAAAGGAAGACAAGGCGCTGACCTGGCCCGATTGGCCGATGAAGCTGCGCACCTCATCCAGCCACCAGGAAGGCGTGGAGCGCGACTGGGCGGTGCTCGCCAAGCGGGTGCTGGGCGATGGCGAGAAGGTGACGGGCCTCGAGTGCGTGCGCGTCGAATGGGTCGGCGGCCAGATGCAGGAAATCTCCGGCAGCGAATTCACCATCCCGGCTGACCTCATCCTGCTGGCGATGGGCTTCGTCGGTCCGCGCAAGGCCGGGCTGCTCGAACAGGCGGGCGTCGATCTTACCGCGCGCGGCAATGTCGATGCGGATACCAACAGCTACGCCACCAGCGTGCCGGGGGTGTTTGCCTGCGGCGACATGCGCCGCGGGCAGAGCCTTGTGGTCTGGGCCATCCGCGAGGGTCGTCAGGCTGCACGGGCGGTGGACGAGGCGCTGATGGGCGTGTCCGAACTGCCGCGTTGAGGTTTGCCTAGGCCGCCTGCGCCAGCGCCCGCGCGGGATAGGCCGCATTGCTCTGGCTGTGCCCCTCTTCGAGGATGAACCGCGCAAGCTGCGCGTTCAGTTCGCTCGCCTGACGCGCAAGGCTGTGCGTGGCGGCGGATGCCTGTTCGACCATCGCGGCGTTCTGCTGCGTCATCCTCTCGATATCGGATACCGTGGCGTTAACGGTTGACAGGCCATGCGCCTGACGCTGGGTAGACTGGCTGATCCCGGTAACCAGCAGCGTCATTTCGGCGATGCTCGCCGCGATGCTGTCCAGCGCCCGCCCGGTGTCTCCGACGAGTTCCACCCCGGTCTGGACCTCGCGCTGAGAGCCGCTGACCTTGGCCTTGATCTCGTTCGCAGCTTCGGCAGACCGCTGAGCCAGCGCGCGCACTTCGGAGGCGACCACGGCAAAGCCCTTGCCGGCTTCCCCGGCCCGCGCAGCCTCGACCCCGGCATTGAGGGCGAGCAGGTTCGTCTGGAAGGCGATCCCGTCGATCAGATCGACGATCGAGGAAATCTCTTCCGATGACCGCTCGATGGCTGCCATCGCCGCCACGGCGCGCTTCATGACTTCGCCTGAGGCCTCGGCCTGCCGGCGCGTCTCGGTCATCGCGGCATCGACCGCTGCGGCATCGGAGGCCGTGCTCTTCACGCCATCGGTGAGCGCCGTCATCTCCGCCAGCGTGCGCTCCACCCGGCCGGCCTGTTCCTGCGTGCGGCTGGCCAGATCGTTGACCGCCATGCTGATTTCGGTCGCGCCGCGATCGATCGACTGGCGGGCCTCGCCGACCACCGCCAGCGCCTCGCGCAGGGCGGTAACGGCATCGTTGAAATCGTAACGCAGCTGCTTGTATTCGAAGGGCAAGTGCTGATCGAGCGTGAAGGCCAGATCGTTGCGGGCCAGCTTTTCCAGCGCGCCGCTCAGCACATCGACGATGATCTTCTGGTCTTCCGCCGCCAGCCGGACTTGCACTGCGTTGTCCCTGAAGGTGTTCATCGCCCGCGCCATCCGGCCCACGCAATCGCGGGTATGGTCCTGGAACAGGATCGCGCTGTCGGTGTCGCCGGAAGCGAGCGCCTCCATGCGCAGCACCGTGGTCACATAGGGATCGCAGATCAGGGTCTTGGCGGTCAGCACGATGACCGGCGTCAGCACGATGAAGCCGAGCGCACAGAACGCCCAGATCGATACGGCGCCCGCGCTGCCCGCGAGCCATGCGGTCAGCACCGCAAGGCTGACAACCGTGCTGTGGATTACCAGCAGCGCGTTGAACTTGGTACGGATCGGGGCGTGCTTCTTGAACCAGTCGAACATTGGCAGTCCCTGCATGTCTGGCGGCAGGAACCGAGCAATCGAACCGGAGGCCGCACGGCATGGCATTACACCGTGCGGCCCTGTGATATGTTATGCAGTCCCCTCGGGAACTTCCCCTAGGCCTCGTCAAACCCCACGAACCGCGCGGCCTCGCTGACATCGCGGCGGGTGATCCTGACGGGGTTGGCGGGGAAATCGGGATCGGGCCAGCCCATCGCGACCGCTTTCATGATTACCTGATCGTCGGGAATGCCGGCGTGTTCGCGCACCACCGGGCTTTGCATGATGCCTTGCGAGTTGATCACGCAGCCCAGGCCCTTGCTCCACGCGGCGTTGACCAGTGCGGTGGTTACCGCGCCGCAATCGAAGGGGGTGTCGTCGGAGCCGTCAAGCTCGCGGTCATAGGTGATGATGACGCAGACCGGCGCGTCGAACTGGCGGAAACCGCGCAGCACCCAGTCCTGCCGCGCGTCCTTGTCATCACGCGCGATGCCCATCGCTTCGAACAGCTGGATGGCGCAGCCGACCTGCCGGTCGCGGTGGACGCCCTTGAAAGCCTCACCCCGGCGGAATTCGCGGCTGTCGGGTTCACCGGCCAGAATGCGCTCGGTGTTGCCCTTGCGGATGCGGTCGAGCGGTTCGCCGGTGATCACGTGGAAGTGATAGGGCTGGGTGTTCATCGACGAGGGCGATCGCATCGCCATCGTCAGGATCTCCTCGATCAGCGCGCGCGGCACGGGCTTGTCGAGATAACCACGAATGCTGCGCCGTCCGAGTACCACCTCGGCATAAGTCTGGTCAGGCGTGCCGCCCATTGTCGCTCTCTCCCGAATCTGCTTCGGCAGAGGGGTTAGCGCAGCCGGGCGCAGCCTCAAAGGACGCTACGGCAGGGCGGGGCGGTTCAGGCCGCTTCGGCGAGCCCCAGTTCCAGGCGGTCCCAGATTTCCACCAGCGCGGCGGTGAGCTCGTCCATCATCTCGTCGGTATGGTGCGGGCCGGGGGTGAAGCGCAGGCGCTCGGTGCCGCGCGGCACGGTGGGGAAGTTGATCGGCTGCACGTAAACGCCGTATTCGGCGAGCAGGATGTCGCTGATCTTCTTGGCGCGGATCGGATCGCCAACCATCAGCGGGACGATGTGGGTGACAGAGTCCATCACCGGCAGGCCCGCTTCGGCAAACTTCAGCTTCAGCATCGCGGCGGCGCGTTGCTGGGCGTTGCGCTCCACCGAAGACTCCTTGAGGTGCCGCACCGAGGCGAGCACGCCCGCGACCAGCACGGGGGATAGCGAGGTCGTGAAGATGAAGCCCGGCGCATAGGAGCGGATGCAGTCCACAACCTTGGTGCTTGCCGCGATATAGCCGCCCATCACGCCGAACGCCTTGCCCAGCGTTCCTTCGATGATATCGATGCGGTGCGCGGCATTGTCGCGCTCCGAAATGCCGCCGCCGCGGGCGCCATACATGCCGACCGCATGGACTTCGTCGATATAGGTCAGCGCGTTGTATTTCTCGGCAAGGTCGCAGATCGCGTGGATCGGGGCGACATCGCCGTCCATCGAATAGACGCTTTCGAAGGCGATCAGCTTGGGCGTGTCGATGTCCACCGAGGCGAGCAGTTCCTCGAGGTGGGCGACATCATTGTGGCGGAACACCTTCTTGTCGCAGCCCGAATTGCGGATGCCGGCGATCATGCTGGCGTGGTTCAATTCGTCGGAGAAGATCACGCAGCCCGGCAGCAGCTTGGCGAGGGTTGAAAGCGTCGCATCGTTCGAGACATAGCCCGAGGTGAACAGCAGCGCCGCATCCTTGCCGTGCAGGTCGGCGAGTTCGGCTTCCAGCTCGACATGTAGGTGCGTGTTGCCGCCGATGTTGCGCGTGCCGCCAGAGCCCGCGCCAACATCGTGCAGCGCGGCTTCCATCGCGCCGATCACCTTGTCGTGCTGGCCCATGCACAGATAGTCGTTCGAGCACCAAACCGTGATCGGCTTTGGCCCGTTGTGCCCGTGGAAACAGCGCGCGTTGGGATAGGCACCCTTGTTGCGCAGAATGTCGATGAAGACGCGGTAACGGCCTTCCTCGTGCAGCCGGTCGATCGCGGAATCGAAGATCTGGTCGTAATTCACTCGCGGCTCTTTGTGCTTGCAGCGGGAAAAGGGCGTGCCCGGACCCCGCGATTTGCGTGACGTCTCCGCCCATAACCCATGAGCGGGCTATTCGTTTCGCGGTTATCTAGGTCAGGGTAATCGCTTTTGCCATCACGATCTTTGCGAGGCGCTCGCAAGGGGCGGGGCGGGCGGTCAGAAGGCTTCCACCGGCCCGAACCCGCGTGCTGCCAGCGTCGCCTCCAGTCCGTCTGCCCCGGCCAGCGGCCCGGTGACGACGAAGCGGTTGGGGCCAGTCCGCGCGAAGCTCTGCCCTTCCAGCAGGTGCGCGATGCGGCGCGCGATGCCTGCCGCACCGTCGACAAAGCGCACATCGGGCGACCAGCCGAGTTCGAAGGTGGCGACATCTTCCAGCTCTTCGCGCAGCAGCGGGAAGTGGGTGCAGCCCAGCACCACGGCATCGATCCACAGGCCCTTGTCGCCCCCGGATACCCCCTCCAGCGCCGCCTTCAGCACGGCGCGATCAACCGGGCGACCGCGCAGCTTGTTTTCCGCTTCCTGCACCAGCCCGGGCGCGGCATGGCGGAGCAGGGTTTTGCCGGCGACGAATTCCGCCTCCAGCTGGTCCACGTAAGGCTGACGGATCGTCGCCTGCGTGCCGAGCAGCCCGATCACCCCCGATTTGCTCCCCAATGCGGCAGGCTTGATCGCGGGAACGGTGCCGACCACCGGAATTTCCAGCACATCGCGCACCATGCCCAGCGCGATCGTGCTCGCCGTGTTGCAGGCGATGCAGGCAAGGCGCGGCTGATACCGCTCGGTCATCCGTCCGAGCAGCCCCGCGACCCGCGCCGCCACCTGCGCCTCGGTCTTGGTGCCATAGGGCAGGCCGGCAAGATCGGCGGCATAGATCACCGGCGCCTGCGGCAGCACCTCGCGCAGCGCGTCATAGACGGTCAGCCCGCCGACGCCGGAATCGAACAACACGATGGGGGAGGATTTGTCCAAGTCTATCAAACCCGTTCGCCCTGAGCTTGTCGAAGGGCCGTTTTTCCTTAGAGATGCTTGCGCTAGAGAAAGTGCGGGGCTTCGACAAGCTCACCGCGAACGGAGGATATGCTTGGAACCGGTTTTCGCCGCCCTCTTGGGCTTTCTCCTCGGCTCGATCCCCTTCGGCCTGATCCTCACCCGCGCGGCGGGGCTGGGGGATGTGCGCCAGATCGGCAGCGGCAGCATCGGGGCGACCAACGTGCTGCGCACCGGCAACAAGGGGCTGGCGGCAGCGACCGTGCTGCTCGATGCGGCGAAGGCGGTGATCCCTGTGCTGGTGGCGCGCGCCGTGTGGCCGGGCACCGAGGGGATCGCAGCGGTCGCGGCGGTGGCGGGACATTGCTTCACCCCGTGGCTCGCCTTCAAGGGCGGCAAGGGCTTTGCCAGCGCGGCTGGCGCGCTGGGTGCGCTGGCCTGGCCCGCGATGCTCGCTTGCGCGGCGATCTGGGCGATAACGCTGTTCCTCAGCCGGATTTCCTCCGTGTCCTCGCTGGTCAGCGTCATTGCCGCGCCGGTGGTGGCATGGGCGCTCGGCTACCCGCAGGTCATTGCCCCGCTGGTCGCCATTGCCGCGATCGTCATCATCCAGCACCGCGCCAATATCGGCCGGTTGATGCGGGGGGAGGAGCCGAAAGTCGGCTCGTCGGGCAAATGATGGCGGGTGCCATCTGATGGAGAGCACGGGGTCGCAGCCAACGCTCTCAGAGCCGCAATTGACTCAGGCCGAAGCCTTCGCGCGCATCCGCCTGCTGCGCTCGCCCAATATCGGCCCGGTCAGTTATCGCCAGTTGCTCGCCCGGTTTGGCACGGCGGGGGCGGCGCTGGATGCGCTGCCCGATCTCGCCAGCCGGGGGAGGGGGCCATACCGCCCCGCCGCGGCAGACAGCATCGAGCGCGAGGTTGCCGCCGTGCGCCGTGCGGGCGCGCGCTACCTGTTCCACGATCAGCCCGATTACCCCGCGCTGCTGGGCGAGTTGGACAGCGCGCCGCCGATCGTCACCTGCCGCGGCAGGCTGGCTTTGGCGAGCGAGCCCTGCGTCGCCATCGTCGGCGCGCGCAACGCCAGCGCCGCGGCCGTCAAACTCGCCCGCGATTTCGCCGCAGCCCTTGCCGAGGCGGGGTTCACCATCGTCTCGGGCCTCGCCCGTGGCATTGACGGCGCGGCCCATGAAGGTGCCTTCCCGCAGACCATCGGCGTGATCGCCAGCGGGATCGACATCGCCTATCCGCCGCAGCACACCGTGCTTCAGGAACGCATCGCGGCCGAGGGGCTTCTCGTGGCCGAACAGCCCCCCGGCACCGAACCGCGCGGGCGGCATTTCCCTTCCCGCAACCGCATCATCGCCGGGCTCGCGTCGGGCACGCTGGTGATCGAAGCCGCACCGCAATCGGGCAGTCTCATCACCGCGCGGCTGGCGGGCGAGGCGGGGCGCGAGGTCATGGCGATCCCCGGTTCCCCCCTCGATGCGCGCAGTCTCGGGTGCAACCAGCTGATCCGCGAAGGCGCGGTGCTGGTGCAGACGCCCGACGAGGTCGTGGAACTGCTGCAAAGCTTCACCGGCGCGCCGCGATCACGCTTCCGGGTCAGCGACAGTCCGGGTGATTTCGACTATGCCGAACTCGCCCGCCTCGACTGGGGCGAGGCGCGCGCCGATCTGTCCGGCGATATCGCCCACCTGCTCACCCACGCCCCCATCGGCATCGACGAACTGATCCGCCAGTCCGGCGCCAGCGCTGCGGAGGTCCACATGGCCCTGCTGGAACTGGAACTGGCGGGTGATCTGGCCCGCGAGACGGATGGAAGCGTGCGGCGCGCGGGCTAGGCACTTGCCTCTTGACGCTGTAAGCGCCGCCGTCCCACCCTCGCGTGTACGTATACGCGTAAGGACAGACCCAAGATCCCATGCAGCTTGTCATCGTAGAATCTCCCGCCAAGGCGAAGACCATCGAGAAGTATCTCGGCAAGGACTACAAGGTCCTCGCTTCCTATGGCCATGTCCGCGATCTGCCGCCCAAGGATGGCAGCGTGAAGCCGGAGGACGACTTTGCGATGGAGTGGGAACTCTATCGCGACAAGCAGAGCCGCTTCAAAGAGATTGCCGACGCGGCCAAGGGCGCGACCCGCCTCGTTCTGGCGACCGACCCTGATCGCGAGGGCGAGGCGATCAGCTGGCACGTGCGCGATCTGCTGGCGAAGCGGAAGGCGTTGCCCAAGGAGGTCGCCCGCGTCACCTTCAACGCGATCACCAAGCAGGCCGTGACCGAGGCGATGGCCAAGCCCCGCGAGCTCGATCAGCCCTTGATCGACGCCTATCTGGCGCGGCGCGCGCTCGACTACCTGTTCGGCTTCACCCTCTCGCCGGTGCTGTGGAGGAAGCTCCCCGGGGCCAAGAGCGCGGGGCGCGTGCAATCGGTCGCGCTGCGCCTGATCGTCGAGCGGGAGCGCGAGATCGAGGCGTTCCGCGCGGAGGAATACTGGAGCGTGCTGGCAAGGATGCAGCACGACGGGACGGAATTCGACGCGCGGCTCGTGACGTTCAAGGGCGTGAAGCTGGAGCGCCTCAGCCTCGGCAATCAAGGCATCGCGATGGAGGCCAAGGCCGCGGTGGAAGCCGGGCGCTTCACCGTGGAGGGCGTCGAGACCAAGCCGCTGAAGCGCAACCCCGCGCCGCCGTTCACCACATCGACCTTGCAGCAGGAGGCCGCGCGCAAGCTCGGTTTCTCGGCGCAGCACACCATGCGCTGCGCGCAATCGCTCTACGAAGCGGGCGCGATCACCTATATGCGGACCGATGGCGTGCAGATGGACCCGGGCGCGATCATGGCGCTGCGCGATGCGATCAAGGCGCGCTATGACAGCGCCTACCTGCCGGAAAAGCCGCGCTTCTACAGCACCAAGGCCAAGAACGCGCAGGAAGCGCACGAGGCGATCCGCCCGACCGATTTCACCCGCGAACGCGCTGGCAGTGCGGATGAAGCGCGGCTTTACGACCTCATTTTCAAGCGCGCGATGGCCAGCCAGATGGCGACCGCGCAGCTGGAACGCACCACGGTCACCTTCCGCGATGCCACCGGAAGCCATGAACTGCGCGCCACGGGGCAGGTGATCCGCTTCCCCGGCTTCCTTGCGGTCTATCAGGAAGGGCTGGACGACAGCGAGGACGAGGACGGCGGCCTGCTGCCGCAGATGAAGGCGGGCGACATGCCTGCCAAGCGCGCGGTCGAGGCCACCCAGCACTTCACCCAGCCGCCGCCGCGCTTCTCGGAAGCTTCGCTGGTCAAGCGGCTGGAGGAGCTTGGCATCGGGCGCCCTTCGACCTACGCCTCGACCATCCAGACCCTGCGCGACCGCGCCTATGTCCGCATGGAGAAAAACCGCTTCTTCGCCGAGGAATCCGGCCGTTTGCTGACCGCCTTCCTCGAACGCTTCTTCCCCACCTATGTCGCCTATGATTTCACCGCCGGGATGGAGGACGAGCTCGACGTCGTCTCTGACGGGCGCGAGGAATACAAGGTGCTGCTCGCGCGCTTCTGGAAGGACTTCAAGCCGAAGGCCGACGAGGTGATGGAGAAGATGCCCTCGGAAGTGACCGAGGCGCTGGACGAATATCTCTCCGACTTCCTGTTTCCGCCCAAGGAGGATGGCAGCGACCCGCGCGAATGCCCCCTCTGTGCTGCGGAGGGCCGCGCCAACGGGCGGCTGTCCCTGCGCGGCGGCCGCTTCGGCGCCTTCGTCGCCTGCGTCAACTATCCGGAGTGCAAATACACCCGCCGCTTCGCCCAGCCGGGCGGCGACGGGGACAGCGGGGGCGAGGACGGCATCCTTGGCCAGCATCCCGAAACCGGCGAGAACATCCTGCGCAAGACCGGGCGCTTCGGCCCCTATGTCGAAATGGGCGAGGGCAAGGAGGCCAAGCGCGCCAGCATCCCCAAGGACCTCGACGATTTCGATCTCGATTGGGCGGTGAAGCTGCTGGAGCTGCCCCGCATCATCGGCGCGCATCCCGACACCGGCCTCGAAATCGAAGCGAATATCGGGCGATACGGCCCCTATCTGCGGCATGACGGCAAGTACGGAAAGCTCTCCAACACCCGCGAGGTGTTCGAAGTGGGCATGAACCGCGCGGTCGATATCCTCGCCCAGGCGGCCAATCGCGGCGGGGCGGCGCGCGGCAAGTCCGAACCGATTGCCACGCTCGGCGCGCACCCGGTCAGCGGCGGGGAGATCAAGGTCATGCCGGGGCGGTTCGGCCCCTATGTGACCGACGGCACCACCAATGCCACGATCCCGCGCGACACCAAGCCCGAGGACGTTACCTTGGAGGCCGCCGCCGAACTGATCGATGCGCGCGCGGCCAAGGGTCCGGCCAAGGGCAAGGGCAAGAAGAAGGCCGCTCCCAAGAAGGCGTCTGCCAAGAAAGCTCCGGCCAAGAAAAAGGCGCCCGCGAAAAAGAAGGCCGCTTCTGCGACGAAGTGAGGCACGGGGGGCTGCAAAACGCCCCCCGGTCACCGCGCGCGTTGACCAAACATAAAGCATTTGCCCCCTAGAACCGGCAGCAGACAAAGGGCTCCTGCCGTGATCGAAATCGAAGTCCAGAACGAGACCCACCAGACCCAGAGCCGGATCCGCTTCGCCGCGGTCCCGCGCATCGGCGAAGGCCTGCGCCTGCGCGAGCCTGACGGGATGTGGGCGAGCTACGATGTGCTTGATGTGTGGTACCAGAAGGCCGAATTCGGCGATGTCTGGATGCCCTATCTCCATGTCCGCGTGACCCCGGGCGAGGCGGTCGGCACGCTGGAGGCGGACCCTTTCTCCGATGATTTCGCCGCGCAAGGCTATGAACAGAGCTATGCCGCGATGGGCGGGGGGCGCTAGAAATGCAGAACCTTATCAAGCGCCACACCGGCCCCAACCGTCGCGCCCCGCTGGAAGGCAAGACGCTGGCCGAAAAGCTCGCCCAGAATGAAGCGATGCTGGCCGCCGCTGCCGATGAGGATGCCGCGCGCGTTGCCGAAGCCGCTGCCGCTCCGCCTGCACCGGCCCAGACAGAAGCTCCCGCTGCGCCTGCCGTGAGGCCTGCCGCGCCCTCGACCGAGCCTGACGATACGGCGGCCATCGTCGCCGCCGCCAAGGCAATGCGTGATCGCTACGCCGGCACGCCCGCGCCTGCCGCTGTCGCCAAGACCTGCCTGATCGTCGATGACAGCCGCGTGATCCGCAAGGTTTCCAGCAAGATCGCGATCAGCCTGGGCTATGTGCCCGTAGAGGCCGAGAACGGCGAAGAAGCGCTCGCCCGCTGCAAGAAGTCCATGCCCGATCTGGTTCTGACCGACTGGAACATGCCCGAAATGGACGGGATCGAGTTCGTCACCAAGCTGCGCAGCATCCCCACGCCCAAGGAGCCGGTGGTGGTGTTCTGCACCTCGAACGGCGAGGCCAAGGACATCCACGACGGCATCGCGGCAGGGGCGGATGATTACATCGTCAAGCCGTTCGATGAGGCCGCGCTGAAAGGGAAGCTGGAGAAGCTGGGGCGGGGTTAAAGAACCTCACCGTCGTCCCGGCTTGCGCCGGGAAGACTTTGCTCGTCATTGCGAGGAGCGCAGCGACGGAGCAATCCATGGCCTGTTGCGCGAACCGAAAATCGCCGGTCCATGGATCGCCACGGCCCTACGGGCCTCGCGATGACGATGAGTTCGCGGCGTTGCGCAATGCCGTCACGTGGCCGGGCTCGATCCCGAGCAGTTCGGCAATCCTTGCTTCGGTGATCCCCGGATTTTCCTTCAGCAGATCCTCCACTGTCCAGACTAGCGACCCTGGCAGCGGATCGAAGAAACTGCACGGCTGGCTCATCGCCAGCCCGGTCGCGAGAACATCTTCATAGGTCTGGAAGGTCGAAGGCCACAGGCCGTCCGCGACGATTGCCTCTGCCTCGTCGGAACTGAGACGTCGGATGAAGAAATCGTCGTAGATCCGCTCCTCTTGCGCGACGAGCCAGTGCTGCTCGCAGGCATTGCATCGCGAAAGATAGAGCCACCACTGCCTGCCACCATGATCATCGATGCGGTCAACCGTCGCGAAGAAGCGCTCGTCCTGACCATCACCACCCATCGGGATGACATCATGGTCGCGCCGCATCCAGCACTCGCATGATGCGTCGTTGTTGATCAGGACCTTGAGAAGTTGCCGCAATCGCCGCACCTCGCTGCCGTCGCGATAATCCGCGCAGGTCAGGTCCCAGTGCAGATCTTCGCCAAGAGCGCCTACCATGCCATGCTCGCCGAGGAACCAACGCTCGAACGCGAGCGGTTCGAGATCACCGCGAACGAAGGCCCGGAGACGCTCCAGCTGGCTCGCGGTCAGAAGCCCCATCACCGCACCCAATCAAGCCCGATTTCCTCGAACAGTTCCTTGTCCTCGGCCCAGTTCTCCAGCACCTTCACGTGGAGGTAGAGGTGGACCTTCACCCCCAGCACCTCCATCAGCTCCGCGCGGGCCGCCGCGCCGATCGCCTTGATCTTTGATCCGCCCTTGCCGAGGACGATGGCGCGCTGGTTGTCGCGCGTCACCACGATCTGCTGGTGGATTTCCACGCTGCCATCGGCGCGCACTTCGTATTTCTCGGGGCGCACCGCGCTGTCATAGGGCAGTTCCTCGTGGAGCTGCTGATACAATTGTTCGCGGGTGATTTCGGCGGCGAGCAGGCGTTCGGAGGCGTCGGAGACCTGATCCTCGGGGTACATCCACTCGCCCTCCGGCATCAGCTTCGCGAGGTTGTCCTTCAGTTCGGGCACGCCTTCGCCGGTGAGGGCGGAGACGAAGAAGATCTCGGCAAAATCGACCTTGCCCGAAAGCTCCTGCGCCAGCGCCAGCAGCGGTTCTTTCTTGGCGCGGTCGACCTTGTTGAGGACGAGGATCTTGCGTTCCGGGCGGCCCGCCAGCGTTTCCAGCAGGGGCTCGAGTTCATGGCGGCGCTGCTTGATCGGATCGACCATCAGCAGCACGGCATCGGCAGCCTCTGCGCCTTCCCACGCGGCGCTGACCATCGCGCGGTCGAGCCGGCGGCGGGGCGCGAAGATGCCGGGAGTGTCGACCAATATCATTTGGGTGGGGATCATCGGGCCGGGCGCGCCCTCCAACTCATGCAGGGCGATCCCGAGCATCCGCGCGCGGGTGGTCTGGGCCTTGGCGCTGGTGATCGCGACCTTCTGGCCGACGAGCGCGTTCACAAGGGTGGATTTGCCGGCATTGGGCGCGCCGAGCACGGCAACGACACCGCAGCGTGTGCCAGAGGAAGGGGGAGAAGGGGTTTCGGTTTCGGTCATGATGCCCCTCTAGCCGTTCGTCCCGAGCTTGTCGAAGGACCGTTTTTCATCTCGTTCGGCGCGCAAGAGCAGGACGGCTTTTGGACAGGGTCAGGGCGGACGGCATCAGGGTGCAGTCAGAGTTGCGCCAGACCCCTGCCAGACCCCCGTTACACCCTTGCCAGACCCCCTCCAGACCGGCCTTGCCCAGCGTTTCACGTGAAACATCGCGGGCGGGTGTGCCAATCAGCCGAACTGTTCGAGAAAGGCCTTGGCGGCGAGCTTTTCAGCCTCGCCCTTGCTGCTCGCGGTTGCTTCGGCGTGGCCGACATTGCGGATCGTGACGCGGACCGTGAAGCGCGCCGCGTGGTCCGGACCGGAGCGGTCGGTGACCTCGTAGAGCGGGGTCGCCCGGCGGTTGCCCGCGGCCCATTCCTGAAGCGCGCTTTTGGGATGCTTGGCCTTGCCGACATCGCCTTCCAGCTCGCCCTCCCACAGGCGGTAGATCAGGCCTTGCGCGGCATCGAAGCCGTTCTCGATGAAGCAGGCGCCGATCAGGGCTTCCATCACATCGCCGAGAATCTTGTCGCTGTCCGCCCCGCCATCATCGCGCGCCTGCTTGCCGAGGCGGATGTGCTGCGGCAGGCCGATCGCCCGGGCGATCCGCGCGCAGGTCGCCCCGCTGACGAGGGCATTGAGGCGCTGCGAAAGCTTGCCTTCGGGTGCGTCGCCCGCGCGGAACAGCCACGCGGCGACCGACAGGCCAAGCACGCGGTCCCCGAGGAATTCGAGCCGCTGGTAATCGGCCGCATCGGCCGGACCCGAACCGTTGAAGCTGCCATGGGTCAGCGCCTCCAGCCAGGGCGCGTCAGAGACGGGGGCGAAGCCCCTCTGGTCGAGCCAGGCGCGTGTCTCGGGGGCGAGGGCGGTCACAGCGTGTCTCCGATCCGGTCCCAGCGCGCCGCGGAAAACCATGTCCACGGCTTCAGCCAATCGGCGCTGCCATCGGTCGACCAGACGATGATCGAGGCGCGGCCCACCAGCAGGTCCTGCAAAACAAAGCCCACGCCCTCGCCGGCCGATGCCTCGAAACGGCTGTCGAGCGAGCTATCGCGATTGTCGCCCATCACGAACAGGCTGCCGGCAGGCACGACCCGCTCGGAATAGCCGTCCGCCTGCGTCGTGCCGAAATCGAGCACGGTGTAGCTCTTCCCGCCCGGCAGCGTCTCGCGAAAGGCGGCGTAGCGGCAGGCTTCGCCATCGGGCGCGCGCTCCGCGGTGCCACCCCATGCGCAATCGGTGTTGGCGGAGAGCGGCACCAGCACATCGGCGACCCGCACCCGCGGCACCCGCGCGCCGTTCAGCACGACCTGTCCGCCAGACACCGCCACACGGTCACCCGGCAGGCCGATCACCCGCTTGATATAGTCGCGTCCATCGACCGGGTGCTTGAAGATCACGATGTCCCCGCGCTCGGGCGCACCCGGCAGCAGCCGCCCCTCGGGCAGGGCGAGATCGAAGGGCAGCGAATGGCGCGAGATGCCGTAAGGCCACTTGGCCGCCAGCAGGTAATCGCCGTTCATCAGACGCGGCAGCATGCTTTCCGAAGGGATCGAAAAGGGCGAGAATACGAATACCCGGAAGGCCAGCACCACCATCAGCAGCTTGACGCAAAACCACGCAAAGCTACCCCAGCCATCGCCCGACCGGGCACCGGCTGCGGCGGGCGGCATTTCTCCGAGCGATTGGGTCTTTGCATCCATCGCCCATGCCCTTACCCGCACCGGCACAGTTGCGCAAAGGGGAACACCATGGGCGGTAAGGCACACAGCGAAGCGATGGCGGCAGCATGGGCGAACCTGCGCGGCTTGCCTCACCAGACACTTGCCGCGCTCTTCGCCGCCGATGCCGATCGGCCCGCGGCCCTCACACGCCGCATCACCTGGCCGGTGGAGCCGGGGAGCGAGGCCGAGACCGGCATGCTGATCGATTTTTCCAAGACCCACCTTGATGAAGCCGCGCTCGCCGCATTCGAGGCGCTGACCACGGCATCCGGCTTCGACGCCGCGCGCGAGGCGTTGTTCGGCGGCGGGATCATCAATGTGACCGAAGGCCGCGCCGCCACTCACGGCGCGCTGCGCGGCAGCGGTACACCCGCGCAGGTGGAAGAGGCCGAGGCCCTGCTCGCCCGCATGGGCATGCTGGTCGAGGCGATCCATGAAGGCGCGCTGGGCGAGATCAAGCATTGCATCGCCATCGGCATCGGCGGATCCGCATTGGGTCCGGCGCTCGCCATCGATGCGCTGACCCGCGATCTGGCGCTGGTTGATGTGCATGTCGTCTCGAACATCGACGGGCTGGCGCTGGAAGCCGCCTTCCGCGCCTGCGATCCGGCGACAACGTTGATTGCGGTCGCATCCAAGACCTTCACCACCATCGAGACCATGACCAACGCGGCAAGCGCGCTGAAGTGGCTGGCCGACAATGGCGTGGAGGACCCCGATGGGCGCGTGGTCGCGCTTACCGCCTCGCCGGAAAAGGCCGTGGAATGGGGCGTGGACGAAACCCGCGTGCTGCCTTTCGTGGAAAGCGTGGGCGGGCGATATTCGCTGCTCTCCAGCATCGGCTTTCCTGTGGCGCTGGCCATTGGCATGGACGAGTTCCGCCAGATGCTCGCCGGGGCCAAGGCGGTGGACGATCACTTCCGCGAGACGGAAGGCCGCGCCAACGCCCCGCTGCTCGCCGCTTTCTGCGACCAGTATTACACCCGCCTGCGCGGCTGCCAGACCCGCGCCGTCTTCGCCTATGACGAACGCCTCAAGCTGCTCCCCGACTATCTCCAGCAGCTTGAGATGGAATCGAACGGCAAGAGCGTGACCGCCGATGGCAGTCCGGTCGACGGGCCGACAGCGGCGGTGACATGGGGCGGAGTGGGCACCGATGCGCAGCACGCGGTGTTCCAGTTGCTCCACCAGGGCACGCACCTGATCCCGGTCGATTTCATCGCCAGCATCGCGCCGGGCGACGATCTCGATCCGGCCCATCACCGCATCCTGCTGATGAACTGCCTGGCGCAGGGCGCGGCGCTTATGGCGGGCAAGGCGTCCGACGATCCGGCGCGCGCCTATGCGGGGGACCGGCCCTCGACCACCTTCCTCGTCGAGGATTGCGACGCGGCGGCACTGGGCGCGCTGATCGCCTTCCACGAACACCGCACCTTCGCCAATGCCGTGCTGATGGGCATCAACCCCTTCGACCAGTTCGGCGTGGAGCTGGGCAAGGCCATCGCCAAGCAGATCGAGAGCGGGGAGGGAGAGTTCGACCCTTCGACCCGCGCGTTGATGGCGGCGGCGGGGCTTGCCTGATCCCCGGCCTTGGCGGTGGTGCAGACTTGCCACAGCGTCGGCCGCCGATTGCGCGCGGGCGCAGTGTTGTTCCGCGCGTGAACATTCAAGTTTCGGGTGCGGGTAACAAAATTCTCCGCCAACCGCGTCGGATTGCAACAATCAATTGATTCACTCGCCTCGTCGCGTTCGGTTTGCGTGGCTTGCGGGATTTCCTATGCTGGCAGGCATGCGGCGATCTTCCTGCGTCGCACCTCCTTCCAGCAAGGCACTGACCGATGAAGACCGCGCTCACCCTGTCCGTCATCGCCCCGCTCGCGCTGCTTGCCGCGCCCGCGCTGGCCGACCAACAGGCGCAGAATGACGGGACGGCCCGTTCACAGGTCAAGCCGGCGCGGCTGATCGAATTCACCGGCAACCGCGAATTTCTCAAGGAATCGAACCGCCTGCGCGTGTGGCGCGGCGAGGTCGGCTATACGCTCGCGGTCGATGCGGCGGGCACGCCGACGGAGTGCAAGATCACCGAAGAATTCCGCATGAACTACGTGAACGCCAAGCTGTGCGATGTGCTGATGCGGCACCACACCTTCGAACCGGCAGTCGATGCCACCGGCACGGCGACCGAGGGGACCTACGAAGGGCGGCTCAACTACACGGAAATGCGCGAGAAAGATTGATCCGCGCGCTGCTCGTGTCACCTCCGGTTTGACCGCAGACGCGGTGCGATCCGGATAATCCTTTGACATTTCGCCCCCGAGGCCCCATCTGCGCCGCATCGAAGCGCGCAAGCCATGCGTGAAGCGGCGGAACACACGAAAATATCCGCCCCGGCCGCGCCTCGGTCTTTCCCAAGGACTTCCCTTTTCACGCGGGCGGTTTGAACCCCCGCGCCGCGCGCCCCGTTTGGGTCTGCGCGCGTCGCAGATTATATGCGAGTACCATTCAACATGACGACTTTCGCTGACCTCGGGCTGTCGCAGCCCGTGCTCCAGGCCCTCGACATGAAGGGCTACAATACCCCCACACCGATCCAGGAACAGGCGATCCCCGCCGTGCTCAAGGGCCGCGACCTGCTTGGCATCGCGCAGACCGGCACCGGCAAAACCGCGGCTTTCATGCTCCCCAGCATTGACCGGCTGCGCGAGGCGGACAAGCCGATCCCGTTCAAGTCGTGCCGCATGCTGGTGCTGGCACCGACCCGCGAACTCGCGGTGCAGATCGCCGACAGCGCCAAGGATTACGGCGCTCTGGCCGGCCTCAAGGTGCAGTGCATCGTCGGCGGCACGAGCGTGGGCAAGGATCGCAACAAGCTGCACCGCGGCACCGACATTCTCGTCGCCACTCCGGGCCGCCTGCTTGACCTGATCGACCAGAAGGCCTTCAACCTTGCCGGCATCGAAGTGCTGGTGCTGGACGAGGCCGACCAGATGCTCGACCTCGGCTTCATCCACGCCCTGCGCAAGATCCGCGAACTGGCCCCGAAGGACCGCCAGACGCTGTTCTTCAGCGCGACCATGCCCAAGGCGATCAAGGAGCTGGTGAGCGGCTTCTGCAACAACCCCGTGCAGGTTTCGGTCACCCCCGAAAGCACCACGGCAGAGCGGATCGACCAGTATCTGTTCATGGTGCAGCAGGATGAAAAGCTGTCGCTGCTCCAGATGATCCTCCAGCGCCGTCATCCGGTGCCGGGCGATTTCGAGCGGATCCTGATCTTCACCCGCACCAAGCATGGCGCGGACCGCGTGGTGAAGAAGCTGGAACAGGCGGGGATTCCGGCCAACGCAATCCACGGCAACAAGTCGCAGCCGCAGCGCCAGCGCGCCCTCGACGAGTTTCGCAAGGCGCGGGTGCCGGTGCTGATCGCGACCGATGTGGCCGCGCGCGGGATCGACATTCCGGGCGTCAGCCACGTGATCAATTACGAGCTGCCCAATGTGCCTGAACAATATGTCCACCGCATCGGCCGGACGGCGCGTGCGGGCCGCGATGGTGTCGCGATCGCCTTCTGTGCCGAGGATGAACGCGCCTATCTCAAGGATATCCGCAAGGTGACCGGCGCCGAGCTTGAACGCCTGCCGCTGCCGGACAACTTCCGTGCGGTGGTGGAAGGCGAAGGGCCGGAAAAGCCTGCGCCGCGCCAGCCGATGAAGCGCGTCAACCCGCGTCCGCTCGGACAGCGCAAACCACAGGGCGAGCGCAAGCCGCAGGGCGGAGAGCGTCGCCCGCAGCAGGGCGAGCAGCGCCGCGCGACGGGTGGTCCCCAGGGCGAGCACAGGGGCGAAAGGCGCCCGCAAGGTGATCGCCGCGCGCCCCAGGGCGATCAGCGCCGGGCCGAAGGTGACCGTCGTCCGCAGGGCGGCAATGGCGGGGGACAGCGCCATGGCGGTCAGGGTCGTCCTCAAGGACAAGGTCAGGGCGCAGGCGGCGGTAATGGCGCAGGCGGCGGCAATCGCGGTCGCGGGCGTCGCGGCGGAGGTGGCGGCGGCGGCCGTCCGCGCGCTGCACAGGGCTAAGCCCGCCACGATAACCGGAACGCGAAGGAGCGGGGGCGCAAACCCCCGCTTTTTTGTCTGAAATCAGTCTTTGCGCATGCGCAAGGTTGCCGCTCGGACCGCGCGCCGCCATATGCTCACCGCCACGTACGGGAGCAGCGCTATGGCTGACGAATTTGACTACGACCTCTTCACCATCGGCGCGGGATCGGGCGGGGTGCGCGCCAGCCGTGTCGCCGCTGCCCACGGCGCCCGGGTTGCGGTTGCCGAGGAATACCGCGTCGGCGGCACCTGCGTGATCCGCGGCTGCGTTCCCAAGAAGATGCTCGTCTATGGTGCGCACTTCGCCGAGGATCTAGAGGATGCGAAAAGCTTCGGCTGGACGATCGAAGGCAAGAGCTTCGACTGGACTGCCCTGCGCGATGCAGTGCAGACCGATGTGACGCGGCTTGAGGGGCTCTACGGTCAGACACTCGGCAATCACAACGTCACGGTCTTTAACGAACGCGCCACCATCACCGGCCCGCACGAGATCACGCTGGCCAGCGGCCAGACCGTTACCGCGCAATACATCCTGATCGCCACCGGCGCGCGCCCGCATGTGCCCGAATTCCCCGGCAGCGAGCATGTCATCACCTCGAACGAGGCGTTTCATCTGGAGCAGCTCCCGCGCCGCATCCTGATTGCGGGTGGGGGCTATATCGCCAATGAATTCGCCGGGATATTCAACGAATTCGGCTGCAAGGTGACGATCGCCAACCGTTCGGATACGATCCTGCGCAGCTATGATGCGGCGCTGCGCGACCGCTTGCTCCAGATCTCGATGGTCAAGGGCATCACCTTCCTGTTCCACGCCGAGTTCGAAAGCGTCGAACGCCAGGCCGATGGCACGCTGATGGTCAAGCTGACCGGTCAGGACCCGTGCGAATATGACGCGGTGATGCTCGCCACGGGCCGTGTGCCAAATGTCGAGGGGCTGGGGCTGGAAACGGTCGGGGTGGAGCTGGGCCAGCGCGGCGAGATCATCGTCGATGCCTTCAGCAAGACCAGCGTCGATCACATCTATGCCGTGGGCGATGTGACCGACCGGGTGCAGCTTACCCCCGTGGCGATCCGCGAAGGGCAGGCCTTTGCCGACAGCACTTTCGGGCCGGGAGAGCCCTATGCCGTCGATCATTCCTGCGTGCCGAGCGCGGTGTTCAGCCATCCGCCGATCGCCGCCGTCGGCCTGACCGAAGGCGAGGCGCGCAACACGCTCGGCAATATCAAGGTCTACCAGTCGGACTTCCGCCCGATGAAGAATGTCGTGGCGGGCCGGAACGAACGCAGCCTCTACAAGATGATCGTCGATGCCGCGAATGACCGGATCGTCGGCATCCACATGATCGGCCCCGATGCGCCGGAAATCATGCAGGCTGCGGCCATCGCGGTGAAGGCGGGGCTGACCAAGGCCGATTTCGACGCAACGGTGGCGATCCACCCGACGATGGCGGAAGAGCTGGTGCTGTTTAAGTAAACTCCCGTATCGCGTCCCGACTTGGGTCAGGCGCGCCGATGATCGCAGGCTCCCGGATACATTCGCGCGGGTGCGGGCTATGGTGCGGGCCTATGAACAGCATGGCCCTTACCGCCCGCCAGCAGCGCGAGCTTGATTATCACCGTGAACACGCCGCCGCGGCCGCGCTGCAGGCGTTCCGGCCGGTCGGGGATGATGTGATCGTCAGCCGCCAGCGCCGCCCGTGGAACGCCTATTGGTCGATGTATGACCGGCTGCTGGCCTGCGATCTGGCCGGGCGCGAGGTGCTGGTGCTGGGGTGCGGCTTCGGCGATGATGCGATCCGTATTGCCCGTCTGGGGGCAAAGGTTTCGGCCTGCGATCTATCGCCCGAAAGCCTCGCCATCGCCGAACTGCGCGCGCAGCGCGAAGGCGTGGAGATCGTCTTTGCCGCCATGCCTGCCGAAGCGCTGGCCTATGCAGACAACAGTTTCGACGCGGTGGTGTTCGTCGACATCCTCCATCATGTCGACATCAAGGCGACCATGGCCGAGGTGGCGCGCGTGCTGAAGCCGGGCGCGCGCGTGATCGGTGACGAGCTTTACACCCACTCCCGGCTCCAGCGCGTTCGCGACAGCGCCCCTGTGCAGCGGCTGGTCTATCCGCGGATGCGCGGCTGGATCTACGGCGCGCAGACCCCCTACATCACCGAGGACGAGCACAAGATCGACGAGCACGAATTCTCGCTGGTGACGGAACGGCTCACCGATCTTGAAACCGACTGGTTCAACATTCTCGAAGGGCGGCTGTATCCTTCCCGGATGATCCGGGCCGCGCGTATCGAGCGCGCTGTCATGCGGCCCCTTGTCCGTCTGGGGCGCTTGCTTGCCGGCCGGGTGGTGTTCAGCGGGCGGCTCGCCAAGTCCTGATCCGCCGCCCTATGCGCCAAGGCGCGCGGGGCTGAAGGTGGCGAAGTCCAGCCCGGCGGCGGCGCAGTCTGCGGGGAAGGGCTGACCCAGCGCGGCAGCGGCGGCAATGCGCGAAAGGGCAGGAGAGGTCTGGAACCCTGCGCCCCCTTGCCCGGCACACCAAACGAAGCCCGGCGCGTCTACCGCAGGGCCGATCACCGGCACCTCGTCACCCGCGAAACTGCGCAGGCCCGCCCAGCTGTGGCTGATCCGGCGGATGGCAAGCGTGGTCCCCTGTTCGACCCGGTCTGCGGCGATTGCCTTGTCGAGCTCCTCGGCAGCGGCATCGCAGGGGTCTGTGGGGGTCTGGTCCATCGACGAGGCGAGCAATTGCCCGCGCCCTTCGGGCAGAATGTAGAAGCCTTCGCCAACGGTCTTGGTGAAGGGCCACCGGCTGACATCCTCACCCTCGGGCGCCGGGATGGAGATGACCGTGCGGCGGCGCGGCTGGAGGCCGATGGGGCGCACCCCTGCCATCTGCGCGATGACATCGGCCCACGCGCCTGCGGCATTGACCAGCACCGGCGCGGCAACGCGTCCCGCGGCGGTTTCCACCCGCCACACATCGCCCTCCCGCGCAATGGTGTGGACCCGAGCACCGGTGACCAGCGTGCCGCCTGCCGCGCGCAAACCCGCTACGTGGGCCTGCAACATCGCATCCGTATCGAGCTTCAGCGATCCATGGTCGATCAGCGCGGCCTCGCAGGCTTCCGGCTTCAGCACCGGCATCAGCGCGCGCGCCTCTGCCGGGCCGACGCGGACATAATCGCAGCCGAACTGGCGGTGCACCGCTTCCAGCGCATCGAGCAGCGGAACCTGCGCCGCGCCCGCGATGTGCAGTGCGGGATGCACGCTCCCGTGCGCGGCAAGCTCCGCCATGCTCAGCGCGGTCAACGTGCGCACCACGTTTTCGCCGAGGCCGTAATGCGCGAAAGCGACCGACCGGCCCGATGAGTGGTAGCCCGGCGCACTCTCGCCCTCCAGCACTGTCACCCGGGCGTGCCCTGCCATCCGCGCCGCCATGGACAGCCCCGCGATCCCGCCGCCGATCACCAGCACCTCTGCACAGTCCATCCTGTCTGCTCCCGCCATTTTTGGCACGTTGACGCTTGGGACGCGCTAAGGCAACGCATCGGCGCAAAGTTATCACGAGAGGAAGTCCATTGTCCGCCAATATCGCCGAAATGGAACGCCGCCGCGAAGCTGCCCGCATGGGCGGCGGGGCCAAGCGCATCGAAGCGCAGCACGCCAAGGGCAAGCTGACCGCGCGCGAACGGCTCGACGTGCTGCTCGACGAAGGCAGCTTCGAAGAGATCGACACCTATGTCGAGCACGACTGCATGGACTTCGGCATGGAAACCCAGCGCATTCCGGGCGACGGGGTGGTCACGGGCAGCGGCACGATCAACGGGCGGCTTGTCTATGTGTTCTCGCAGGATTTCACCGTCTTCGGCGGAAGCCTCTCCAAGCGCCATGCCGAGAAGATCTGCAAGGTGATGGACACCGCGATGAAGGTCGGTGCGCCGGTGATCGGCCTCAACGATTCGGGCGGCGCGCGCATTCAGGAGGGCGTCGCCAGCCTCGGCGGCTATGCCGAGGTGTTCCAGCGCAATGTGCTGGCGAGCGGCGTGGTCCCCCAGATCAGCCTCATCATGGGGCCGTGTGCGGGCGGGGCGGTCTATTCGCCTGCGATGACCGACTTCATCTTCATGGTGAAGGATTCGAGCTACATGTTCGTCACCGGCCCCGATGTGGTGAAGACCGTGACCAACGAAGTCGTCACGCAGGAGGAACTCGGCGGGGCGATCACCCACACCACCAAGACTTCCGTTGCCGATCTCGCCTACGAGAACGATGTCGAAGCCCTGCTGGCGACCCGCCGCTTCTTCGACTTCCTGCCGCTCTCCAACCGCGAGGAAGGGCCGACGCTCCCCACCAGCGACCCGTGGGACCGGCTGGAAAACAGCCTCGACACGCTGATCCCCGACAACGCCAATCAGCCCTACGACATGCACGAGGTCATCACCAAGGTGCTGGACGAGGGCGATTTCTTCGAGATCCAGCCGGCCCACGCGGGCAACATCATCTGCGGTTTCGGCCGCGTGGAGGGCCGCACCGTGGGCGTGGTGGCGAACCAGCCGATGGTGCTGGCGGGCGTGCTCGACATCAATTCCTCGAAGAAGGCCGCGCGCTTCGTGCGCTTCTGCGATGCCTTCGAAATCCCGATCATCACCTTCGTCGACGTCCCCGGCTTCCTCCCCGGCACCGCGCAGGAGCTGGGCGGGATCATCAAGCACGGCGCCAAACTGCTCTTCGCCTATGCCGAAGCGACCGTCCCCAAGATCACCGTCATCACCCGCAAGGCTTACGGCGGGGCCTATGACGTGATGGCGTCCAAGCACCTGCGGGGCGATTTGAACTACGCCTGGCCCACGGCGGAGATCGCGGTGATGGGCGCGAAGGGCGCGGTGGAGATCATCTTCCGTCAGGACCGCGGCGATGCGGAGAAGATCGCCGAGAAGACCAAGGAATACGAGGACCGCTTCGCCAACCCCTTCGTCGCGGCGCAGCGCGGCTACATCGACGAGGTGATCCACCCGCACTCGACCCGGCGCCGGATTGCGCTGGGGCTACGCAAGCTGCGGACCAAGCAGTTGGAGAACCCGTGGAAGAAGCATGACAATATTCCGCTTTAGCTTCGTTCTGCTGGCATCGGCTCTGTCATCGGCCGCGCAAGCTCAGGAGCCGGACCTCACACCGCGCAGCCCGCTTGAGGCTGTTGTGCTCGGCGATGCAGGGGCGGCCAAGGCCCATCTGCAAGCTCTGGCCGATCGCGGCGTCGCGTCGCGCGACGTGGTGGTCGCTGAACTTCTGGCTGCCGGGTTTGAACCGGACCGCAACTATCTTGGCTGCGCGTTTTACGGCTATCATCGCAGTACCACGCAGGCCGGGGCGGCACGAAGCGCGCAAGTGGCGCTGTGCGACAATGGTAAACCTATGGTGCTGGTTCTCGACATTCTGGCTCCGGGACAGCGCGGCAGGGGTATGAGCACAGTGCGAGAGAGGAAAGAACAATGAAACTCGGACGGCTAAACCACATAGGCGTCGCTACGCCCTCTATCGCCGATAGCATCGCCTTCTACCGCGACGTGATGGGCGCGACCAAGATCCACACGCCGTTCGACCTCGAGGAGCAGGGCGTGAAGGTCTGCTTCGTCGACACGCCGGGCGCGGACGGGACGCTGAACGGCACCCAGATCGAGCTGATCGAGCCGCTGGGGGAAAACTCCACCCTCGCAGGCTTCATCGCCAAGAACCCCTTGGGCGGGCAGCATCACCTATGCTTCGAAGTGCCCGATATCGCCGAGGCGCGCTCGGAATTCGAGGCGCTCGGCAAGCGCATCCTCGGCCCCACCCGCATCGGCGCGCACGGCACCCCTATCTTTTTCGTCCATCCCAAGGACATGGGCGGCATGCTTACCGAGATCATGGAGACGCCCAAAGAGGGCACGCACTGGTCGAACTGAACCCCCGGAGAAACGAATGTCCTACGAAACCATCCGCGTCACCCGCGAAGGCCCGCTGCTCACCATCACCCTCAACCGCCCCGAGCGGCTCAATGCCATGCCGCCCGCGATGGCGGACGAGCTGGGGCAGGCGTTCTACGATCTGGGCGACGCGCGCGCTGTGCTGATCACCGGCGAGGGCAAGGGCTTCTGTTCCGGCGCGGACCTTTCGGCGCGGGGTGCGGGGAGTGCGCTGGGGAGCAAGGGCGGGAGCCACGAGGCGCTGATCAATCATTACAATCCCGCGATCAGTCAGCTCATCCGCGCGCAGGTGCCGGTGATCTGCGCAGTCAACGGCCCGGCGGCGGGAGTGGGGTGCAGTCTCGCGCTGGCGGCTGACTTCACCATCGCGGCCAAGAGCGCGTACTTCCTGCAAGCCTTCGTCAATATCGGCCTGGTGCCCGATGGCGGCTCGACCTGGCTGCTCACCCGCGCGATCGGCCGCGCGCGCGCGACGCGGATGATGATGCTGGGCGAGAAGATTTCCGGCACGCAGGCCGAGGAATGGGGCCTCGTCTACAAGTGTGTCGATGATGCCGACCTGATGACGGAAGCCCGCGCGCTGGCCGAGAAGCTGGCGAACGGCCCGACGGTCGCCTACGCCACGATGAAGCGCAACATCGCCACTGCGCTCGATCAGAACCTGCAAATGGTGCTGCTCGCCGAGGCCGAAGGCCAGCGTATCGCCGGCGCGACCAAGGACGCGATGGAGGGCGGCATGGCCTTCCTCCAGAAGCGCAAGGCGGAATTCAAGGGGGAGTAATTTCTCCATTCGTCACCCCAGCGAAAGCTGGGGCCTAGGGCTGCATGAGGTGCCAGCTTTCGCTGGCATGACGGATATGCTTAGGGAAGCGACATGACCCAAAAACCGACCTTCTCCGACTGGAACGCCCTCGCCGCCAAGGAGGTGAAGGGCCGCGACCTGACCTGGCACACGCCCGAAGGTTTCGCGATCAAACCGCTCTATACGGCGGAAGATCACGCAGGCTTCGACCCCGGCCTCCCCGGCTTCGCGCCTTTCACCCGGGGCGTGAAGGCGAGCATGTATGCGGGCCGCCCGTGGACCATCCGCCAATATGCGGGCTTCTCGACCGCCGAGGAATCCAACGCCTTCTACCGCCGCAATCTCGCGATGGGGCAGAAGGGGCTCTCGGTCGCTTTCGACCTTGCCACCCACCGCGGCTATGACAGCGATCACCCGCGCGTCGTCGGCGATGTCGGCAAGGCGGGTGTGGCGATCGACACGGTCGCGGACATGGAGATCCTGTTCGACCAGATCCCGCTCGATACCATGAGCGTTTCCATGACGATGAACGGCGCGGTGATCCCGGTGCTGGCCTTCTTCATCGTCGCCGCCGAGCGTCAGGGCGTGTCGCAGGACAAGCTGGATGGCACTATCCAGAACGACATCCTCAAGGAGTTCATGGTCCGCAACACCTATATCTACCCGCCCGAGCCTTCGATGCGGATCATCTCCGACATCATCGCATATACCTCGGCCAACATGCCGAAATTCAACTCGATTTCGATCAGCGGCTACCACATGCACGAGGCCGGGGCGACGGCGGTGCAGGAGCTTGCCTTCACCATCGCCGACGGCAAGGAATATGCCCAGCGCGCGATGGCGGCGGGGCTGGACATCGACGCCTTCGCGGGCCGCCTCAGCTTCTTCTTCGGCATCGGCATGAACTTCTTCATGGAGATCGCCAAACTGCGCGCTGCGCGCACGCTGTGGTGGCGGGTGATGGACGGGCTGGGCGCGAAGGACGAGCGCTCCAAGATGCTGCGCACCCACTGCCAGACCAGCGGCGTCAGCTTGCAGGAGCAGGACCCCTACAACAACGTCATCCGCACGACGGTCGAGGCGATGGCGGCGGTGCTGGGCGGCACCCAGTCGCTCCACACCAATGCGCTCGACGAGGCCATCGCGCTCCCGACCGATTTCTCCGCCCGCATTGCCCGCAACACCCAGCTGGTGCTGCAGGAGGAAAGCGGGATCACCTCGGTCGTCGATCCGCTCGGCGGCTCGCACTATATCGAGGCGCTGACGTCCACTCTCGTCGATGAAGCGTGGAAGCTGATCGAACAGGTCGATGCGGCGGGCGGTATGACCGCCTTCGTCGCCACCGGCGCGCCCAAGGCCGCGATCGAGCGCGCGGCGGCGGAAAAGCAGACCAAGGTCGACAAGGGCGAAACCGTCATCGTCGGCGTCAACAAGTACCGCAAGGACGCCGAAGACGCGCTCGAGACGCTCGAGGTCGACAACCAGAAGGTGCGCGCAGGGCAGATCGCCCGCCTCGCCAAGGTGCGCGAGGCCCGCGACGAGGCCGCCTGCCGCGCGGCGTTGGCGGCGCTGACCGAGGGCTGCTCGACCGGCGCGAACCTGCTCGCGCTCGCGGTGGAAGCCGCGCGCCATGATGCGACGCTGGGCGAGATTTCCTCGGCGATGGAAGAGGTCTTCGGCCGCCACGATGCCACCCCCGCGCCGGTCACGGGCGTCTACAAGAGCGCCTACGAATTCGACCGCCGCTGGGCACAGGTGACCGATGGTGTGGAAGCCGTGGGTCGCCGCCTAGGCCGCAAGCCCCGCATCATGATCGCCAAGATGGGCCAGGACGGCCACGACCGCGGCGCGAATGTGATCGCCAGCGCCTTCGGCGACATGGGTTTCGAGGTGATCTCCGGCCCGCTGTTCCAGACCCCGCAGGAAAGCGCGGCGATGGCGCTGGAGCACGAAGTCGACGTGGTCGGCGCCTCCTCCCTCGCAGCGGGCCACAAGACCCTGATCCCCGAACTGATCCGGCTTCTGCGCGAGGCCGGTCGCGGCGACATCAAGGTCACTGCAGGCGGTGTCATCCCCCCGCAGGACTACGACTTCCTGCGCGAGGCGGGGGTGCAGGGCATCTACGGGCCGGGCAGCAATGTGGTGGAGTGCGCGGCCGATATTCTGGTGCTGCTCGGGCATAACATGCCCCCTCTGGGCGAGGGGCTGGACGAGGCGGCGGAGTAAGGTCTACTCCCTCGTCATTGCGAGCAAAGCGAAGCAATCTAGCTTCGAACGTTGCACCAGGAGCCAGCGGCAGTCGCTGGATTGCCACGTCGCCTTCGGCTCCTCGCAATGACGAAGGATTTTTTGAATGAGATCAGCACTATCTCTGGGACTCTCATTGATGCTTGCGAGCTGTGGCGAGCCAGACAATTGGCAGGGGTGGGTTTATCCGGACCGTTCTAACCTTCTCGTCGATATTCCAATCGGCAAATTCGATACTCTTGAGGAGTGTCGCGACGCTGCTCTCGCCAAGCTGGAGGAAGCAAAGCTCTACGACGAAGGCGAGCCGATTGAAGGCGACTACGAGTGTGGCCTGAATTGTGAACCCTCCGGCTATGGCGGAAATATCTGTGAAGAGACAATGCGCTGATGATTGAGAACACCCTCCCCCGCACCGACTGGACCCGCACCGAGATCGCGGCCCTCTTCGATCTGCCCTTCACCGAGCTGCTGTTTCAGGCGGCGAGCGTCCACCGCGCCTACCACCCCGCGACCGAAGTGCAGCTGTGCACGCTGCTCAGCATCAAGACTGGCGGGTGTCCGGAGGATTGCGGCTATTGCTCGCAGTCGGTCCATGCGGACTCCGGCGTCGAGGCCACCAAGCTGATGGACGTGCAGGCCGTGCTCCAGCGCGCGGCGCAGGCCAAGGATGCGGGCTCGCAGCGCTTCTGCATGGGCGCGGCGTGGCGCAATCCCAAGGACCGCGATATGCCCGCGATTGTGGAAATCGTGAAGGGCGTCTCCGCCATGGGCCTCGAGACCTGCATGACGCTGGGGATGCTCGAACCGCATCAGGCCGAGATGCTGGCCGAAGCGGGCCTCGATTACTACAACCACAATATCGACAGCTCGCCCGAGTATTACGAGCGGGTGATCAGCACGCGCGATTTCCAATGCCGGCTCGACACGCTCGATCATGTGCGCAAGGCGGGGATCAATGTGTGCTCCGGCGGGATCGTCGGCATGGGCGAGACGCGTGAGGACCGCGTGGGTTTCGTCCACACCCTCGCTACCCTGCCGCAGCACCCAGAGAGCGTGCCGGTCAACGCGCTGGTGCCGGTGAAGGGCACGGTGCTGGGCAACATGCTCGCCGACACGCCGCTCGCCAAGATCGACGATATCGAGTTCGTCCGCACGGTCGCGGTCGCCCGCATCACCATGCCGCGCTCGATGGTGCGGCTCTCGGCCGGGCGCGAGTCCATGTCCGAGGCGACGCAGGCCCTGTGCTTCCTCGCCGGCGCGAATAGCATCTTCACCGGCGACAAGCTGCTCACCGCGCCCAATGCGGGCGACGACAGGGACGGCGCGCTGTTTGCGAAGCTCGGCCTTACCGCGCTGAAGGGCGAGGAACCAGCGCGAGCGTGCAAGGCGGCGGTGGCGGTGTAGGCCACAGCCGTTCGCCCCGAGCTTGCCGAAGGGCTGCTTTTTCTTCATTCCGCCACCTGAAGGGAAGAAAGGCAGTGCTTCGACACGCTCAGCACGAACGGAATTCCAGTAAATGAGCCTCGGCTTTTCCGTCGACACTCTGCTCCGCAAGGCGCGCGGGGGTGGGCAGTTGCGCATGGGGCTGGTAAAGCTGGAGGAGCGTGAGTGGCTCCAGCCTGCGCCTGATCTCGCGGCGCGGGCGGCGGGGTTTGCGGACTGGCCGCAAGCCGTGCAGCTGACCCCTGAAGTGGACCCGCCGGGCCGCGAGCTGGCGGCGATGCTGGGCGTGGACGGCGCTCTGCCCGAGGCTGGGCTGGCCGTCCATGAAGACCTCTGCCTCCTCACGCAGCGCGAAGGCGAGGAGGTCTATCGTCTGATCGGGGCGGCGGTGGCATGGCCCTCCGACTGGCATCCAGCGGAGAAGATCGGTCTGCCCCTGCGCGCGCTCCACGCGCCCATCGCGGGCTATGAGGAACAGCTCGCCACCGGGGTCGACCGCTTCATGGAAACCCTGCGCCCCGGCGCGATCTATGGCCGCTGCAACTGGTTCATCGCCGCCACCGGAGAGCGCCGCTGGCTCCCCGACCGCCCGCCGCAGGAAGCCTTCGCCCACGTCACCCCCGATAACGCGGGCGAGACCCTGTTCGTGCGCTCCGAGCGGCAGACGCTGCGGCGCTTGCCGCAAACGGGGGCGATACTGTTCACCATCGGCATCTATGTCGAACCGCTCGGCAACCTCTCCCCCTCCAATATCGCGATGCTCGGCAAGGCGGTGCAGACCCTCGTCAGCGGCGAGGGTGACCGCAGGGGCGCGCCCGCCTATGCCGACAGCCTGATCGCCTTTGCGGAAAGGAACGCTGCATGATCGCCTCGCTGCTTCTCCCGCTGCTGATGCAATCCGCACAGCCGCCTGTGCCCGGCTGGAACTGTGACGATCCAGTGGTGCAGCAGGAAATGAACTGGTGCGCCGCGCAGGACTATGCCGCTGCGGATGCGGAGCTCAACGCGCAGTGGAAAATCACCGCCGCGATCACGAAGGAGCGCGACACCGGAATGGAGGCCGATTTCGGCCCGATCAATCCGGAGAGCCCTCGCGAGGATGCAGCAGCGCGGATGGCCTACACCGGCCACTTCCAGGCCTTGCTTGAAGCCCAGCGCGCATGGCTCTCCTATCGCGATGCGCAGTGCCGTCTGGCAGGCTACGCCTTTTTCGGCGGGTCGGCGCAACCGATGATCGTGTCCGGCTGCCTCGCCATGCTCACCCGCCAGCGCACGCAGGAACTGCGCGATCTGGCCGAAACCCTCGGCTGAGCGCACAAATCCGCTAGCTTGCCTGCCAGCGCAACCCTCGGCATAGCCAAGAGCAAGATCCGTCCCCTGGAGAGAGGCCCCAACCCTTGTTCTCGAAAATCCTGATTGCCAACCGCGGCGAGATCGCCTGCCGGGTCATCACCACCGCGCGCAAGATGGGGATCAAGACCGTCGCGGTCTATTCCGATGCCGATGCGCGCGCGCCTTTCGTCGCAATGGCGGACGAGGCGGTGCATATCGGTCCTTCGCCTGCGGCTGAAAGCTACCTGATCGCCGACAAGATCATCGCTGCCTGCAAGCAGACCGGGGCCGAGGCCGTGCATCCCGGTTACGGCTTCCTCTCGGAACGCACCAGCTTTGCCGAGGCGCTGGCGAAGGAGAACATCGCCTTCATCGGCCCGCCGGTGGGCGCGATTGCGGCAATGGGCGACAAGATCGAGTCCAAGAAGCTGGCGAAAGAAGCGGGCGTCAATGTCGTCCCCGGCTTTGTCGGCGAGATCGAGGATACCGAGCACGCCGTGCGCATTGCGAACGAGATCGGCTATCCGGTGATGATGAAGGCCTCTGCCGGGGGCGGGGGCAAGGGGATGCGCCTTGCCTATAACGAGGCCGACGTGCGCGAAGGCTTCGAGAGCGTGAAGCGCGAGGGGCTGAATTCCTTCGGCGATGACCGCGTCTTCATCGAGAAGTTCATCCTCAATCCGCGCCACATCGAAATCCAGATCCTCGGCGACCAGCACGGCAATATCCTCTACTTGAACGAGCGCGAATGCTCGATCCAGCGCCGCCACCAGAAGGTGGTCGAGGAAGCGCCGTCGCCTTTCGTCACGCCCAAGATGCGCAAGGCGATGGGCGAGCAATGCGTCGCTCTGGCGCGCGCGGTGGGTTACTACTCGGCGGGCACGGTCGAACTGATCGTCTCCGGCGCGGACCCGACGGGGGAGAGCTTCTACTTCCTTGAAATGAACACCCGCCTTCAGGTCGAACACCCCGTCACCGAGGCGATCACCGGCATCGACCTTGTCGAACAGATGATCCGCGTCGCCGCTGGCGAGAAACTGGCGATGACGCAGGACGATATCGGGATCGACGGTTGGGCGATCGAAAACCGCGTCTATGCCGAAGACCCCTATCGCGGCTTCCTGCCTTCAACCGGGCGGCTGGTGCATTACAGCCCGCCGCTGCCCGGCTGGACGGAAGACGAGACCGTTGCCGGCAAGGCGCGGCGCGGCGTGGCGCGTGGCACCGGCTCCGTCCGCGTCGATGATGGCGTTTATGAGGGCGGCGAGGTGTCGCGCTTCTACGATCCGATGATCGCCAAGCTGATCACCTGGGCACCGACCCGCGACGAGGCGGCGGACTTGCAGATCGAGGCGCTCGACAATTTCCGCATCAAGGGCCTCGGCCACAATGTCGATTTCCTCAGCGCCATCATGCAGCACCCGCGCTTCCGCTCGGGCGAGCTGACCACCGGCTTCATCGCCGAGGAATACCCGGAAGGCTTCCACGGCGCGGCGACCTCCGAGGAACTGCTGCGCCTGCTCGCCGCAGTCTGCGCGGGCAACGAGTTCACCCTGCAATCACGGGCGCGGCGCATATCGGGCCAGCTCGACGGCGATGACGGGCGCGAGGGCGTGCTGCGGGTCACCACCGAATGGCTGGTGAAACTTGGCGACCGGCGCTTCGAAGTGACGCTGGGCGATGGCCATGCCGTGGTTGACGGCGTGCGCATTGCCGGAACCTGCGACTGGCGGCCCGGCATGGTGCAGGCCACCGCCAGCGACGGGGAAGGCCTTGATCTCGGTCTGATCGTCGAGCGTGTCGGCAACCAGTGGAAGGTCACCACCCGCGGCGCGGCCCACACCGCGCTGGTGATCCCCCAGCGCCTCGCGCGGCACGAATCGCTGATGCTCGAAAAGGTCCCGCCGGATCTCTCGCGCCTGCTGATCTGCCCCATGCCCGGGATGCTGGTGAAGCTCCACGTGGCCGAGGGCGAGACGGTGCAGCCGGGCCAGCCGCTCGCAACCGTGGAGGCGATGAAGATGGAGAACATCCTGCGCGCCGAAAAGGAAGGCGTGATCGCCAAGATCAATGCGGCCGAGGGCGAAAGCCTCGCGGTGGACGCGGTGATCCTCGAACTGGAGTGATCCGGAGGCGATTGGGCTGACGCATGCCCATGCGGGAGGCGTGCTGCGGTTGCGGCGCGTTCTCCCGTCCTGCCCGCCGGTTCGCGTGCTTTGTAGGCAAAGCGCGCTTGCGGCGCGGACCGCTGTCGGAATTGCCCGGCGGCATTCCAACACGCGGTGCCCATGCCTGCCCAGGCGGCGGCGCGAGTGTGTTCTTCAACCCGGTCCAGACCCCCGTTTGCCC
>Ga0114986_1000023_pt1 | contig 41818 bp, 36 predicted proteins | sample Shrwel1BS1Day17_FD_96988 | JGI IMG/M metagenome (GOLD analysis project Ga0114986, IMG submission 96988) | Subsurface microbial communities from deep shales in Ohio, USA - Utica-3 well 1 S-1-Day17 | ecosystem: Environmental > Aquatic > Deep subsurface > Shale gas/oil reservoir > Produced... | reverse complement strand
GGTATAGGCGTAGCGGAATTCCTGCGTGTACTGGTCCTGCTGCGAAGGGTTCTGCGACAGGGCCACAATGGAAAGCCCGGTGAAATCGCGGTCGTTCTCGGGCTTCCAGTCCCAGTACCGCCATGCGGTCACCGAGGTGAAGGTGCCTGGCCCCACGTCCCAGGTGATCTTCAGCGCCGCGCCTGCGATCACGTTGCCCGCATTGAGGTTCGAATCGAGGTCGGTCAGCCGGTCGAAGGGGTTGGCGGACGGCGGGGCGTAGTTCTGCGCGGCGGCAAGGGCGGCGAACTGGCGGTTCAGCGGCCGCTGGGTTGCGCCGGTGCCGACGAACACCGAGCCGCAGCACACCGCCTCCTGCTTGTTGTAATCGCCGACCAGCTTGATCTTGAGGTCGCTGGTCGGCTCCCACAATAGCTGTGCGCGCAGGCCGATATTGTCGAGGCTCTGGATGTTCTCGCCTGTGGTGACGTTGCGGATCGTGCCGTTGCGGCTGGTTCCCGAGAAGGCGATACGCGCCGCAACCGTCTCCGACAGCGGCCCGGAGACGGCAAGCCGCGCCTGCTGGAAGTTGTAATTGCCGACACTCACTTCGGCGCGGCCCTCGAAGTCGAAGGTCGGCTGGTTAGTCTGGATGTTGATCGCGCCCGCCGTGGTGTTCTTGCCGTAGAGCGTGCCCTGCGGCCCGCGCAGCACCTCGATCTGGGCCACATCGAGAAAATCGAACGTGGCCGAGGCGACGCGCGAATAATAGACATCGTCCACATAGATGCCGACGCCCTGTTCGAACCCGTCGCTGGTGAGGCCGAAGGGTACGCCCAGCCCGCGGATATTGACCGCGGTGTTGCGGGGGTTCGACGAGTAGAATTGCAAGGTTGGGGCAAGCTGCTGGAGCCGGTTCACGTTGAACGCGCCCGTTTCGTCCAGCTGCTTCGCATCGAGCACCGACACGGCGAGCGGAATGTCCTGCGCGCTTTCGGAGCGGCGGCGGGCGGTGACGATGATGTCATTGCTGTCCGCCTGCGGCTCGTCAGCCGCGGTTGCGGCATCATCGGTGGCGGGAGCCGCGCTCTGAGCGGCGGCGGGCACGGTAAGCAGCGCGCTGAAGCCGGCGCCGAGCAGCAGCGCGCTGCGGAGGGTAATCGGATGCATGATATCTCGCCTTTGCAAGCGGGAAGGCATCCGGCGGTCCGGTCTGCAGGTCCCTGTTATGGTGGGGTGTGAGCGGGTCACGAGCCGGTCAGTCGGTCAGCCGTGTCCTCTCGGTAATGTCGATCTGCATGACCTTGCCGTCATGCACGGTCAGCTGGATCGCGCCGTAGCGCAGGCGGCCAAGCGCCTCGCCGACCAGTGCCAGCGCCGGAGGCAGATTGCCCCTGTCGGTAACGCCATTGTCCTTGTGGTCCATGATCGGGCCTTTCGTTGCGCGGGAGGTGCCCGCTACGCAAGGATGTAAATTCAAGTGGATCGATTGACAATGCGCCGGGCGACGCAGATTTTCTGTCACCGGACGAAAGGTGGGCTTTATGCGCCGTCCTGACGGACTGCTGCCTGCACGCTCAGACGGTATCCTGGGCGAAGGGCGGAACCGGCGTGATCGGATCGGACAGGCGGATGCCATCGAGAATCTGTGCTGTCCGGTCGCGCACGTCGAGTAGCAGAGCGCGGGTGCGGCATTCGCCTTCCTCAAGGCAGTTCTTGCACTTCTCGTGGGCATAGCGGCTGGCGCAGGGCACCAGCGCAAGGCTGCCGCGCATATGCCGGATCAGGTCGCCATAGGTGATGTCGATCGGCGGGATCGCCAGCCAGTATCCCCCGTCGCGCCCGCGCTGGGATTCGACCAGCCCCGCACGGGTCAGCTCGGACAGGATGACGGTCAGGAACTTGGCGGGAATGTTCTGCTTGTCGGCGATTTCGGCGAGCTGGATCGGGCCGCCTCCGTAATTGTCGGCAAGGTGCTGCATCGCGCGAATGGCATAGCGGGTCTTCTGGGACAGCATGGTGGATTGTCTATCTGTCAGGTAGGCAATTGGGTCAAGCCATCCAGCAATCCGGTGTAGCACTAGATGGTGGTCTTTTGCGCCGGTCCCGGTGTGCTGCCGCGTTAGAGGCTTGCGTCGCCCTTTCCGCGAGATCAGCGATTTACCCTATGTCTGCGAAGCCCGCCATTAGCCGCTTCCCGTTACATTGGGCCTGTGACGTGACGGCAAGATAGCTGCCATCCGATCGCCTTGCCCGGGGACTGGCTGCAACCCCACAGCCATGGCCGGCCGGGCCTGTCCGCTGCCGCGTGACGGTTCTCTAGTCGATGGAAGTGCTAATGGCTGTATCAGAACTCACCGAGCGCCTTGCCTATTACGGGCTCGAGCCAAAGGATCCGGCGTTTCGCGGGGTCAGCGCCGCGATCGATCGCGCGATGGCCGGGACGCTGGAGCGCTTCTACGGTGAAATCGGCAGGCGCCCCGGGCTCTCCGGCAAGTTCAGCGACTCAGCGAGCATGGAACGCGCTCGCAAGGCTCAGGCGCGGCACTGGATGAGCGCCTTCAGTGAGGGTCTTGACGAGACGTTCTTCAAGCGTTCGCAGCACATCGGCGGGGTGCATGCGCGCATCGGTCTCGAGCCGCAGTGGTATGTCGGGAGCTACGCCCGGATCCTCGATGATCTGATCACCGCCATGATCGCGCCCGGCTGGAAAGCTCTGCTCCCCTGGAAGCGTGCAGAGGCACGCCGCATTGCCGCGCTCGTCAAGGTTTCGCTTCTCGATATGGACGTCGCGCTTTCGGCCTATTTCGAGGACGTGAGCAAGAAGGTGAATGTCCTCAACGAAGTGCTTGGCGAGGCCTTGTCGCACATGGCGAGCGGCCGGCTCAACATCCATCCGGTCGAACTGCCGCCGGAATATGCGAAGGTCGCCGCGGATTTCAATTCGACCGTGGCCGAACTCCAGCAAACCATCGGCACGGTGATTGCCGGGGTGGCCGCGATCAGCAACGGATCGGGCGAAATCCGCGCAGCATCCGACGATCTGGCCCGCCGGACCGAACAGCAGGCCGCCAGTCTCGAGGAAACCGCCGCTGCCGTCACTCAAGCGGCGCAGCGCGTGCGCGAGACCCGCGAGGCCGCCAGCAAGGCGAGCGGCACCATCCGCGATACCAACGCCAAGGCAGTGGAAGGCGCAAAGATCGTCAGCGAAGCCGGAACGGCGATGAGCCAGATCGAGCAATCGAGCGGACAGATCACCAACATCATCGGGGTGATCGATTCGATTGCCTTCCAGACCAATCTGCTCGCGCTGAACGCGGGTGTGGAGGCTGCGCGCGCCGGTGAGAGCGGCAAGGGCTTCGCCGTCGTCGCCAGCGAGGTCCGCGCTCTGGCCCAACGGTGCTCGGATGCGGCTGACGAGATCAAGTCGCTGATCACCGGCACCAGCGCACATGTTGCAACAGGCGTCGATCTGGTGAGCAAGAGCGGGCACGCCTTCGACGAAATCGCCGAAGCGGTGGCGGTGCTGACCCGATCGATCGAAGCCATTGCCACCGCCACCACCGAACAGGCCGAAGGCCTGTCGCAGATCGAAACGGTGATCGGCGACCTCGACAGGTCAACCCAGCAGAATGCAGCAATGGCCGAACAATCGACCGCCGCCGCATCCTCGCTTGCGCAGGCGGCCAGCACGCTTCGCGACACGGTCGGCGCGTTCCAGATTGGTGCGGCAGGCCAAGCCGCGATGCCTGTCGAGCGCTATCAGCCGCCCATCGCCATGCCGCCGCGCGCCGAAGTGCGCACGCGTCATGCGCCCGCCGTTCGCGGCAATCTCGCGCTCAAGCCAAGCGTGCAAGCCGCCGCGCAAGACGACGACTGGAGCGAGTTCTAGCGGCTGCCAGCCGGGTTGTGCTGCCGGCGGGGAGAGTGATGCCGTGGACCGTCTCGGTCACCTTCTCCTCCCCTGAGAGTTCCCGGCCCCGATTACCATTCCGAAGCTCCGCCTGAAGGATTGCTCCGGAGTGTTCCTGCTGGGTCTGCAGGGCGCGGCCCGTTCGCTGCGAGGCTGACCGCCGACGGTATCCGCCCCCTTCAAGCGCATGAAGACATCGCGGCGATCGGGCGATATGGGCAGGCTATGGCCCGGCTGCTCCTGTTCAACAAACCCTTTGGCGTCCTTTCGCAGTTCACCGACCGCGGATCGCCCACGGAGCGCGCGACCCTGTCAGAGTTCATCGCGGTGAAGGGCGTCTATCCTGCCGGGCGGCTCGACCGCGACAGCGAGGGGCTGCTGCTGCTGACCGATGACGGGAAACTCCAAGCGCGCATTGCCGATCCGCGCTTCAAGCTGCCCAAGACCTATCTGGTGCAGGTCGAGGGCGATCCGCAGGAAGAGGCGCTGCACCGCCTGCGCAGGGGGGTGCAGCTGAAGGACGGCATGACCCTGCCGGCCGAGGCCACCCGCATCGATCCGCCGGAGCTGTGGTCGCGCAATCCGCCGATCCGCGTGCGCAAGTCCGTGCCGGACAGCTGGTTAAAAATCACCATCCGCGAAGGGCGCAACCGGCAGGTCCGGCGGATGACGGCGGCAGTGGGGCTGCCCACCTTGCGGCTGGTGCGCTGGTCGATCGGGGACTGGACCGTCGCGGGGATCGCCCCCGGCGCGTTCGTGGAGGTGTCCGTATGAACTATCGCCATTCCTTCCACGCCGGCAACAGCGCCGATGTCGTGAAACATGCGCTGCTTATCGCGCTGGTGCGGGCCTTGCAGATCAAGCCTTCCGCGCTGACCGTGATCGACACGCATGCCGGGTGCGGGCTTTATGACCTTTACGGCGATCAGGCCCAGCGCACCGGCGAGGCCGCGCAGGGCGTTATGCGGGCCTTTGCCGATGCGAACCCGCTGCTGGACGATTACCGCGCCGCCGTGACCGCGGTGAACGAAGGGGAGGAGCTGCGCCTCTACCCCGGAAGCCCCCGCTTTCTGGCGCAATTGCTGCGAGAGCAGGATGCGCTGATCCTCAACGAGAAGCACCCCGAGGACATCGCCGCCCTGCGTGCCGCGATGCGCGGGACGCCCGCCGCCGTGCACCAGCGCGACGCTTACGAGTTATGGCTGGCGATGCTGCCGACCCGCACCCCGCGCGGGCTCGTGGTGGTCGATCCGCCCTACGAACAGACGGACGAGCGCGCCCGTATCACCGCCACCCTCGCCGCAGCGCACCGCAAGTGGGCGCACGGCGTGACGGTGATCTGGTATCCGCTGAAGGAGCGGCCCATGCATCTGGTGTGGAAGGACAAGCTGCGCCGGCTCGGCATCCCGAAATTCATGAGTGTCGAGCACTGGCTCTATGATGCCGAGCAGCCCGGCATCTATAATGGCGCAGGCCTGTTCATCGTCAACTCGCCCTATGCCTTCACGCAGGCCCTCCCGCCGTTGCTTGAAGCCCTGCGCGCCGCGCTGGCACCGGAAGGGCACCGGGGCCGGATCACGGCGGAGTGGCTGCGCGAGTGACGTGACCCGCGCCCCGCAGCTTCAGAACCGGTAGGCGAGGCCGAACTGGAATTGTCGCGGCGGCCCGGCGTTCCTCTGCACGAAGTCTGCGCCGCCGCCGAACTGGATCTGGTTCGATGTCGTCGCCGCGTTGGCAAAACCGCTCTGGTTGTTGGCGTTGAACAGGTTGAAGACATCCGCGCTCGCCTCCAGCTTGCCGCCCGGAACGGCGAGAGCATAGCGCAGGCCCACATCCACGCTGGCCGACCATGGCAAGCGGGCGCTGTTGCGACGCTCGCCCGGGTAGCGGTCGGAATTGCCGAGGAAGTTCTCGCCAAAGCTCGCCCCGTCGCCATTGAGGTCCTGCGTGCCGAAGATGCGGGCATCTGGGACGAGGTTGACCGGCTGGCCCGACTGGAACAGCCCCGCAGCCGTCAGCGTCAGTCCGTCGAGTGGATAGAGGTAGCCGACGGCCGAGATCACGTGCCGCCGGTCATTGGCCGAAGGGCCCCATTCGGCGGCGAAATTGTTACCGTCGGCCGCGCGGAAGTTGATGTCATCGGTGTCGTTCCTCAAGCGCGATAGGGTGTAGCTGACGCGGAAGGCGTAGTCGTCCTGCCCCCGCACTTTGATTGCCTGAAGGATCAGCGCGGCATATTCGGCGCTCCCTGCGGTTTCGGAGACGGTGATCTGCCGCGCGCCGCCCGCCACCAGCGGGATCGTGCGCGAGGCATCGGCGTCCGCCTGCGACCGCACCAGCCCGAGGCTTTGCGCCAGCGCGAACCGCGCGGCGTTATCGGGCAGAGCTCGCAGCGCCGCGATGTTGGCGGGGGTGAGGTTGGCAAGAATGGGCGTGAAAGGCGCGGGCGCATTGAGATCGCGCAGCCGCACCAGATTATGCGAGCGGCTGTAGAGCGCATCGACAGAGAGCGTTAGCGTGCTGGTCGCCGCGTATTGGTAACCGCCGCTGATCTGCACGCTCCACGGGTTGTCATAGCCGGTGGGGCTGAGAATGCGCCCCTCGCCCAGTGTGGCGGTGCCCCGCAGCGCCTGCACCTGCGCCGGGGTAGGGCAGGCGGAAACGGTCGCGCAAGGGGGCGAGACAGTCAGGTTGCCGTCGAAGGTTATGTCACGCAGGTCCACCCCCGCCGGGATCGCACCGCGGGCCTGCAATTGCGCCAGCTGCCCGAGGAACCCCGCCGAGGTGGTGTTGCGCTGCAAGGCGTCCGAGACGACCGCGTAACTCAGCTTGCCGGTAAAGATCCCCGCGCCGAAGCGCACCGATGACCGGGCATCAGGCTGCCAATTCAGGGCAAAGCGCGGCGCGATGTTGTCGGTATCGCCATCCCCTGCGCCCCGCTCGGTCAGGGTATCGTAATCCCAGCGCAGGCCCAGCGTTGCGGTGAGGGTGGGGGATAGGTCCCACACATCCTCCAGATAGAGCGCGATCAGCGTCTGCCGCGTGCCGAAGCTCTGCGGGCGCAGTTCTACCGCGTAGTTCGCCACGGCGGGGTTCAGCGCCAGCACATCTTGCGCGGTGAGCGCCAGCCCGCGCGACGACAGGCTCGCCAGCTGCGCGCCCGTGAGATCGACCGTGAAGTTGCCATCGGGATTGCCGCCGCCCAGCAGCGCGAAGTCCGATGCGATCACGTCGACCCCGGCACTGATCCGGTGCGCGCCCATGTCGCGGGTGACGCGGTGGGTGGTCTGCCAGGTCTCTTCCAGATTGTCGAAGACGAAGCCGGGGTTGCCGACCACGGCCGCGACCAGCCCCGAAGGCCCGCGCACCGCCACCTGCGGTCCGGGCGCGCCCGTGGCCTCGCCATAATCCCAGCGGAAGCGGCTGAATTGCAGGGCGCCGTCATAGCTCCACTCGGTCCCCGCATAGCTGGCGGTCGCGGCCAGCAGCGTCGAGAAGCGGTCCTGCCTCGACCCCGCCGAAGGGAAGGTCGCATTCCCGCCGCCCAGCCCGCCCCCGGGACGGTCTATGGTCACGCGGCCGATGTTTGCGCGCAGCCCCAGCGTCCAGTCGCTCGTCAGCCGGTGATCGAGACGCAGCGATCCCAGATGGAACTGGTTGTTGCCGGTGACGCTGTCGACGATGCCGAGCTGCGGCGCGTCCACCACCTGCGTGTTGCGGTCGCGGGTGTATTCGTAGTTTGCGTAAAGATAGGGTTGTGTCGCGCTTCAGCGCACCCCCGGCGGCAAAGCCTGCCTGATAGCGTTCGAAACTTTCGCCAACGGGGTTGCCCGACAGGTCGCGGCGCGGGAAGGGAGAGGGGGAATCTAGCGGCCTGCCGGGCCTCACCAGCGTATAGGCCTCACCCGTAAAATCGTTGCTTCCCGACGGGGTGGTAAAATTAACTATACCATTGGCAGTGCGCCCGTAAGCGGCGGAGTAGCTGTTCGCCAGCACCGTCACCTCGCGGGTGAAGCCCAGCGGCACGGGGAATTTGATCCCGCCCAGAAAGTTCTCGTTATTGTCGAGCCCGTCGATCAGGTAGTTCGTATCGAGCCCGTTGCTGCCGTTGATCGAGATCGACGGTGCCTCGGGGAAGAACCCGGTCGAAGGGACAACATTGGGCAGGCGGATCAGCGCGCCCAGCACATCGCGGCCCTCCACCGGCAGGGCGACCAGCTGCTCGCGGCCCAGTGAGGCGGAGATTTCGGCGTTGCTCGTATTCAGGCCGGTAATCGCGCGCGCGGCGGTGACTGTGATGCCCGGCTCGCCTGCGGGGCGCAGTTGCAGCACCACGCTGCGGGTGAAGTTGGCGCGCAGTTCCACCCCTTGCGCGGCGAGCGGTTCGTAGCCTGCGGCAGCGGGGACAGAGACCTGATACTCGCCCGCCGTGCTTGCCCCGTCGACCCGCACCGCGCCGCGCGCATCTGTGGTGAGCGTGCGGGTGAAACCGATCGCGGGGTTGGCCACCACCACCTCGGCATTGGCGACGGGGGCGCCGTTCTCGTCCACCACGGTAATCGCGATCCCTGCCTGCTGGGCATGGGCTGCGGGCGCGATCACCACGCTGGCGGCGACCAAGGCTGCGCCCCCGACGCCGGTGCGAAGCAGGCTGGTCAACATTCGATATTCCCCTTGTCCATGTGTCGCGCGCGGCCCCTTGCGCCCGGCTGCTGTTCGCGGCCGGCGTCCGCAAGGTTACAATGCGCCGCGTCAGGCTTTGCCGCTTACTCCGCGATGCGCTTGGGCTTGCCGATGACTTCGGCGGCGATCGCCTTGGCGGTGAAGGGCAGGCGGTGCCACTTCTTGTCCGCATAGGCCCGGGTCTGGTCGAAGGCATGGGGCGAAGCGGGGTTGGTGGACTGCGAATAGCTGAGGATCGCATCGGCCACCGGCCCAGTCTCGTCGAAGCCGACGATCTGGATGTAGCTCGTCCCGTGGCGCGGGGTGAGGCCGTTTGGTGTGGGCACGGATTCCTGCATGTTGAGGATGCCGAGCGTGCCCGGGCCGCCGTGGATCGGGATCGCCTGATTGCCCGCCATCACGTGCTGCACTTCACCCCATGGCGCATCGAGCGCGATCCCCGCCTTGTCGAGCTCCGCCACCGCTTCGCCCAGCGCGGCGAGAAGCTTATCGCCCTTCGCCCCGTCAATGGCGAGCGCGCGGGGCGTATTCACCGGGTCGGCTGCATCGAAGGGCACCTGCCACAGGCCGGGCAGGCGTGCCGCCTTGGGCCAGAAGGCGCGGAACAGCGCCGCGCCGCGGCTCGACGCTTCAAACCGGCGGTCCCATTCGGCAAGGGTCCCGCAGCCCCGGTTTGCTGCCTCAGCGAGGTTTTCCGTGGTGAGGCACAGCACTTTGATCTCGTCGAGCGCCATGTCCGCCGCAAGGCTCTTGTTGGCGAAGGCATGGGCGGCGGCGCGGGCGTGATCGACCTTACCGCCCGCAAGCAAGGCTGCCGTCTCGATGAAGTTCGACCGCGTGCGAAGGCTCCGCGCGGTCGCATGCTTGCCGAGGATTGGCGACAATTCGCGGTGCGGGATGGCCGGGTTGCTCACCCAGTAGGAATCGTTAGAATTGGTGAGCCAGGTCTTGACCGTGGTCGCTGCCTGATCGGTGGCGGGCATCAGCCCGGGGGCAGGGGTGCCGGGGGCCACATCCCAATCGCAGGCCGTTTTGCTGCCATCGAGCAAGATCGCCAGTTCGGCAAACAGCGGCGCGATCGGCGTGGCGCAGGTCTTGGCCTTTTCGGCCGAGACATTGGGCACGGCGGTCACATCGGCGTGGAGCGCATCGCCGTGCCGGTCGGCGGCGATGGTGTTGACCCACGGAATGCCCAGCGTCTCGCTGACGGCGGCCTGCACCTCGCCAACAGACTTCGCCTCGCCGATGCGCAGCCAGGTCTCGATCCCGCGCTGATTGCCGCGGTTGGCGTCCTTCAGGGCGAAGGCGCTCTGCGTGCTCCAGGTGATCCCGCGCGCGGGGACCACGAAGACGGGGCCCCAGCGAGTGGAATAGAGCGTGCGGGTGACGGCGGGCGTGCCCTCCGGCATCGGCACGGTAACGGTCAGCGGCGTCATTGCCTCGCTCTTGCCGTCCACCATGTATCGGGTCGGATCAGCCGGATCGATCGCCAGCTGGTACAGCGTGAAGTGCCGCGCCTCGGTGACGGTGTGGGTCCAGGCGACATCCTTGTTGAAGCCCAGAGTCGGCATCGGCGTGCCGGCAAGGCCGACACCCATCACCTCGTAACCCTTGGGGCCCTTGACGTGCATCTGCCAGAACCGGCTCGGGCCCTTCCACGGGAAGTGCGGGTTGCCGATCACCATGCCGCGGCCATTGGCAGTCACATCGCCGCCGAATGCCCAGCCGTTGCTGCCGATGCCGAGGTTCTTCGGATCGGGCATGGTGATCGCCATCTTGGGCGAAGGGCTGCCCGGAGGGGCAGCATTAGCGATGGCCGCAGCAAGGTTCAGCGAGCTCGCCAGCAGCATCTGCTTTTCGTTGAGGCGCAGCATGTCATCGGAGGTGATGGGGCGCACCCAAGCCTTGCCGCGGCATTCGGCGGGGATGCCATCCGCGCCTGCATCCTTGAGGAAGCGGTTATAGCCCGCGACATAGCCCGCCATCAGGTCGTTTGCGCGGGGGGAGAGGGCCTTCTTCGCGCCCTCGCGCAGGGCCGGCAGGTCGATCACCGCGCGGAAGAACACATCGGACGAGAGATTATCGACCTCCTCGAAGCCGAGCACCGCCTTGGCCTCCGGTCCCCAGAAACGCGACCGTTCGCCCGCCACCGTCGCGAATTCCTCCGCCAGCAGACACAGGTTGTCCTCGGCATAGGCATAGGCGACGCCGTAACCCACGCCGCGCCAGTCGCGCGCTTCGATATGGGGGATGCCGTAAGTGGTGCGGGTGATCGTTGCGGCATAACGCTTGCCGGCCAGTGCCTCGCTTGCCGGACCCACCACCAGCGCGGCCGCCGTCGCCGCCCACATCGCCATGCGCTTCATCATCTCTCTCCCGTCACCCTTTTGGGTTGCCGCGAGAGACCTATCGGGGCCCGCTGAAAAAGGAAAGGGGCGCCCCGCCTTGTATGGCGGAGCGCCCCCTCCTGCTATCGGCCCCGGATCAGAACGATGCGGTAACCGAGAAAACCACCGTCGCATCCGAGATCGAATTCCCGGCGAGCGTGGCGAAGTTCGGGCGGATCAGGTTCGCTTCGGCTTCCGCGATGTCGGTATCGACATAGGCGACCGACAGCGTCAGGCCCGAGGTCGGGACCACGTCGATGCCGAGCAGCCAGTCGAAATAGGTGCCGGTCGGTGCGATGCTGGTGCCGTTGGGGCCGAGGCCGGGGTTGCCGTCCGAATAGCCGAGGTGCGCCTTCAGGGTGATCGGCGTGTCGGCGATGCTGTAGACTGCATCGCCAGCGAGGTAGAGGTTGTCTTCCTTGTCGCCGGGATCAGCCGGACGGCCAACCGGGAAGGCATTGCCGAGCGCTTCCTGCTGCGGTGCATAGGCGACCGTGCCGGTGAGCGAGAGCGGGCCGACCGCGCCCGAGAGCTTGGCGTAGAATTCGACGAAGTCGGTGGTGTCCGCGCCGCTCGGATACATGAACCAGGTGCCGCCGACATCCAGCGTGCCCTCACCGACGGGCAGCTTGTAGCCCGCGTAGATATCCAGCTCCATGTTGGCACCGCCGAAGGTGCCCCAGCCCGCCAGGTTCGACCCCCAGGTGCCTGCATAAAGGCCGCTTTCGTGGCTGATGGTGAAGCCGCCCTGGACAGCCATGCCCTCATCGGACTGCGATACGCCGCGGAAGCGGTAATCGCTGGTCAGCGTGGCCGAGCCGGAGATGGTGATCGCCGGGGTGCTTTCTTCCTGACCGGTAACCAGATCGAGGTTGATCGGCGCGGCCGCAGGCAAACCGGCGGCGGAGGTTTCGGAGATGGTGATTTCGGTATCTGTTTCGGCAGCCGGACCGACATTGGCGGCCTTTGCCTCGCCAGCGAAGGCGGGAGTGGCAAAGCATGCTGCAAGTGCGACAGCCGAGGCGGCTGATGCGAAACGGATGAACATAAGGAACGCTCCATGAAGAGTTTTGGATCGTTCCACCTGCGCGACATGCAGGAGATTATTTGCCGAAGAATCGGGTTCCCGTCATGTCGTGAACATCATCCGTCGACATGCTGCGGCGCACAAAGCTTATGTGAGGAGGTGGTTTCGTATTATCTTCTTGCGTGACTTTCCTGCCACAGTTTGCAGATTCGTATATTAGTGAACCTGAAGGCGTGGGGTATGCCCGCTCGCCTTCTGGGGGGCGGGCCGCAGACGTGAAAAGGGCGCTGTTGCCATGCCGGCAACAGCGCCCTTTCGGTGCCCGGGGCAGATCAGGCGATCAGAACGACATGCCAACCGCGAGCTTGTAGAAATCGCCGTCGTTACCTTCTTCGATGTCGGCGCCGGCGGTGAAGCGGGCGAAGAAGCCCTTCTTCAGCGAGAACTGCACATAGGGGCCGACCCACTGGTACACCACCGCGGTGCTGCCGCCCTGGGTGCGGGTGTTGCTGAGCAATTCGTAATGCGCCCCGGCCGAGAAGTTGCTGGTGAACTTGTAGCCGGCGTTGATCCAGGTGTGCAGGAAGTCGAGCGATCCGGCTTCGTTGCGGTTGCGCAGCGCGGCGTAATACCCGCCGTAATACTCGGCTTCGAAGGTGTCATCGGCGTAGTTGACGGTGAGGCTCGGCACGATCCCGTCGGCAAAGTTGCTGCCGGTGCCGGTCGGGTTGCCGTTGGGCGCGCGCACCCCGCGCGACAGCAACGCGCCGTTGGTCAGGCCGATCTGCGGCTTGATCTGAAGCTTGCCTTCGTTGGAGATGAAGTTCGCGCCGATGCCGAATTCGGTCCACAGGTCGCTGCCGCCGCCATTGCCGAAGCTGGGGGTGGTCCAGAGGATGCCGTAGAAGCTGAGATCGACATTCTCGCCGACCGGGATCAGCCCGTTGAAGGTCGGGTAGAAGCCGAAGAAGGCATCCTGGTTCATCACCACGCTGAAGCGTTCGTCACGCGGGGCAGGGGCACCTTGCGCGGCGGCGGCGAGGGCAGCGGCCGACACCATCACATCGGCACCGCCTGCGCCGACTGCCAGAGCGGGGGCGGCTGCGGCAACCGGGGCCAGCTTGTAGCTGTCGGCATCATCTTCGGATTCGATTTCGGTGAGGGGAATCGCGGCCGCCGAGGCAATCGCGGGCGATGCGGCAAGCGGGCTCTGCGCCATGGCGGGGGCTGCCAGCGTGCACGCAAGGGTCAGCGCCGAAGCGGCAGTGAAAAGACGGGTCATGTGAAACGCTCCTGATTGAGAGGTGGGATCGTTCCGCCTGCGTGCTGCGAGCGCCTTCTTTTGTTAGGTTCCGGTCTTCTTCACAGCAAGAAAGCCCAATACGCATCAGGCCGCGCAGTACAATTGTTGTCAGCACTTCACTTTGCACATTGTCTATTCGGTGTTGCGCCGAAGAAACAAATTAAAACCTAGCAGGTTTTAATTATTCTAAGTTAGCGAAACCTGCATATTCAAACATTGTAATACTGGAATGTCGCCATGTGTCATGCGGCCCGCAGACTCTCCATGTCGATCACGAAGCGATATTTGATGTCGCTCGCTTCCATCCGCGCATAGGCGGTTTCGATGTCCTGCATGGCGATCACTTCTATATCGGGGAGGATGCCTTTCTCGGCGCAGAAATCGAGCATCTCCTGCGTCTCGGCGAGGCCGCCGATCCCGCTGCCGGTCAGCACCTTGCGCCCGAGCAGCACGCCGGTGTGGATTTCCGGCATCGGCCCGATCAGCCCGACCAGCACCTGCACCCCGTCGATGCGCAGCAGATGGAGGTAGGGCACCACGTCATGCCGCACGGGAATCGTGTTCAGCACCATGTCGAAATAGCCACGCTTGGCCTTCATTGCCGCCTTGTCCTCGGTGTTGAGGAAGGCATGGGCGCCGAGCTTCTCCGCATCGGCGCGCTTGCTTTCCGAGCGGGACAGCACGGTCACTTCCGCGCCCATCGCTGCGGCAAGCTTCACACCCATGTGCCCCAAGCCGCCAAGCCCGGCGACCGCGACCTTGCTGCCGCGGCCGACCTTCCATGTCCGCAGCGGTGAGTAGGAAGTGATCCCGGCACACAGCAGCGGCGCGGCTTCGGCCATCGGCATGCCATCGGGCACCTTCAGCACGAATTCCTCGCGCGCGACGATGCGTTCGGAATAGCCGCCATAAGTGGGCGATCCGTCGCGCCGGTCGGTGCCGTTATAGGTGCCGGTCATGCCCCCATCGAGGCAATATTGCTGGTAATCCGCGTCACAATGCGCGCATTCCATGCAGGAATCGACCATGCAGCCGATCGCCACCCGGTCGCCGACCTTGTGGCGCGTGACGCTGTCACCCACCGCGGTGACAGTGCCGACGATCTCGTGACCCGGCACGATCGGATAGACTGTCCCGCCCCAATCGTTGCGTGCCGAGTGGAGGTCCGAATGGCAGATGCCGCAATGGCTGATCTCGATCAGCACGTCGTCATGTCGCAGCCCCCGCCGCGTAATCTCCATCGGCCCCACGCCACTGTCGGGGGCGGTCGCGCCGTAGGCCTTCGTGGGGTATTCGTTGGTCTGGGCCATTGCACTTCCCTTCGTCATTGCGAGCGGAGCGAAGCAATCCATGGCCTACCGTTTCCGTCCCCGGAGAGGTCCGTTCATGGATTGCCACGTCGCCTGCGGCTCCTCGCAATGACGACGTGGGGTGAGGTTCAACTATTTCGGCGGCATGCGGATGGCTCCATCGAGCCGGAACTGGTGACCGTTAATGTAGCTGTTGCGGGCAATCTCCAACACAAGCGAGGCAAACTCCCCAGGCTCGCCGAGGCGCTTGGGGAAGGGGACGCTGGCATTGAGCTGCGCCCACATCGGCGGGTTGCGGTCCTTCATGCCCAGCATCAGCGGGGTGGCGAAAATGCCCGGCATGACCGAATTCACCCGGATGCCCATATCCATCAGATCGCGCGCCATCGGCAGCACCAGCCCGTTCACCCCGGCCTTGCAGCTGCCATAGATCACCTGACCGATCTGCCCGTCCTGCGCGGCGACGCTGGCGGTGAGGATGATGCAGCCGCGCTCACCATCGGCGTTGAGGGCCTCCGCATTCGCCATCCCCAGCGCCGAGATGCTGGCGACACGGTAGCTGGCGACAAGAATGCCCTCGGCCCCGAAGGCGTAATCCTCGGTGGAAAGGCGCTTGTACTGGCCGCTTTCCTTGTCCCAGCCAAGCGTCTTGCCGCGCCGGCTGGCCATCGCGCAGTGGAGCGTCACGCGCTCCTGCCCGTGGGCGGCGCGTGCCTTGGCAAAACCTGCCTCGACGCTGGCCTCGTCCATGATGTCGACATGGCAGAAGATGCCGCCGATCGCTGCGGCGTGCGCCTCGCCGGCCTCGTCGTTGATGTCGAAGATCGCGACCTTGCATCCTGCCTCGGCGAAGGCCTGTGCGCTCGCCTTGCCCAGCCCGCTCGCGCCGCCGGTGACGACCACGGCCATGCCCGGTTCCAGTTTCATGCGTATGTCTCTCCCTTGATATTCTTTTGCCTCTGGCTAGGCCTTTCGCAGGGTATGCGCTAGCTCTCCAAATGCAGATGATTGGCTTGCCGCACGCCGCGCGGGGCAGTAACTCCGCCGCCATGACCACACCCCTCGCCGCGCCCGATCGCCGCCGCTTCCTCGGCGCCACCGCTTCCGCCTTCGCCGCACTGGCCGCCAGTGGCTGCATGACCCGCGGGGAGGGCACCGCCACCGCGCCCGCGCCCGCGCCCAAAGCGGCCGGCGGTTTTGCAGGCTTTGGTCCGCTGAAGCCCGATCCAGGCGGCTTCCTCGATCTGCCAGAGGGCTTCTCCTACCGCGTCATCTCCCGCCTCGGCGATGCGATGGACGATGGCGGCACCGTGCCCGACCGGGCGGACGGGATGGGCTGCTTCGACCTCGGTAACGGGGAAATCGCGCTGGTGCGCAACCATGAACTTCAGCCCCGCCACGATGCGGGCGGGCCGATCACCAAGGGCTTCGGCAAGCGCAATGGCGCCTTCGTCCCCGGCGGCACCACCACCATCGTGCTCGACGCCGCGAGCCTGCAAGTGAAGCGCCAGTTCCGCAGCCTCGGCGGCACGATCCGCAACTGTTCGGGCGGGGTGACCCCGTGGGGCAGCTGGCTGACCTGCGAGGAGGCGCCGACCGGCCCCGGCCAGCCCTATGGCGACGGGCTGGAGCGGGATCATGGCTGGGTGTTCGAAGTGCCCGCCGCTGCGCGTGGCCTCGTTGATCCGGTGCCGCTGACCGCGATGGGCCGCTTCAACCACGAAGCCGCCGCCGTCGATCCGGCGACCGGTATCGTCTACATGACCGAGGACCGCGACGACGGGGTGCTTTATCGCTTCATCCCGAAGGTGCCGGGCAAACTCGCCGAGGGCGGACGCCTTCAGGCGATGTCGATCGAAGGCCTGCCGGATTCGCGCAACTGGGCAACCGCGCTGATGCCGCTGCGCAAGGCCTATGCGGTCAGCTGGATCGATCTCGACCAGCCCGAAGCGCCGAAGGACGATCTGCGCATCCGCGCTGCGGCCAAGGGCGCGACCCTGATCGCGCGGGGCGAGGGGCTGCACATGGGCGTCAATCGCGGGGTGTCCGAAGTCTTCGCCTGCTGCACCAGCGGCGGCGCGAAGCAGCTCGGGCAGATCCTCAGGTTGACGGTCGGCCAGTCGGGCAAGCCGGACATGATCGAGCTGTTCTTCGAAAGCGAGAGCACCGACCAGTTCAACTTCGGCGACAACCTGACGGTTGCGGCCAATGGCCACCTGATCGTGTGCGAGGACCAGTACACCGACGTGGTGGACAATCACATCCGCGGGATCACGCCGGATGGCCGCGCCTACAACCTCGCCAGACTGCACGCGCAGACCGAACTGGCGGGCGGGTGCTTCTCGCCCGATGGCAAGGTGCTGTTCGTCAACGCTTACGGCCCCACCGCGACACTGGCGATCACCGGGCCGTGGGTCGCCTGATCTGCCGGCGACGCGGTGGACGGCTTTCTCCTCGCGCTGCTGCTGGTCGCCGCACTGGCGATGGGAGGGCGTGACCAGTGGATGGTGGCGCGCTGGGCTGACAGCCTCGGGCGGAGCGCCGGGCTGCTGCTGCTGGCGGTGGCCTGCACCTGCCTGAGCGCAGCAGCGATGGCGTGGTTCGGGGCCGAATTTGCCGCCATGCTGCCGCGCCGCGCCGCGCAGATGCTGGTCGCCTTCGCGCTTGCCCTGGCGGCAACCGAACTGGCGCTGCCGGTGCGCATCAAGAAGCCGGATGAGCCGACCCGGTCGCTGGCGGCAATCGGCATCGTGTTGCTCGCCCGCCAGATCGGGGATGGGGCGCGCTTTGCGGTCTTCGCCCTGGCGGCGTGGACCGTATGGCCGGTGACTGCGGCGCTTGGCGGGGCGCTGGGCGGCGCGGCGGCAGTGGCCTTGGGGTGGGCTGCCGGAGCGGAGAACATGGCCCGCTGGCCGCTGCTCCCGCTGCGCATCGGGCTTGCGGTATGCCTCGCCATCGCGGCGCTCTTTATCGGCCTCAACGCCCGTTTCGCCGCATTCTGATCGCCAGAATCGATCAATCAGACCTAAAAAGAGCGCCGAAACCCAAAGCATGTAGGTGCGTTGGGTAATCGGACCTCTCAAGCAGGCTGAAAAACCTGCCCCCGCCAAATAAAAGGAGAACGTCATGGGCGACGCCCAAACCAATTCGAAAGGCGCACTGATTGCCGAGCTTAACGGTTTGCTGGCCGATCACTTCGCGCTGTTCATCAAGACCAAGAATTTCCACTGGCACGTCAAGGGTCCGCGGTTTCGCGACCTGCACCTGCTCTTCGATGATCAGGCGATCCAGATCCGCGACCAGATCGACGTGATCGGGGAACGCGTGCGCAAGCAGGGCGGCGATACGCTGACCTCGGCGGGATCGGTGTCGAAGCACACCCAGATCAAGGATCAGGACAGCGCCTGCCTTGCCGCCGAAGACATGATTGCCGAGCTGATGGCCGATAACCAGAAGGTGGTCGAGCGGCTGAAGCGGATGAAGGACCTTGCCGAACAGGCCGGCGACAACGCTACCGACGGCCTCCTCGACGACTGGACCGACATGGCCGAGGAACGCGTGTGGTTCCTCAAGTCCCTGCTGGCCTAAGCCCCGCGAACACACGCATAAATATCCACAAAGGGCCGCGCCTGTTGCCGGGGGCGGCCCTTTTGGTATCAGGGGGCATGGCCGAAATCACCATTATCGAAAGCGCAGGTGCGGGCGCGATTGCCGACTGGCTGGCGAAGGCGCTCGGGCAGCCGGGCGCGGTGTGTTTGCCCGGCGGATCAACCCCCTTCCCCATACTCGCCGCGCTGGTCGAAACGGACAGCAGCGTCTGGTCGGACCGGGAGGTGTGGCCCAACGACGACCGCATCGTGCCTGAAGATCACGAGGCCTCCAACACCGGCAAGATGCGCGCGCTGCTGGAGCCTGCGGGAGCGGACATCGTGCCGCTGGCCGAAGGCGCGCGCCCGCCGCATTTCGCGCTGACCTGGCTGGGCATGGGGCCGGACGGACACATCGCCTCGCTCTTCCCCAACACTGATCCGCAGGTGGACGACCCGCAGGCGCTGCGCCGCCTGACGCCTGATCCCCTGCCGGCACACGCGCCCTTCGACCGGATCACGCTGACGATCCCGGCGCTGCTCGATACCGACGCGATCCTGTTCACCCTTGGCGGAGCGGCGGACAAGCGCGCGGTTTTCGATGCCGCCGCGCGCGGCGAGAATGACCTGCCGGTCGCCCGTCTGCTGCACGCGGCGCAGGCGCGCGGCGTTCCCGTCACTGTCTTTGCCTGAGCCGATGGCGACGTTTCTCCCCGCCCCGCTCCACCGCGCGCTGATGCCGCTCGCGTATCGTGCGCGGCACTGGTGGCGGCGCTTGCGCAAGCAACCGATCGCCGGGGTGAGTGTGATCGTCACCAACCTTTCCGGCGATGTGCTGCTGCTCAAGCATTCCTACGGTCCCGATGTTTGGGGCCTGCCAGGCGGCGGGCTCGGCAAGGGCGAAGACCCGCAGGAGGCAGCGCGGCGCGAAGTGCGCGAGGAACTGGGCGTGAACCTTGCCCGGATCGAGCCGGTGGGGATGCTGGAAGAGGTGCTGTCCGGCTGCCCCCACACCGCCTACATCTTCGCCGGCGTGTGCGACCGCCAGCCCCGGCCCGATGGCCGCGAGGTGACCGAGGCGCGCTTCTTCCCCTCGCACTCCCTGCCCGAACCGCTCGGCCGCACCACCCGCGCGCGGATCGCTGTGTGGCGGGCGCGGGGGACCGGGTAGGGCCTACAGCAACCGCAATTGCGCCTCGTCGCGGGCGGGCTTCGCGTCTTCTGCCCCCTCCAGCCCAGAGAGCGTCAATCCCATCAGCCGGATCGGGCCGCGCAGCGGCAATTCCGCCTCCAGCAGCGCCCTTGCGAGCGTCGCGAATTCCGCCTTGCCGCTGACGAAACCGGGCAGCGAGGTTGCGCGGGTCATGATCTGGAAATCGGTGAACTTCATCTTCAGCGTCACCGTCCGCCCTCGCGCCCCGGCCGCCTCGATCCGGTCCCAGACGATATCGACTATGTTTTCGAGTGTCTCGCGCAGCGCCGCGCCGCTGCCGATGTCTGCCGAGAAGGTCCGCTCCCCGCCCACCGATTTGCGGATGCGGTGCGCCGCGACCGGGCGCAGGTCGATGCCGCGGGCGGCGCGGAACAGATAATCGGCCATGCTGCCGAAATGCTGGCGCAGGAAGGCGATGTCCTTCCCGGCAAGGTCCGCCCCCGTGGCAATGCCGAGCGCCTGCATCTTCCCTTCAGCCTTGGGTCCGACCCCGTGGAACCGCCGGATCGGCAGCCCGGCAACGAACTGCGCGCCTTCCCCGGGGCGGATCACGCACATGCCATCGGGCTTGTTCTGGTCGCTGGCGAGCTTGGCGAGGAACTTGTTGTAACTCACCCCCGCACTCGCGGTCAGGCGGGTCTTGGCGCGGATTTCCTGCCGGATCAGCTCGGCAATGCGGGTGGCGCTGCCGATGCCCAATCGGTCGTCGGTGACATCGAGATAAGCCTCGTCGAGGCTCAAGGGCTCGATCACGGGGGTGTAGTGCTCGAACACCCGCCGGATCTGGCGACTCGCCTCCTTGTAGGCGTCGAAGCGTGGACGGACGAAGATGAGGTCAGGGCAAAGGCGCTGTGCCGTAACCGAGGGCATGGCGCTTCTCACCCCGAACTTCCTCGCCTCGTAGCTGGCGGCGGCCACCACCCCGCGCCCGCCTGCGCCGCCCACGGCGACCGGCTTGCCCTTCAGCTCGGGATTGTCGCGCTGTTCGACGCTGGCGAAGAAGGCATCCATGTCGACATGGATGATCTTGCGCAGGCCGAACTCGTCGGTGCGCGCATCACCATTGTCGTCTGACGGAGCCGGCAGGGTCATGCCCCGCAAATAGAACCTTCCCCCGCATGAAGGAACTGTTGCTGGAACCATTCACCACGCGTGCCATTTTGTGCACATGCGAAAAGAACAGTGGTCATCCGGAGAACCCGTGGGCAAAGGCCCCGCCATGGCCACCTCGTTCGCCTCTTCCCCGCCTGCCCGCAAGGCGCTCGGTGAGCGCGAGCTGATGTGGATGATGGCGATGCTGATGGCATTGAACGCCTTCGGGATCGACGCGGTTCTGCCCGCGCTGGATGCGCTGGCGGCGGAGCTCGCGGTGGGAGGGAACGACCGCCAGTTCGTGATCGGCGTCTATCTGTTGACCGCTGGGATGGGGTCGCTTGTGCCGGGCGCGCTGGCCGACCGTTTCGGACGGCGGCCGATCCTGCTGGGCTCGATCGCGGTCTATATCGTGCTTTCGATCCTGTCCGCGCTCGCGCCGACTTATGACGCGCTGATCGCCGTGCGCGCGGCGCAGGGCTTCTTCGCCGCAGGGATCGTCGCCCTGCCTCCCGCGATCATCCGCGACCGTGTGGGCGGTGACCGCATGGCGCGCATGATGAGCGTGATCTTCGTGATCTTCCTGATGGTGCCCGCGGTGGCCCCGACGATCGGCAAGGCGATCCTCGAATTCGGCAGCTGGCGCGCGATCTTCGGTGCGATGGCGGGGCTGGGCGTGGCGATGGGCCTGTGGGTCCACATCCGTCTGCCCGAAAGCCTGACCGAAGAGAACCGCCAGCCGATCCTTCCGCGCACCATAGCCGCCAACATGGCGCGCGCGCTAGCGATGCCGAGCGTTGCGGGCTATGTGATCGGTTCGGCGCTGGTGTTCGGCGCGCTGTTCGGCTTCATCAATTCTTCGCAGCAGTTGATCACCCAGACCTTCGGCGCGGGCGACATCTTCACCTATGTCTTCGGCATCTGCGCCGGATCGATGGCGCTGGCGAGCTGGTCGAATTCGCGCATCGTGGAACGTTTCGGCGCGCGCCGGGTCAGCCACACGGCGCTGTTCGCCTTCATTCTGGTGAGCGCGGTGCAGGTGATGTTTGCCTTCCAGCCCGAAGAAAGCCTGTGGCACTTCGTCCCGCTGATGGCGATCAACATGGCGCTACTCGGCTTCATCGGCAGCAATTTTGGCGCAATCGCGATGAACCCGTTTTTCAGCATCGCCGGCGCGGCCAGTTCCGCCCACGGCTTCGTGCGCATGACCACCGCGGCGCTGCTGGGCGGGGCCATCGGCTATGCCTATGACGGCACGGCACGCCCGCTGGCGCTGGCGCTGCTGGCATCGGGCCTCACCTGTCTCGCTCTGGTCCTGTGGAGCGAGAAGGGCAAGCTGTTCGGCCCTTCCGACGCCGAGTTGCAAGGCTGACCGCCCCGCAACCCGGCGCCGCCCGCCTCACGCAGCCCGTGCCCTGACGGCATCGAAGCTGTGGCGGACCAGCAGCGTGCCGTTCCGCCACACGGGCACGAGCAGATCGTCGCTCTCCGCCACCGCCTCCCTCCGCTTGGCCACCAGCCTGCCCCCCTCGCGCACCACGGCCTGCCGCCCGGCCTTGCTGGCCTTGCCCGGATCAGTCGCGGGGGCTTTCGACACGTCGTGCCATACGCCCTTGCCGTCACGCATCGCATTGGCCTTCATCGCGAAGCGCAGGGTGTCGCGGTTGACCTGCTGGAGCAGCCCGCCGCCCATCCCGAAGGCGATGTTGTCGATGGCGAAGCCTTCCGCGATCATCCGCTCGACCAGCCGCGCGATGGTGGCGGGCGTCATGCCGTCACCCTGGATGACGCGCACGTGCGGATCGAGCACGCGGAAGCCCTTTGCATTCACGGCCCCGCCGAACGCCTCCCAGAGCACCTTCACCGCACGCAGCGGGGTTTCGACGGGATCGCCGCTGTCGGGGCGCACCACCAGCGTGCCCTCGCGGCTGAGTACCTTGTCCCGCAGCACGCCGCCCCAGATGCCGGTCAGCGCCGCATCGAGATCGTAGCTGTCCGAGACCACCGCCACCAATCGTCCCTCGCCATCGAAGGCATCGAGCATGTTGGCATAGGCCTCAGCCTCCCGGTCGCGGCCCCAGCTGGTCATGGTGCTGTGCTCGGCTGCCGGGATCGAGAAGCCCGCCATCTCGGCGCCGTAGAACCGCCGCGCGGCGACCAGCGCCTCCATCGTGTCGGTGCCCATGAAGTTGACGAGGTGCGCCATGCCGCCAAGGCCGGCGCTTTCCCCGCTGGAGACACCGCGCGCGCCGAAATCGTGGAGCTTGAAGGGGAGCTGGCCTTGGGGGGCCTCGCTCGTTGCCTCCAGTCCTGCGGCGATGATCGACCGGCACTTGCGGCTGAGCGTGGCCACCGTGGTGGGATACCACACCGCGCGCAGCAGGGCGGTCTCGATAAAGGTGGCGAGCCACGGCAGGCGCGGGTCGGTGGTCTCGACCTCGATCAGCGGCATGCCGGTGGGCACGATCAGCCCCTCGGGCAAGGCGCGGATTTCGACGGGGAGGAACCCGCCGTGTTCATCGAGAATGATCTGCCAGCCCGCGCGGTTGAAAGGCACGCCGTGTGCGGCGCAGACCGCCTCGGCCTCGTCGATGTCGGCCTGTGTGATCGGGGTGCCCAGCCGCTCCAGCAGGAAGGGCTGCAAGCCGAAGAACAGCACTTCGTCCGCAAAATCATTGGGCCGCGCCTCGACATAGGCGCTGATCGCGCGCGCTTCGGGCGGGTATTGCAGGAAGTGGCTTTGCTTGTAGCTGTCAGTGGCGAGTATCAGGTTGTCGGTCATGTCTGTGAGCTCCTCACAGGTTTGGAAGCTGCGCCGGGCTCCCCGGCGCGGTCGGAAGGATGTCAGAGATCGGCCATCGCCTCGATGATCGCCCAGTGATCCTCGAACAGCATCTCGGGGCTGAGGTCGCCGAAGCGGTACCAGCGGGCGTGGGCGGCATCGTCGCCGCCCTTCACGCTGAACAGCTTGCGGCGCTCGGGCAGGCGGAACAGGAAGGCGTGGGTGATGATCCGGCCGCGCAAGCTCCGGTTCGGGCCATCGAACACGCGGGTGCGCGCATCCTCGATGAAGCTTGCGAGCATGGCTGGCGGGATCTGGCCCTTGCCGTCGCTGATCGCGGTCTCCTCGCGCAGCTCGCGGATCGCGGCGTCACGGATGCGCTCGGTCGGGTTCACAAAGCCGCCGGGCAGGGCGAGCAGCCCCTTGCCGGGCACCGACCCGCGCGTGACCAGCAGGATGTGCCCCGCCTGCACTACCACCGCATCTGCGGTGACGAACGGCCCCGGCCCCCATTGTGCGGGGTAGGCGGCGAGATACTCCGCCTCCTCCAGCAGCGCCTTGAACGTGTCACCCAGAGCGAACTCCCTGAGGAAGCCGACAACACCGGGAGAAAGGATTGCCTCGGGCACTTCAGGAATGCGCTGGAAGTACCGATTGCGCACATCTTGCGAAGAAAAGGTGCCATATTGGCTATTGACCTGAAGGTTCTCCCATTCGGGGAACAGCTTGAGGTAATAGGAGCTGGCGTCCTTCCCATACCCCGCTAGCGCCACCCGGAAATCGGCGAGGCCGTGGTTCCGGAAGCCGTGGGCGTTGCCGTGATCCAGCACCAGCGCGCGCACGGTGCGCTGGACCTGCGCGGTCCATGCCGTGTCGGAATAGAGGTGATCGTCGAGCGGGGCGATGATCAGCCGGCCTTGTGCGACCTCGTGCCGGAAGGCGGAGCGCAGCATCGCCTCGCGCTCGGCATAGGTGAAGGGGTTGCGCGGATCGCGCGCCACGTTCGCCGATCCGACCAGCACGATCAGGCGGTCGACCTGTTCCAATGTGCGGGCGATGACATGCTCGTGGCCGATATGCAGCGGCTGGAAGCGTCCGATAAAGACGCCGAAATCAATCGTGCTCATGTGTTCGAGGCTCCCTCGAAGTATCGTGCAGGCCGGACTCCCCGACTCGCTGAGATGCATATATGTAATTTGCATATAAGCGGTCAAGCTATATGATGGCGTCCATGACCCACCCGCCCTTTGCCGTGACCGTCGATCTGGTGCTGATGACCGTCACGGCCGATCGCCTCACAGTCCTGCTGCAGCGCCGCACGGCCGAGCCCTTTGCGGGCCTGCTCGCCTTGCCGGGCGGGTTTGTGGGGGTGGACGAGCCGCTCGATGCGGCGGCGCGGCGCGTGCTGGCGGACAAGGCGGCCTTTGCGCAGGGCGAGGGGGCGTGGCTCGAACAGCTCTACACCTTCGGCGATCCGTCACGCGATCCGCGCATGCGGACGGTCAGCGTGGCCTATTTCGCGCTGCTTCCGGCAGGGGAACTGGCGGCGGCGGTGAGCGCGGCGGAGGACCTGACGCTCGCTCCCGTCAAGGACCTGCCCCCCGCGCTCGCCTTCGATCACGCCGCGATCATCGCTGCCGCGCATGACCGGTTGAAGGGCAAGCTCGATTACACCCCGCTCGCGCTGGCGCTGCTGCCGGAACGGTTCACCCTGCGCGATCTGCAAGCCGTGCACGAGGCGATCACAGGCAAAAGCCTCAACAAGCCTGCCTTCCGCCGCCGCATGATCGACACCGGCTGGATCGAGCCGACCGGCGAGCGCGAGACCGCGACCAGCTTCCGCCCCGCGGAACTTTACCGCCGCAAGCCTTAGAGCATCGCGCGGAAAAGTGGTAACCGGTGTTCCGCAAAAGCGATGCGGCACCTAAGCCTGATCGGCCCCCAAGCGCCGCCACGCCAGCCCCGCGAACTCGCACAGCAAGGGCCGTGTGTCGCGCGGATCGATGATGTCTTCGACGTTGAACCTTTCCGCCGAACGGAAGGGCGAGGTGACCTTGGCGAGGCGGGCGCGGATATCCTCCAGCAGGGCTTCGGGGTCTTCGGCGGCTTCCAGCTCCGCCTTGTAGGCGACCTCCAGCCCGCCCGCGATCGGCAGGCTCCCCCAGTCACCCGAGGGCCAGCAATAGCGGTACTGGTAGCGGTCGGCATTGCTCATCGCGCTCCCGGCGATGCCATAGGCGCGGCGCAGGACGATGGACGCCAGCGGCACGGTGGCGCGGTAGATCGCGTTCATCGCGTTCACGCCATACCGGATCGTCCCCGCCATCTCCGCCTCGCGCCCGATCATGAAGCCGGGGTTGTCGACGAGGTGGACGATGGGCAGGCGGAACTGGTCGGCGAGCTTGACGAAGCGTTCGACCTTCTCGGACGTCTTGGCCTCCCACGATCCGCCGAGGTAGGAAGGATCGCTAGCGATGACGAAGACCGGCCAGCCATCGAGCCGCGCCAGAGCCGTGATCGCGGCGCGGCCCCAATGGCGGCCGATCTCGAACACGGTGCCCGCATCGAACAGCATCTCCATGCAGCGGCGCATCGAATAAACCTGCTTGGGATCGCGCGGGACGAGGCTGAGCAACGCCTCCTCGCGCCGGTCGGTGGGGTCATCGCAAGCCGAGCGGCGGGCAGGCTGCCCCACATATTCGGGCATGAATGAGAGGAAATGCCGCGCGCGGGCGAAGGCTTCGGCCTCGCTGGCCACCTCGTCATCCACCACGCCGTTGCGGGTGTGGATCGCGCTGCCGCCGAGCGCTTCCTTCGCCTCCTCGTGATTGGCCGCGCCGCCCTTGTAGGCCTCGCCCAAGCCATCGACCACGGCAGGGCCAGCGGCAAAAATCTGGCTGAGGCCCTTCACCATGATCGAATAGTGGCTGGCCACCGTCCGCGCCGCGCCGAGGCCCGCCGTTGGCCCCAATGCCAGCGCGACGACCGGCACGGTATCGAGATTGGTCACCACATCGCCCCAGCCGGGCACGGCGGGGATGTAGGTCGCGCCGATCTGTTCGAGCGTCTTGACGCTGCCCCCACCGCCCGTGCCGTCGATCATGCGGATGATCGGGAGCTTGAGCTGGTGCGCCATCATCTCGGCCTGCACCATCTTGCGCGCGATGCCAGCGTCCGCCGCGCCGCCGCGAATGGTGAAATCGTCGGCGGTGGCGACCACCGGACGGCCGTTGATCAGCGCCTTGCCGAAGAGGAAGGGGGCGGGGGTGACGCTCTGGAGGTCGCCATTGGCGTCATATTTGGCCGAACCGGCAATCTTGCCGATCTCGCGGAAGGAGCCTTCGTCGCACAGCGCCGCAAGCCGCGCACGGGCGTCCATCTTCCCGCGCCCATGCTGGCGGGCGACCTTGTCCGCGCCGCCCATCTGCTCGGCCAGCGCCTCGCGGCGGCGCAGTTCTTCGAGTTCTTTTTGCCACGACATCCCAATCTCCCACCTCGTCATCGCGAGGAGCCCCGCAAGGGGCGACGCGGCAATCCATGGCCGGACGGCGCGCCCTGTTGTGAGGTCAGGTGATGGATTGCTTCGCTTGCGCTCGCAATGACGAAAAGAGGGTGGCGTCATTCGTCATCCCAGCGAAAGCTGGGACCTAGGGCCTCATGGTGCAGCGCTTGCCGCTCTAGGCCCCAGCTTGCGCTGGGGTGACGGGTTATTCTTCAGAAGCGGCAGGAACCACCCGGCAGAGAACCGCCTCGACCTGCACCTGCGACCCCGCGCTCACGCTCAGCCCCTCGATCACCCCGTCGAAGGGCGCGGTGAGAGCGTGTTCCATCTTCATCGCCTCGAGCACCAGCAGCCGCTGCCCGGCGGTGACGGCCTGCCCCTCGGCAACATCGACCGCGATGACCTTGCCCGGCATCGGCGCGATGATCGCGCCATCGGCGGCGGAGGCTTGCCCGGTGCCGCCTCCTCGCGCCAACCGCACGAAGCGGGGCTGCGCATTCTCGATGAAAAGGAGGCCGCCGTCGACTTGAGCCGAATGAAGCCGGTATTCTTGCGTCGGCCAATCACGTTCCAACTCTATCGTGCGAGTCTCGCCGCCGCTCTGGAGGGCGACCGCGAGTTTGGGCGCGGAATTGAGACGGAACCCTGCGATCTCGCGCCAGACATTCCCCTGCCTATGGGGAAGGTCCCAAGTATCCGCCCTTTCGCCGTCAGCGTAGGCCATACGCATGAAGGTAATGGCCGCGCCGTGCCACACCCGATCTTCGGTCTGCTTGGGCGGAACGATGTGATCTTCGTGCGCGGCGATGAAGCCTGTGTCGATCTTGCCTTCGAGGAAGGCGGGGTTAGTCAAAGCGAGGTCCAAGAAGCCGAGGTTCGTCTTGACGGGCCAGACCCGACATTTCGCGCACACATTGGCGAGGCCATAAGCTGCGCTCCGGCGGTCGGCAGCGTGCATGATGAGTTTGGCAATCATTGGGTCATAGAAGCCCGTGACTTCACTGCCTTGCACGTAACCGGTTTCGATGCGATGCCGACCTAAGCCGAGCCCGAAATCATCCTCATCAGGCAAATCGAAGAGTTCGAGCGGGCCAGTGGACGGCAGGAAGCCCTCAATGGGGTCCTCCGCATAAAGCCGCGCTTCGATGGCGTGGCCGTTGATCGACAGCTCCTCCTGCCGCTTGGGCAGTGGCTCGCCGCTTGCCACGCGGAGCTGCCATTCGACCAGATCGACCCCGGTGATTGCCTCGGTGACGGGGTGTTCGACTTGGAGCCGGGTGTTCATCTCCATGAAGAAAATGCGATCCGCGCGCAGGCCTTCGGAGGCATCGGCGATGAATTCGATCGTGCCTGCGCCCTCGTAATCGACTGCTTTCGCCGCGCGCACGGCGGCGGCGCAGATCGCTTCGCGGGTGGCCTCGTCCATGCCGGGGGCGGGGGCTTCCTCGATCACCTTCTGGTGGCGGCGCTGGAGCGAGCAGTCGCGCTCGAACAGGTGGACGACATTGCCGTGGCTATCGCCGAACACCTGCACCTCGATATGGCGGGGCGAGGTGATCCACTTTTCGAGCAGCACCTCGTCATTGCCGAAGCTGGCCTTGGCCTCGCGGCGGCAGGATTCCAGCGACGCGGCGAAGTCGGCGGGGGCATCGACCTTGCGCATCCCCTTGCCGCCGCCGCCCGCGACGGCTTTGATGAGGACGGGATAGCCGATGGCCTCCGCCTCCTTGGTGAGGCGCTCGACCGACTGGTCCGTCCCGTCATAGCCCGGCGTCACCGGCACGCCCGCGCTGCGCATCAACTGCTTGGCTGCATCCTTCAGGCCCATGGCGCGGATGCTGGCAGGCTTGGGGCCGACCCAAATCAGCCCCGCGTCCAGCACCGCCTGCGCGAAGTCGGCGTTCTCGCTGAGAAACCCGTAGCCCGGGTGGATCGCATCCGCGCCGGTCTGCTTGGCCGCCGCGATGATCTTCGCGCCCACCAGATAGCTTTCGGCTGCGGGCGAGGGGCCGATATGCACGCTCTCGTCGGCAGAGCGCACATGCAGCGCCTTGGCATCGGCATCCGAATAGACCGCGACCGTCGCGATCCCCATCGCCTTCGCGGTGCGCATGATCCGGCAGGCGATCTCGCCGCGATTGGCGATCAGGAGTTTGCGGATCATTGTGCAGGGGCCTCCGGCGCGCCCAGCGCCTTGCATTGGTCGGGGGGCACCATCGAGAAGCTGGTGTTGGCGATTTTCCAGCCGCTTTCGTCCTTCACGAGGCTCATCGAATTGACCCCGCAGTGGCTGGTCTTGCCGCCTGCGATGAAGCGATAAGGGCCCCACACCTGCGCCATGTCGCCCTCGACCAGCACGGTGGTGTAGACCATACGCTCGTCCAGCCCGGGCGGGGACTTCAGCCAGTTTTCGAGATGCCTGGCCACGGGGACAACGATCACCTCTGGCGCGGCCGGGTCCATGCGGTCGTGGATGAAGATCAGGCCCTTGGGGTCCATCTGACGGGCGAGGGCGGTCTTGTCGTCGCTGCGCAGGGCGTCAAAGAAGGCATCGACCGCGGCGGCAACTTCCGTCTCGGGCGGCAGAGGCGTTTCGGCGGCAAGCGGTGCAGCGGCGAGGAAGGCTGCTGTTGCGAGAATGGCTTTCATGCCGGACGGATTAGCCCCGCCCTCCCTTCGTGTCGAGCGTAGTCGAGACACCCGCGAACGGCCTCTCGACTGCTCTCGCGGCGAACGGGATTTGGCTAAGATGGCCGGTAATCCGCGATCCCCCAATGGATGCCGCCGGCGGGCATCTTCTCGCGATTGATCACCGCCGATAGAAACGCCCGCACGCCATAGAGCGCCTTTTCGGGCCGTGGGACGAAGGTGCGCGAATTCCACGCTTCGGTGCCCCGCGCGCGGACTTTCCGCCCGATCGCGCCGTAGATGCGCGCGGCCGATAGCACTGCCCAGCGGCTGCGGAACGGGAGCTTGGCCGCGCCCACGCGCGCTGCCGCCTCGTGCTTTTCCACCAGCGCCACCAGCCGTGCGGCCATGTCGGCCAGTTCCTTGCGGTGGTGCGGCTTGGTGTGCTGGCCAGGCTCGATATCCTGCTCGACCAGCCATTCGATAGGGAGGTAGCACCGCCCCGCCGCATCATCCTCGACAATGTCGCGGGCGATGTTCGACAGCTGGAAAGCGAGGCCGAGGTCGTTGGCGCGGTCGAGCGTTTCCTGATCCTGCGGCGAGACGCCCATCACCACCGCCATCATCACGCCCACCGCGCCCGCGACGTGGTAGCAATAGCGCAGCATGTCCGCCTCGGTGCGCGGGCGCCAGTCTTCGGCGTCGAGTTGGAAGCCGGCGATCACGTCTTCGGCCATCTGCTCCGTGAGGCCGACTTCCGCGGCGACCACGCCCAGCGCGTCGAAGGCCGGATCGCCCGTCGGTTCGCCCGCAAAGGCCAGCGCGGTCAGGCGGCGGATATGGGCGAGGCGGTCCGCGAGGTCGCTCTGGTCGCCCAACTCCCCGCCCAGCTCCTGGTTGTCGGCAATGTCATCCGCCCGGCGGCACCAAGCATAGAGCAGCCACGCCCGCTCCCGCGTTTCCCGATCGAACAGGCGCGCGGCTGCGGAAAAGCTCTGCGAGCCGTGCTTGATCGTCAGCCGCGCATGCTCGACCAGCGCGGCGCGGGTTGCGGCATCGACCCCCATCGCGAAGCCTACAGCTCCTCGGCCTTCATGCGGAAGATCGGGGTGTGGGGCTGGTAGCTTTCCATCTTGGCGATGAGTTCGTGGATCGAGGTCGCCGCGATCAGGATGTTCTGGTGCGCGGGCCGCACGAAGCCGACTTCCGCCATCTTCGCGTTGAAGGCGAGCAGGTGGTCATAGAAGCCGAAAGCGTTGAGGAGCCCCACCGGCTTTGTGTGATAGCCCAGCTGCGACCAGCTCATCGCCTCCCACAGCTCGTCCATCGTGCCCACCCCGCCGGGGATGGTGACGAAACCATCGGACAGGTCGGTGAAGCGCTGCTTGCGCTCGTGCATGCCCGAGACGGTGACGAGTTCGTCGCAATCGTGGTTGGCGACCTCGGCCTTCACGAGATGCTCGGGGATGATGCCGATCACCTCGCCGCCATTGTCCTTCGCGCCCTTGGCCACCGCGCCCATCAGGCCGAGCTTGCCCCCGCCATAGACGACCCCGATGCCCCGGCGCGCAAGTTCCGCGCCGACTTCATGGGCGAGCTCAAGATAACGCGGATCCTCGGGCGAGGCCGAACCGCAATAGACAGCGAGACGTTTCACGCGCGCACCTTCGCCAGATCCTCCAGCATCAGCCCGGCGGTCGCCTTGGCGCTGCCGACCACGCCGGGGATCCCCGCGCCCGGATGGGTGCCCGCGCCGACAAGGTAGTAATTGTCGATCACGTCATCGCGGTTGTGGCCGCGCAGCCAGGCGCTTTGCCACAGCACGGGTTCGAGGCTGAAGGCGCTGCCCATGTGGGCGTTGAGGTCCGCCTTGAAGTCCTTGGGCGCGTAGCTGAACTTGGTGACGATACGCGAGTGGATATCGGGGATCAGGCGGCGCTCCAGCTCGTCCAGGATCATCTTTTCCAGACGCGGGCCGACCTCGTCCCAGTCGAGCGGCATCTTGCCCATGTGGCTGACGGGGACGAGCGCGTAGAAGGTGCTCTGTCCTGCGGGCGCCATGCTGGGATCGGTCACGGTCGGGTGGTGGAGGTAGATCGCGAAATCTTCCGGCACCACGCCGTTCTTGTAGATGTCGTCAAGCAGGCCTTTGTAGCGCTTGGCGAACAGGATCATGTGGTGGGGGATGCCCGGCCAGGTGCCCTCCAGCCCGAAATGCACCACGAAGAGGCTGGGCGAGAAGCTCTTGCGGTTCAGGTTCTTGGCCATCTGCTTGCCGCGATCGCTGCCCGACAGCAGGTCCTTGTAGGAATGCATGATGTCGGCGTTCGAGGCGACCGCGTCGAAGCGTGCGCGGAAGCCGCTTGTCGTCTCGACTTCGGTCGCCTTGGTGCCGAGGGTGTGCACCTGCACCACGGGATCGCCGACGCGCATCGTGCCGCCCAGCCGCTCGAAATGGCGCACCATCCCTGCGATCAGGCGGTTGGTGCCGCCGCGTGCCCACCACACGCCGCCGTCCTTTTCCAGCTTGTGGATCAGGGCATAGATCGACGAGGTGTTCATCGGGTTGCCGCCCACCAGCAGCGTGTGGAAGCTCAGCGCCTCGCGCAGCTTGGGGTGTTCGACATAGCTCGACACCATCGAATAGACCGAACGCCACGCCTGTTCCTTGATCAGCGCGGGCGCGGCTTTCAGCATCGACTTGAAATCGAGGAACGGCTTGGTGCCGAGCTTCAGATAGCCTTCCTTGTAGACCCGTTCCGAATATTCGAGGAACCGTGCATAACCCGCCACATCCGCCGGGTTCAGTTTGGCGATTTCGGCGTTGAGGCTGGCTTCATCGTTCGAATAGTCGAAGTTGGTGCCGTCCGGCCAGTTGAGGCGGTAGAAGGGCATGACCTTCATCAGCTCGACATCTTCGGAAATATCGTGGCCGGTGAGCTGCCACAGTTCTTCAAGGCAGGGCGGATCGGTGATCACAGTCGGGCCGGCGTCGAAGGTGAAGCCGTCCTTTTCCCAGAAATAGGCGCGCCCGCCCGGCTTGTCGCGGCTTTCGATCACGGTGGTGGCGATGCCGGCCGATTGCAGGCGGATGGCGAGCGCCATGCCGCCGAAGCCTGCGCCGATCACGCAGGCGGTGCGGCCCGCATAGCGTTCGGCCAGCGCCGGGTTGACGCCCTTCGCACCCGAGAGATTGAGCTTCGCATCGGCGTTCATGCCGGGGTCTCCATGTTGAGAGGCTTGGTGTCTAACGGTTTCGTGTCCAGGGGTTTCCCGGAAGAAAACAGCGCACGGATGGCGCGGGGAATAGCTACGGGCGGCTTGCCGGTAAGGATGCGCAGGCGATCCGGCCAAGTCGATCGGCCCGCGTAGAAGCGTTCGACGAGATTGCCTTTCAGGGCATAGAAATGTTCGAAAACCACCACCCGCTTGCCCGGTTCGGCGGCTTCGAAAAGCATGCGGCTGAGCATCCGGTAATAGGCCGTGCCGCGCCAATGGCGGCGCGCGCGGCGCTTGCAGAAGGCGGCGAGATCCGCGCCGGACAGTTCGGGCCGCGCCGCGATCAGACGCGCGATGGCCAGCGCGTTGCTGATTGCGAAGGGGATCGTGTAGCTCGTCAGCGGGTGCGAGAAGCCGCCGCGCGCACCGGCCAGCGCCACGCCGGGGATGGCGACTTCGGCTGTGGCGGCGGCGAAATCACCGCCCGAAATCACCGGCAGAATGCCTGCTTCCTGATCGATCACTTCGCCCTTCCAGCCGTTGCGATGCGCATATTCGGCAACGCGGCCCTTGAGCACATCGGCATCCATCTTGGGCTGATCGGCATAATAGGTGTCCTCGATGAACACCTCGTCCGGTGAAAGGGGCAGCACATAGACGAAGCGATAGGCCTCGCCATTGCCGTGCGGCGCGACCTGATCGACGCTCGCATCCATGATGACGGGGCGGGTCAGGCCATGGGGCTTTTCGCACTTGAAGTGCTGGCCGAGGAACACCTGCCAGCCGCCCGCCAGCGCCTTGGAGGATTTGAACGGGCGGCAATCGATCACGCGCTTGGCCGCCAGCCGCGTGCCATCGGCCAGCGTCACCCCGCCGTCATCGAGGGCAGCGGCCTTCGTCTCCAGCAGCACGCGATCCGCCGGCAGCTCTGCCATCAGCGCGCGGTGGAATTCGGCGCTGGCGAGCGATCGGTAGGCGGTCGGCAGAGTGCGGGTCAGGCGCGGGAAGGTGATGTCATAGCCTTCGTCCCAGCCGTTGAGGTGGAAGCCTTCGACCAGCGCGCGTTCCTGCGCCGGGATATCGGTTTCGAACCAGCTCCAGCGGTGGTGCCCGCCCAGCGTGCACCCGGCCTCGACCACCAGAAAGCGGCAGCCGGGGGCATGACGGTGCAGCGCCAGCGCGATCAGCCCGCCCGCCAGCCCGCCGCCGACGATGATCACGTCGTGCGGGGCGGTGTCAGGCGTGCCGGTGCTGTGCGAGGAATCGACCATCGCCCGAAGCCCTAGGGCAGGGATGAGCGAACGGCAATCGAATGCCATCATTGCCATGTTGCAACATCACGCGGAAACATTAGAGGGCGCCTGCGTTGCACCGCCAAAACCCCTTTCCCGAGGATCGCACCCATGAACCCCCGCATCACGTTCGCCCCGCTGGCGCTTGCCGTCGGCCTTGCCGCTGCCCCTGTGCTGGCATCGGAGACGGAGGCCGGGACTGCTGTCGTGGCCGAGGCGGAAGCCGAGCAGCCGGCCCCGCCAGCCGGGCCCGCAGCGCCCTTCGCCTTCACCCGCCCGGTGTTTGACGAGACATGGGCGACCATCGGCCTCGGGATCGGCATGGTGCCCAGCTATGCGGGATCGGACGATTACATCGCCTTCCCCCTGCCGCTGATCGTGGGCCGCGTGGGCGGTGTGGGCATCGCGCCGAACGGGCCGGGCTTCGTGCTCGATCTGAACCCCGGCAAGCCCGGCCTTGCCCCCCGCAAGGGCCCGCGCGTCGCCTTCGGCCCCGCCTTCCGCTTCCGCAATGATCGCAACAACCGCATTTCCGACGAAGTTGTCGCTCTCGCCGGCAAGCTCGATGCGGCGCTGGAAGTGGGCGGGAACGTTGCGGTCGCCTTCCCCAATGTGGTCAAGCCCTTCGACCAGCTGAGCATCGGCGTGCAGGCGCGCCGGGATGTGCTGGGCGCGCATGGCGGCTGGGTGGTCGAACCGCAGATCGGCTACCGCGCCTTGCTGGGCAAGGCCTTCACCATGCAGGCACAGGCGAGCATGGAGATCATCAGCGACGATTTCGCCGATTACTACTTCACCGTGACCCCTGCCCAGAGCGCTGCGACCGGCCTTGTGCAATACCGCGCCGATGGCGGGGTCAACCGCATCGGCACCACCGCGATCCTCAGCTACGATCTCGACCGCAATCCGCTGAACGGCGGGTGGAGCCTGACCGGCGTCGGCGGCTATTCGCGCCTGCTGGGTGACGGCTCGGACACGCCCTACACTGCGGTGCGCGGCGATGCGAACCAGTTCATCCTCGGGGCAGGGGTCGCCTACACCTTCTGATACGGTGCGCTCTCTTGCCTCGGGTCCGCTCTCGCGCCATCACGCGAGGGCAAGACCCGAGGGGAGAGACTCACATGCACCATTTCCGCAAAGCCCTGATCGCGGGCGTCGCCCTGCTGGCGGCCGCCGCGCCGCTGGCCGCCGAGACCGTCGCGATCCGCGCCGGCGCGGTCATCACCGATGCCGCCAGCGAAGCGAGCGGCCCGGCGACGATCCTTGTCACCGATGGCAGGATCACCAGCATCACCCCCGGCCACGGAGCGGTGCAAGCCGACCGCGAGATCGACCTCAAGGGCAAGACCGTGCTGCCCGGCCTGATCGACCTCCACACCCACCTCACCGGCGATCCGGGCGGGGATTTCTGGAAGGAGGCCGTGGAGCCCGAGGAATGGGGCGTTGTGGTCGGGGCCAAGAACGCGCGGCTCACCGCGCTCGCCGGGTTCACCACCGTGCGCGAGGCGGGGAGCGGCAAGGAGACCGCCTTCTCGCTGCGCCGCGGCACGGCGGAAGGCCTCGTGCCCGGTCCGCGCATCGTGGCCGCTGGCCCCGCGCTGGCGATCATCGGCGGGCATGGCGATGTCAACGGCTTCACACCCGAGGTCAACGAACTGCTCGATAGCGGCTTCACCTGCACCGGCGTGGTCGAATGCGCCGCCAAGGTGCGGCTCGCCAGCCAGAACGGCAGCGACGTGATAAAGATCACCGCGACCGGCGGCGTGCTCAGCCAGCAGGGCCGGGGGCTTGAAGCGCACTTCACGCCCGAGGAGATGAAGGCAATCGCCGATACCGCGCACTCGCTGGGCCTCAAGGTCATGGCCCACGCCCACGGCGCGCGCGGCATCCAGCAGGCGGCGGAAGCGGGGATCGATTCGATCGAGCACGGCACCTACCTCGATGAAGCGGCGGCACGCGCGATGAAGGCCAATGGCACGGTGCTGGTGCCGACCCTCATGGCGCTGGAAGGCGTATCCGAAGGCCTGGGCAAGGGTGTTTACACCCCCGTGGTCGAAGACAAGATCCGCGCCGTGCAGCCGCTGATGGCAAGCCTCGTCAGCCGCGCGCGCCAGTATGGCGTGACAGTCGCCTTCGGCACCGATGCCGGCGTCTACCAGCATGGCCGCAATGCCGAGGAACTGGCGCTGATGAAGAAGCAGGGCATGACCGACCGCGAGGTGCTCGCCAGCGCGACCACCGTCGCCGCGAAAGTGCTGGGCATGGACAACCAGATCGGCAAGCTCGCTCCCGGCTATTCAGCGGATATCATCGCGGTTGCGGGCAATCCGCTCGCCGATGTGACCGTGCTGGAGAAGGTCGACTTCGTGATGGTGCGCGGGCGCGTGATCGAATAGCGCGGCTGGCCATCGGGCCGGTTACGACATATGCTCCCTCACCAAGAGCCCGGCGCGACGCGACCGGGCCGGTGGAGGGGCATATGCTGACCGATCGCAGGCGCGGCTTGCTGGTATTCAACGGGATCGGCCTGATCGCCACGGCGGTTTTGTCCGGCTGGCTCTATTTCTTCTTCACGCTTGGCGCGATCGACCTGTGGCCGTTCGTCACCGATGTGCCGGTGACGATCCCGGGCGACCGGCGGGCGTGGAACATGGCGCACCTTGAAGGCATCACCAACGGCACGATGCTGATCGCCATAGGGGCAGGCGGGGCCTATCTGCGGCTGGGCGAACGCGCGCAGGGGGTGCTGTTCTGGGCGGCGCTGGCCTTCGGCTGGCTGTTCACGCTCCCCGCCATCGCCAATGCCCTGTTCGGCACGCGCGGGCTGGAGTTTGGCGGCGGGCCGTTCCCCGGCGATGTCACCATCAACAACATCATCTTTCTGGCCGGCTGGCCCGCCATGATCGGCGTGCATCTGGCCGTTGCCCTGCTGCTGTGGGGCGCATGGCAGCACCACCGCCACGGAGGCGCCGCATGAACGCCCATGCCCCGATCATCGTGCGCCGCATTCCCTTTGCCTTCGACGAGGCAATCAACCCCGTCTGGCACCCCGCGCGACCCGAATGGAGCCATATGGTCAACGGCGCGTCACTTGCCATGCCCTACCTCGAACCCTTCCTGATCAGGACCGTGACCGAGGCGCTGAAACAGGTCGATGATCCCGCCCTGAAGGCCGACGTCCACGGCTTCATCGGACAGGAGGGCGTGCACTTCCAGAGCCACCGCCGCTACAACGAGATCCTGAAGCGCCACTATCCCGAACTTGGCCAGGTCGAGGCCGGGCTGGAGGCCGATTACCGCCGCTTCCAGAAGCGCAGCCTGAAATGGCGGCTGGCCTACACCGCCGGGTTCGAGACCATGACGATGGGGATCACCGAATGGCTGATCCGCTCGCGCGGGCAATTGTTCGCCGGGTCCGACAGTGCCATTGCCTCGCTGGTGCTGTGGCACATGGTCGAGGAAACCGAACACAAGAATGTCGCTTGGGATCTCTACAACCACCTTTATGGCGACTGGCGCGGGCGGGCGTGGGGGCTGGTGTGCGGCACCGCCCATGTCGCGCTCGCCAGCCGCAAGGGATATGCCGCGATGCTGAGGCGTGACGGGCTGTGGCGCAATCCGCTGAGCCGCCTGCGGCTGTGGATCATGGTCGCCCGCTTCCTGATCCACACCTCGCCCGCCATGCTGCGATCCCTGTTGCCGGGCTATCACCCCGCGCGGGTGCGCGACCCGGCGTGGGTGGCGCGCTGGGCGGATGCCTATGCGGGCCTACCGGAAGGCGAGATTCCGCTGCTCGATACCGCCGACCCGCAAATCCCGGCGCGGTTCGCCTGATGGCGGGCGTGGCGGAGATCGGGATGCAGGCGCTGCTGCTCGCCGCGCTGGGCGGGGCGCTGGTCGGGCTGCTGCTGACTCTGTTCGGTGGCGGCGGATCGGTGCTGGCGACACCGTGGCTGATCTATGTCGTGGGTGTGGCCGATACCCATGTCGCGATCGGCACCTCGGCAGCGGCGGTGGCGGTCAATGCGCTGGGCGGGCTGTTCGGACAGGCGCGTGCGGGGCAGGTCAAATGGCCCTGCGCCATTGCCTTCGGTGTTTCGGGGCTGGCCGGATCGCTGCTGGGGGCGGCGCTGGCGCAATCGGTCGATGGCAAGGCGCTGCTGTTCTGGTTCGCATGGGCGATGATCGCGATTGCCGTGTCGATGCTGATCCCGCGCAAGGACGAAGGCGATCCGACCGTGCGGCTCAATCCGCCGATGGTGTTGAAGCTGGTGCCGGTGGGCCTTGCCGCAGGATTTGCCGCAGGCTTCTTCGGGATCGGCGGTGGCTTCCTGATCGTGCCCGGCCTGATGGCCTCGACCGGCATGACGCTGGTCAATGCGGGCGCATCCTCGCTGGTCTCGGTCGCGCTGTTCGGCGGGGCGACAAGCGCGAGCTATCTGGCCGCGGGGCAATTCGCCTGGCCGGTGTTCGGCGCGTTGGTGGCAGGCGGAGGGGCGGGCACGCTCGTGGCGCTTCCGCTCGCCCGCCGCCTCGCCTCGCGCGCGGCGCTGGGCCGCCGGATTTTCGCGCTGATGGTGATCGGCGTGGCGGTGATGATCCTGCTCGGGTGATCGCATCTCCCACCCAACCGGCTGTGCGCGCTTGCCAAAATGCCTTGCGCGGGGCAGCTTGACGGGCATGGGCACCCTCATTCCCGACCGGCGCACGCTTGTCGTCTCGCTGGCCATCGCCATCGCTGCCATTGCCATCCTGCTGGCGATGGGCCGCGCCCCGATCTGCGAGTGCGGCTATGTGAAGCTGTGGCACGGCCAGATCAACGACGGCGGCAACAGCCAGCACATCGCTGATTGGTACACCCCCAGCCACATCATCCACGGCATGATCTTCTACGCCTTCGGCTGGTGGCTGTTCGTGAAGCGCCGCATCGGCGGGACGCGGGGATTTCGCTGGGGCCTGCCGCTGGCGGTGTTTCTGGAAGCCGCGTGGGAAGTGGCCGAGAACACGCCCTTCGTCATCAACCGCTTCCGTTCGGTGACCGCCAACTGGGGCTATTCGGGCGACAGCGTGCTCAATTCGGGCGCGGACATCCTGTGGATGGGCTTCGGCTTCTGGCTGGCGCTGCGTCTGCCGGTGAGGGTGACCGTGGCGCTGGCGGTGATCGGCGAGCTGGTGGCGGGTTACGTGGTGCGCGACAATCTGACGCTCAACGTCATCATGCTGCTTTACCCGCTCGATGCCATTGCGCAGTGGCAGGCGGCGGGCGGGGTCGCTTAATCCCGATGCTGGACTCGACTCTCGCCATCGCCTAATCCCTCGCCATCCCCGGGGAGCCTGCTGAGGCTGAGAGGTGGGTGTAAGCACCCCACGACCCGTCGAACCTGAACCGATTAGCATCGGCGGAGGGAGTGGGCTGGCAGTCGCCACACGTGCCCCCTTTCCGCCCGTTGGAGAGAGAAAGCACATGGCCGACATCAATTCCCCCGTAGAGATCGGCGTCACCACCGGGCCCATCCGCGGCAGCCGCAAGGTCTATGTCGGCGCGCGCACCGGCTCGGGCATCCGCGTGGCGATGCGCGAGATCGACCTTGAGGGCGGCGAGCCGAGCGTGCGGGTCTACGACACCTCCGGCCCCTACACCGACCCCAACGCGCATATCGACATCAACGCGGGCCTGCCGCAGCTGCGGCGCGACTGGATCATGGCGCGCGGGGACGTGGAGGATTATCAGGGGCGCGAGGTGAAGCCCGAGGACAATGGCCGCCTCGGCCCCGACCGTTCGGGCGGCGTCCCGCAATATCCCAACGCGGTCAAGCGGCCCTTGCGCGCCAAGGCCGGCATGAACGTCAGCCAGATGCACTACGCCCGGCGCGGGATCATCACCCCCGAGATGGAATATGTCGCCGAGCGCGAGAACCTCGGGCGCGAAATGGTCAAGGATCTGGTGCGTGACGGGGAAAGCTGGGGTGCGGAAATCCCCGACTATATCACCCCCGAATTCGTCCGCAGCGAAGTCGCGCGGGGCCGCGCCATCATCCCTTCCAACATCAACCACCCCGAAAGCGAGCCGATGGCGATCGGGCGCAACTTCCTCGTCAAGATCAACGCCAATATCGGCAACTCGGCGGTGGCCTCGGACGTGGCGAGCGAGGTCGACAAGATGGTCTGGGCGACCCGCTGGGGCGCGGACACGATCATGGACCTCTCGACGGGCCGCAACATCCACGACACCCGCGAATGGATCATCCGCAACAGCCCCGTCCCGATCGGCACCGTGCCGATCTATCAGGCGCTCGAGAAGGTCGGCGGCATCGCCGAGGAGCTCACCTGGGAAATCTTCCGCGACACCCTGATCGAGCAGGCCGAACAGGGCGTCGACTACTTCACCATCCACGCCGGCGTTCGCCTGCCCTACATCCCGATGACCGCCAAGCGCGTCACCGGGATTGTCAGCCGCGGCGGCTCGATCATGGCCAAGTGGTGCCTCGCCCACCACAAGGAGAGCTTCCTCTACGAACACTTCGACGAGATCACCGAGATCATGAAGGCCTATGACATCGCCTATTCGCTGGGCGACGGCCTACGCCCCGGCAGCATCCGCGATGCCAATGACGAAGCCCAGTTCGCCGAACTCTACACGCTGGGCGAACTCACCAAGCGCGCCTGGGAGCAGGACGTGCAGGTGATGATCGAAGGCCCCGGACACGTGCCGATGCACAAGATCAAGCAGAACATGGAAAAGCAGCTCGAGGCCTGCGGCGAGGCGCCGTTTTACACCCTCGGGCCGCTCGTCACCGATATCGCGCCGGGCTACGACCACATCACCAGCGGCATCGGCGCGGCGCAGATCGGGTGGTACGGCACGGCGATGCTCTGCTACGTCACCCCCAAGGAGCACCTCGGCCTGCCCGACCGTGACGATGTGAAGGTGGGCGTGGTGACCTACAAGCTCGCCGCCCATGCCGCCGACCTTGCCAAGGGGCACCCCGCAGCACAGGTGCGCGACGATGCGCTCTCCAAGGCCCGCTTCGAGTTCCGCTGGCGCGACCAGTTCAACCTGTCGCTCGATCCCGAAACCGCCGAGCAATATCACGACCAGACGCTCCCGGCGGAAGGCGCGAAGTCGGCGCATTTCTGCTCGATGTGCGGGCCGAAATTCTGCTCGATGAAGATCACGCAGGAAGTGCGCGACTTCGCCGCCAAGCAGAACGCGGGGACCGAAACCTTCGTCGCCAGCGAGGCCGAGGCCGAGGCGGGGATGCAGGAAATGAGCGCCAAGTTCCGCGAAGTCGGCAACCAGCTTTACGTGGGCGCTGGCGACCGCGAGCACGATTGAGGTCTATCCTCCCCTGCAAGGGGAGGGGAACCACCGAAGGTGGTGGAGGGGCGGGCGCGGGTGATCCGCTACCCTACCGCGCCATCCCCACCATCACCCGGTCGAGCGCCTGCAAGAACCGCGAGCGGTCCGTCTTGCTGAACGGCGCGGGGCCGCCTCCCGCTGACCCCGTGGGTCCGTCCATCCCGGCGCGCAGGTCGGCCATGATCGCGCGGGTGGCGATCGCACCGCCGATGCTGGCGGCGGTGAATTCCTCGCCATTGTGCTTCAGCACGCGGGCGCCCGCTTTCAGACAGCGCTCGGCGAGCAGGATGTCGCCGGTGACAACGACAGTGCGAGCGTCGGCGGCTTCCGCGATCCAGTCGTCAGCGGCATCGAAGCTGTCGGAGACCACCACGCGCTTCACCCGCGGGCTGTCGGGAATGCGGAAGGGCGCGTTGCTGACCACGCGCACCTCGGCGCGGTAGCGCTCGGCGACGCGGTAGATCTCGTCCTTCACCGGACAGGCATCGGCATCGATCAGGATGGTGATGGGGGGCATGGGGTGGGCTTAGCGGAGTGGGGT
>Ga0114986_1000022_pt1 | contig 42454 bp, 38 predicted proteins | sample Shrwel1BS1Day17_FD_96988 | JGI IMG/M metagenome (GOLD analysis project Ga0114986, IMG submission 96988) | Subsurface microbial communities from deep shales in Ohio, USA - Utica-3 well 1 S-1-Day17 | ecosystem: Environmental > Aquatic > Deep subsurface > Shale gas/oil reservoir > Produced... | reverse complement strand
TCATCAGCGTGATCGATGGCATCGCCTTCCAGACCAACATCCTGGCCTTGAATGCGGCCGTGGAAGCCGCCCGTGCCGGTGAGCAGGGCCGTGGTTTTGCCGTGGTGGCTGGCGAGGTGCGTTCGCTCGCTGGGCGCAGCGCCGAGGCGGCGAAGGAGATCAAGCAACTGATCACTGACAGCGTCGCGCGCGTCGAGCAAGGTTCGACCTTGGTGGACCAGGCGGGCAGCACCATGAACGAGGTGGTCAACTCGATCCGCCGCGTGACCGACATCATGGGCGAGATCAGTGCGGCCAGTTCCGAGCAGAGCCGCGGCGTGTCTCAGGTGGGCGAGGCGGTGACGCAGATGGACCAGGCCACGCAGCAGAACGCCGCGCTGGTGGAGGAGTCCACTGCTGCAGCCATGAGCCTGCGCGAGCAGGCGCAGCACCTGAACCAGCTGGTCGGCACCTTCCGCCTCTGACCCTCTTTCATGGCCACCGTCCTGGTCATCGGCGCGTCGCGCGGCATCGGCCTGGAGTTCGTGCGCCAGTATGCCGAGGCGGGTGATCGGGTGATCGCCACCGCGCGCGATGCCGCCGGCCTGACGCGCCTGCGTGAGCTGGGAGCCACATCGCTCAAGCTTGATGTGGCCGACCCGGCCAGCATCAGCAGCCTGGCCTGGCAGCTCGACGGCGAGGAGATTGACATCGCCCTCTATGTGGCCGGCGTCTGGTCCGGCGACGACGCGCAGGCGCCACCCACCCAGCCCGAGTTCGACCGCGTCATGCACACCAATGTGCTGGGCGCCATGCAGGCCATCCCGCAGGTGGCGCCGCTGGTCGAGGCTTCGCGCCGGGGTGGCAAATTCGCCTTCATCAGCAGCGGCATGGGGCAGATCGGCGGCGCCGAGTCCAGCCACGGCTGGACCTACCGCGTCAGCAAGGCCGCGCTCAACATGGCGGTCGCCGCCGCGCAGCACGACTACCCGCGCGCTGTTCTGGTGGCCCTGTGCCCGGGCTGGGTGCAGACCGACATGGGCGGTGCGGGCGCGCCCTTGTCGGTGGCGGAGAGCGTGAGCGCGATGCGCCGCACGCTGGCGAACCTGACGGCGGAACACCAGGGCAGCTTCCTGCACCACGACGGCCGGCGTTACGACGGCTGGTAAAGCCCCCGCACGAGTTGGCCAGGAGGCAGGGGCATAATTGACGTTGACGTAAACGTCAATCACACCATCCGAGAGACAAGCCCATGCTGCTGACCCAAGACCAGGAGATGATCCGCGACGCCGTGCGCGCCTTTGCCCAGCAGGAGCTGTGGCCAAATGCCACGCGCTGGGACAAGGAGCATCACTTTCCCAAAGACGCCCACCAGGGACTGGCCGCGTTGGGGGCGTACGGCATCTGTGTGCCGGAAGAATTTGGCGGCGCCAATCTGGATTACGTGACGCTGGCGCTGGTGCTGGAGGAAATCGCCGCCGGGGACGGCGGCACCAGCACGGCGATTTCCGTGACCAACTGCCCGGTCAATGCCATCCTGATGAAGCACGGCAACGCTGAACAGAGGCGGCGCTGGCTCAGGCCGCTGGCACAGGGTCAGCTGCTCGGCGCCTTCTGCCTGACCGAGCCGCACGTCGGCTCCGACGCCTCCTCGCTGCGCACCACGGCGGAGAAGGTGGGCGACGAGTACGTCATCAACGGCGTCAAGCAGTTCATCACCAGTGGCAAGAACGGTGACGTGGCCATCGTGATCGCCGTGACCGACAAGGCGGCCGGCAAGAAGGGCATGAGCGCCTTTCTGGTGCCGACCGATGCGCCCGGCTATGTGGTGGCACGGCTGGAAGACAAGCTGGGCCAGCACAGCAGCGACACGGCGCAGATCAACTTCGACAACTGCCGCATTCCGGCCGAGAACCTGATCGGGGCCGAAGGCGAGGGCTACAAGATCGCGTTGGGCGCGCTGGAGGGCGGGCGCATCGGCATCGCTTCGCAAAGCATCGGCATGGCGCGCAGCGCGCTGGAAGTCGCCATCGACTACGCCAAGCAGCGCGAGAGTTTCGGCAAGCCGATCTTCGAGCACCAGGCGGTGGGCTTCCGCCTGGCGGAGTGCGCCACCCGGCTGGAAGCGGCGCGCCAGCTGACCTGGCACGCCGCCGCCTTGCGCGACGCCGGCCGGCCTTGCCTGAAGGAGGCCGCCATGGCCAAGCTGTTTGCCAGCGAGACGGCCGAGGCCGTGTGCAGCGCCGCCATCCAGACCCTGGGCGGCTACGGTTATGTGAGCGATTTCCCGGTGGAGCGCATCTACCGCGACGTGCGCGTGTGCCAGATCTACGAGGGCACCAGCGATGTGCAGAAGATCCTGATCCAGCGCGCGCTGGCCTGAACCCACGGAGGCCCCCATGCCCATTACCAAAGGATTCCGCGCCCTCGTCGACGAAGCCATGACCCAGGTCAAGACCTACACCGTGCCCGAGGTGCTGGCCATGCTGGACGACCCCAAGGTGCACATCGTCGACATCCGCGACGTGCGCGAGCTGAAGGAGGGCACGGTGACCGGCAGCACCCATGCGCCGCGCTGCATGCTGGAGTTCTGGGTGGACCCCGAGTCGCCCTATCACAAGCCCATGTGGGCCGACGAAAGCAAGCATTTCATCCTGTTCTGCGGGGCGGGCTGGCGCAGTGCGCTGGCCACCAAGACGCTGCAGGACATGGGCATGACCAACGTGGCGCACATCGAGGGCGGTTTTGCCGAATGGGTCAAGCACGGCGGCCCGGTGGAGACGCTGGAAGAGCGCAAGGCGAAGAAGGGTGGCTGACCTAGCGGCCTGTCCTTGCGGGCGACTGGACGCCGCCTGTCGTGCCCTGCCATACGCGCAGTGCTGTGGCCGCTACGTGGAGGACTTCGATGGCACTCCCGCGCCCGACGCCGAGGCCCTGATGCGCTCGCGCTACAGCGCCTTCGTGCTGGAGCGGGCCGACTACCTGCGCGCCACCTGGCACGCCAGCAAGCGGCCGTCGAAGGTGAGCTTCGATGCCGGCGTGAAGTGGCTGGGGCTGGAGGTACGCACGTACCAGGGCATCGATGACAGCCATGCCGAGGTCGAGTTCGTCGCCCGCCTGCGCGAGGCGGGCGGCCGTGCCGTGCGCTTGCATGAGCGCAGCCGGTTTGTGCGGGAAAACGGGCGCTGGTTCTATGTCGATGGGGATCACCAATGAAATCGGTCATTGGGTCAATCCCGGCAAGCGCTGTCAGCTACTGAATTCATAGCAAATGCGATTCGAGGCTGTGCTGTTCGACTGCGACGGGGTACTGGTGGATTCCGAGCCCATCGTCAACCGCGTCTTGCGCGACATGCTGGCCGAGCGTGGCTGGCCGCTCAGCGAAGCCGAGTGCCTGAGGATCTTTGTCGGCAAGATGGTGAAGGACGAGCGCGACCGCATCGAGCGCGAAACCGGCCAGCCGCTGACGGAGGACTGGCTGGAGGCCTTCCGCGCGCGGCGCAATGCGGCGCTGGAGCGTGAACTGGCCATCGTGGCCAACGCCCGTGAGGCCGTGCACGCGGTGCACGAACGGCTCGATGCCCGCATCGCCTGCGCCTCGGGCGCCGACCGCTACAAGGTGGAGTTGCAACTGCGCAAGGTCGGCCTGCACGACTACTTTGCCGGCCGTATCTTCAGCGGCCACGAGATGCCGCGCTCCAAGCCGCATCCGGACGTCTACCTGGCCGCGGCGGCGGCGTTGGTGGCTCAGCCGCGCCGCTGCGCGGTGGTGGAAGACACGCTCACCGGGGCCGCCGCCGGGCTGGCGGCCGGCGCCACCGTGTTTGCCTATGTGCCGCACGGGGATGCCGAGCCCTTCCACCGCGCCGGGGTGGCGGCGGTGTTCTCCGACATGGCCCTGCTGCCTGCGTTGCTGGCGTGACCGTCTGCTGTGGCGGGCCGGCACGTCGGCAGCTAGGTGGAAATCTGCCACAATTGACGTTTACGTAAACGTCAATTGAACGGCCGTCCCGTCGGGTGGGCCGTAACCGCGTAGGGAAAGACGCCCATGCCGATACTGGAAACCCAACTCAACGCCCGCTCGGCCGACTTCCAGGCCAATGCCGCAGCCATGCGTGCCGTGGTAGACGACCTGCGTGCGCAGGTGGACAAGGTCGCCCAAGGCGGCGGCGAAGCCGCGCGTGCCAAGCACATCGCGCGCGGCAAGCTGCTGCCGCGCGAACGTGTGCAGCGCCTGCTTGACCCCGGCACACCCTTCCTGGAACTGTCGCCGCTGGCGGCCTATGGCATGTACAAGGACGAGGCGCCTTGCGCCGGCTTGATCGCCGGCATCGGCCGCGTCAGCGGCGTCGACTGCATGATCGTCTGCAATGACGCCACCGTGAAGGGTGGCACCTATTACCCGATGACGGTGAAGAAGCACCTGCGGGCGCAGGAGATCGCGCAGGCCAACCGTCTGCCCTGCATCTACCTGGTGGACTCCGGCGGCGCCAACCTGCCGAACCAGGACGAGGTCTTTCCGGACCGCGACCACTTCGGCCGCATTTTCTTCAACCAGTCCAACATGAGCGCGCAGGGCATTGCGCAGATCGCCGTCGTCATGGGCTCCTGCACCGCCGGTGGCGCCTACGTGCCGGCCATGAGCGACGAGGCCATCATCGTGAAGAACCAGGGCACCATCTTCCTCGGCGGCCCGCCGCTGGTGAAGGCAGCCACCGGCGAGGTGGTGACGGCGGAAGACCTCGGCGGCGGCGACGTGCACACGCGCCTGTCCGGTGTGGCTGACCACCTGGCGCAGAACGATCTGCACGCGCTGGCGCTGGCGCGCATGGCGGTGAAGAACCTCAACGCCCGCAAGACCCTGCCGGTGAGCGTGGCCGAACCGGTGCCGCCGCGTTATGCCGCCGACGAGCTATATGGCGTGATCCCGACCGACACGCGCAAGCCCTTCGACGTGCGCGAGATCATCGCCCGCATCGTCGACGGCTCGGAGTTCGACGAGTTCAAGGCGCGCTACGGCACCACCCTGGTGTGCGGTTTTGCCCGCATCGACGGTATGCCGGTGGGCATCGTGGCCAACAACGGCATCCTGTTCAGTGAGTCGGCCCTGAAGGGCGCGCACTTCATCGAACTGTGCTGCCAGCGCAAGATTCCGCTGGTGTTCCTGCAGAACATCACCGGCTTCATGGTCGGGCGCAAGTACGAGAACGAGGGCATTGCGCGCAATGGCGCCAAGATGGTGACGGCCGTCTCCACCGCCCAGGTGCCGAAGTTCACCGTCATCATCGGCGGCTCCTTCGGCGCCGGCAACTACGGCATGTGCGGCCGCGCCTTCGATCCGAGGTTTCTGTGGATGTGGCCCAACGCGCGCATCAGCGTCATGGGCGGCGAGCAGGCCGCCAGTGTGCTGGCCACGGTCAAGCGCGACGGCATCGAAGCCAAGGGCGGCCAGTGGAGCATGGAGGAGGAAGAAGCCTTCAAGGCCCCGATCCGCCGCCAGTACGAGGACCAGGGCCACCCCTACTACGCCACCGCCCGCCTGTGGGATGACGGCGTCATTGACCCGGCCGACACGCGGCGCGTGCTGGCACTGGGCCTCTCCGCAGCGCTCAACGCGCCGATTCCGGACACCAAGTTCGGCGTGTTCCGGATGTAAGGGGAAAGCAGATGTTCAAGAAGATTCTGATTGCCAACCGCGGTGAAATCGCGTGCCGCGTGGCGGCGACCGCCAAGCGCATGGGCATCAAGACCGTAGCGGTCTATTCCGATGCCGACGCCAACGCCAAGCACGTGGCGGTGTGTGACGAGGCGGTGCACATCGGCGGTAGTGCGCCAGCCGAGAGCTACCTGCGCTGGGAACGCATCATCGAGGCAGCCAAGGCCACCGAGGCCCAGGCCATCCACCCGGGTTATGGCTTTCTGAGCGAGAACGAAGCCTTTGCCCAGGCCTGCTCGCAAGCGGGCTTGGTCTTCATCGGCCCGCCGGCGTCGGCCATCCTGGCCATGGGCCTGAAGGCCGAGTCCAAGCGCCTGATGGAGAAAGCGGGCGTGCCGCTGGTGCCGGGCTACCACGGCGCCGACCAGGACACCAAGTTGCTGCAGCATGAGGCCGACCGCATTGGCTATCCCGTCTTGATCAAGGCCAGCGCCGGTGGCGGCGGCAAGGGCATGCGGGTGGTGGAAAAGCGCGAGGACTTCGAGAGTTCCCTCGCATCGTGCCAGCGCGAGGCCATCAACAGCTTTGGCGATGCGGCGGTGCTGATCGAGAAATACGTCATGCGCCCGCGCCACATCGAGATCCAGGTTTTCGGCGACACCCAGGGCAACTACGTCTACCTGTTCGAGCGCGACTGCTCGGTGCAGCGTCGGCACCAGAAAGTGCTGGAGGAAGCGCCGGCGCCCGGCATGACGCCCGAGATGCGCCAGCAGATGGGGCAGGCCGCCGTGGCGGCAGCGCGCGCCGTCAACTACGTTGGCGCCGGCACGGTGGAGTTCATCGTCGAGCAGCGCGACGGCGAGATGAATTTCTTCTTCATGGAGATGAACACCCGCCTGCAGGTGGAGCACCCGGTGACGGAAGCCATCACCGGACTGGACCTGGTGGAGTGGCAGCTGCGCGTGGCGGCCGGCGAGCCGCTGCCGCTGCAGCAGGAACGGTTGCAGATCAAGGGCCACGCGATCGAGGCGCGCATCTGCGCCGAGAACCCGGACAAGCACTTCCTGCCGGCCACCGGCACACTGCAGACCTATGCCCTGCCGGACTGCAGCGAGTTCAGCGTCAGCCCGGTGCGGGTCGATTCCGGTGTGCGCGAAGGCGACACCATCAGCCCGTTCTACGACTCCATGGTGGCCAAGCTCATCGTGCATGGCGACACGCGCGAACAGGCGCTGGCCCGGCTCGACGCGGCGCTGGCGGCCACGCGTATCGTCGGCCTGCAGACCAATGTTCAGTTTCTGCGCCATGTGCTGGCCAGCCACTCCTTTGCCCAGGCTGATCTGGACACCGCGCTGATCGCGCGTGAGGCCGGTGTGCTGTTCGACCAGGAAAAAGTCGGCCTGCCGTTGGCGACGGCCGCGGTGGTGGCGCACACGCTGCTGCAGGAACGCTCGGCCGCGCAGGGCCAGGGCTGGACCGACCCGTGGGCGCAGCGCGACGGCTGGCGTTCGCACGGCGTGACGCAGCGTTACTTCGATCTGGACTTCCAGGGTGGCCATCACACCGCCGTGCTGACCTACCTGCATGACGGTGCCCTGCAGTTGCAGGTGGGCGAGACGGCTGGTGCGCTGCAGCTGGCGCCGGCCGGCCATGGCATGGACCTAAATTACGCCGGCCAGCGCACGACGGTGCAGGTGGTGCGCAACGGCGAGGTGGCCCATGTCTTCGCGCCGCAGGGCGCGACGCAGCTCACGGTGCTCGACGCGCTGGCCCATGCCGGCGAGACGCAGGCCGAAGGTGGGCGGCTCACCGCGCCCATGCCGGGCAAGGTGGTGTCGTTTGCCGTCAAGGCCGGCGACACGGTGAGCAAAGGCCAGGTGCTGGCGGTGATGGAGGCGATGAAGATGGAGCACACCATTGCCGCGCCGGCCGATGGCGTGGTGGCCGAGCTGCTCTACGCGCCGGGCGATCAGGTGGCCGAGGGTGCGGAGTTGCTCAAGCTGTCGGCCGCGTGACGTGGCCGTACAGCGGCTACCCTTAAGCTCGGCGCATGAAGCTCTATTTCTGCTGTACCGATTTCAAGGCCGAGCCCTGGCTGGCCGCTCTGCGCACGGCGTTGCCGCAGGCTGACGTCGAGGTCTGGTCACCCGGGGCGCCGCCGGGTGACTACGCGGTGGTCTGGGCGCCGCCGCAGGACTTCCTGGACGAGCAGCCGCAGCTCAAGGCCCTGTTCAACCTCGGCGCCGGCGTCGATGCGCTCACCGCCTTGAAGGTGCCGCCCGCGACCCGGCTGGTGCGGCTGGATGACGCCGGCATGTCGGTGCAGATGGCCGAGTACGTGGTGCATGCGCTGATCCGCCACTTCCGCGAGTTCGATGCCTACGCGCAGGATGTTGCGGAAGGCAAGTGGTCCTTCCGCCGGCCGCGGCTGCGGCAGGATTTCCCAGTGGGCATCATGGGCCTGGGCGTGCTCGGGCAGCGCGTGGCGCGTGCGGTGCAGGCCTTTGAATTCCCGCTGGTCGGCTGGAGCCGCAGCGCCAAGGCGGTACCCGGTGTGCGCTGTTATGCCGGTATGGAACAGCTACCCGACTTTCTGGCCGAAACGCGGGTGCTGGTCTGCCTGCTCCCGCTCACCGCCGAGACCGAAGGCATCCTGAACCGGCAGACGCTGGCGCAGCTGCGACCGGGCGGCTACCTGATCAACGTCGCGCGCGGTGCGCATCTGGTGGAGGACGACCTGATTCCCTTGCTGGATGCCGGTCACCTGGCCGGCGCCACGCTCGACGTGTTCCGCCAGGAGCCGTTGCCGGCCGGCCATCCGTTCTGGCGCCACCCGAAGATCATCGTCACGCCGCACACCGCGGCGCGCACGCTGCGCGATGAAAGCGTGGTGCAGATCGCGGCCAAGATCGCCCGCCTGGAGCGCGGGGAATCGATTGCCGGTATCGTTGATCCATCCAAAGGCTATTGAAGACATGGCTCACCCCCAGGCTGCGCAAAGGGCGTGTCGCTACGCCACCCCCCTTGCAGGGGGCAACGCCACTGGCCCGGCCAAGCCGGTTCCACGGCGTTTCCCGGTTAGGCGTCGACGAGCTTTGCCTAGCTTGCATTAATAACTGGAGTTGTTTCGATGAGTTTTCCTTCCCGCGTTCAACTGATCGACGTCGGTCCGCGCGACGGCCTGCAGAACGAGAAGCAGCCGGTGCCGGCGGCGGTGAAGATCGAACTGGTGCATCGCCTGCAGGACGCTGGCCTGAAGGAGATCGAGGTCACCAGCTACGTGTCACCGAAGTGGGTGCCGCAGATGGGCGACAACGCCGAAGTGATGGCCGGCATCACCCGCCGTGCGGATGTGCGTTATTCGGTGCTGGTGCCCAATCTGAAGGGCTGGGAGGCGGCCGTGGCCTCGAAGCCGGACGAGATCGTGGTGTTCGGCGCCGCCAGCGAAGCCTTCAGCCAGAAGAACATCAACTGCTCGATTGCCGAGAGCATCGAGCGCTTTGCGCCCGTGGTGACGGCTGCGCGGGCGGCGGGCATCCGCGTGCGCGGTGCCATGAGCTGCACCGTGGGCTGTCCCTACGAGGGTGAGGTGGCGCCCGAGCGCGTCGGCATGCTGGCCAAGCTGATGAAGGACATCGGTGTGCAGCGCGTGGATGTGGCCGACACCATCGGCGTCGGTACACCGCTTAAGGTGCAGCGCGCCATTGAGGCGACGCTGGCCCACTTCGGTCTGGACGACATCTCGGGCCACTTCCATGACACCTATGGCCAGGCGCTGGCCAACACCTATGCCGCGCTGGAGATGGGGGTCTGGAATTTCCAGTCCTCCGTGGCCGGTCTGGGCGGCTGCCCTTATGCCAAGGGTGCCACCGGCAACGTGGCGACCGAAGACGTGGTCTATCTGCTGCAGGGCCTGGGCATCGAGACCGGTGTCGACCTCGACCGGCTGGTCGATGCCGGCCAGTTCATCAGCGATGTGCTGCAGCGCAAGCCGAATTCGCGCGTCGCAATGGCGCTGCTCGCCAAGCGCGCCTGAAGCCCATGGATGCTACTGTTTCGATAGCTGAACGTGCCCGTGCAGCAAGGGCAGTTGGCCAAAATGTGCCCTCACCCTGCATTTCGGTGTGCAAGATGGATGCGCAACGTGTCTACTGCCAGGGTTGCCTGCGGACGATAGACGAGATCCGAGCCTGGTCGACCATGAGCGACACCGACAAGCGCACGGTCTGGAGCCGGATCGAGCAACGTGCGACCGCCCTAGGAGACTGACATGAAGCAGATCACCTTCTACCTGGATTTCGTCTCGCCCTATGCCTATCTGGCCTTCGAGAAGCTGCCCGAGGTGCTGATGGGCTTGAGTTATGCGGTGCGCTACAAGCCGGTGCTGCTGGGGGCGATGCTCAAGCACCATGGCCAGCTCGGCCCGGCCGAGGTGCCGGCCAAGCGCGACTGGACCTACCGCCACGTGCAGTGGCTGGGCCACCACCATCAGGTGCCGCTGCAGATGCCGGCGCTGCATCCCTTCAATCCACTGCCCTTGCTGCGACTGGCAATTGCCTGCGCCCAGGGCGGGGACCCCAACCGCTATGTGTGCGAGACCCTGTTGCGCCATGTCTGGCGCGGCGGTGCCGACGCGCTGGACGCGGTCCGGCTGCAGGTGCTGCATGAGCAGCTGAAGCCTGCGCTGGCGCTCGATGATGCGCAGGTCAAGGCCTGCCTGCGTGCCAACACCGACGAGGCGATTGCGGCCGGTGTGTTCGGCGTGCCGGCCTATGCGGTGGACGACAAGCTGTTCTGGGGCTTCGATGCGCTGCCCATGTTGCGTGACTATCTGCGTGGCGACAGCTGGTTCGACAGCCCGGCCTGGGCGCAGGTCAGCGAGATTCCGCAGGGGCTGGTGCGGCAGCGCTGAGTTATCCCGGTGGGTGAAACCCATCGCAAGGGTAAGTACCTAGACTGTCAGTTGACATTCAGGTGTGCGTAAGTTTCGGTTGGTTTGCCGTCAGAACGAGGTCAGTGCACTCTCCAAGAATGCAGTCAATCCTCATTTGAGGGTTTCAATTCTTTTGGAGACATAACATGGCAAATTCTGCGGCCGCACGGCCCATGACGCCCGAAGAGAAGAAGGTGATCTTCGCCTCTTCCCTGGGCACCGTTTTCGAGTGGTACGACTTCTACCTCTACGGTTCCTTGGCGGCCATCATCGCCAAGCAGTTCTTCAGCGGTCTGGATGCCGGCTCGGCTTTCATCTTCGCGCTGCTGGCCTTCGCTGCGGGCTTCATCGTGCGTCCGTTCGGTGCCATCGTGTTCGGCCGCCTGGGCGACATGATCGGCCGCAAGTACACCTTCCTGGTCACCATCCTGATCATGGGCCTGTCCACCTTCATCGTGGGCATCCTGCCGACCTACGCCTCCATCGGCGTGGCCGCACCGGTCATCCTGATCGTCCTGCGTCTGCTGCAGGGTCTGGCACTCGGCGGTGAATACGGTGGTGCTGCCACCTATGTGGCCGAGCACGCGCCGCAAGGCAAGCGCGGCGCGTACACCGCCTGGATCCAGACCACCGCGACCTTGGGCCTGTTCCTGTCGCTGATGGTGATCCTGGGTACCCGCACTATCATCGGCGAGGCTGCCTTCGCCGACTGGGGCTGGCGTGTTCCCTTCATCGTCTCCATCGTGATGCTGGCCATCTCGGTGTGGATCCGTCTGTCCATGAACGAGTCGCCCGCTTTCGCCAAGATGAAGGCAGAAGGCAAGACCTCCAAGGCCCCGATCTCGGAAGCCTTCGGCCAGTGGAAGAACCTGAAGATCGTGATCCTGGCGCTGGTGGGCCTCGTGGCTGGCCAGGCCGTGGTCTGGTACTCGGGCCAGTTCTACGCCCTGTTCTTCCTGACCCAGGCGCTCAAGGTGGACGGCGCTGCCGCCAACATCTATGTGGCCGCCTCGCTGCTGATCGGCACCCCGTTCTTCGTCGTCTTCGGCGCCCTGTCCGACAAGGTCGGCCGCAAGCCCATCATCATGGCAGGCTGCCTGCTGGCCGTGGTGACCTACTTCCCGGTCTTCGAAATGCTGACCAAGGCTGCCAACCCCGACCTCTATGCTGCCCAGCAGAAGAACAAGGTGGTCGTGACGGCTGATCCGAAGGAGTGCTCGTTCCAGTTCAACCCGACCGGCACCGTCAAGTTCACCAGCTCGTGCGACATCGCCAAGCAGGTGCTGGCCGGCGCTTCGGTGAGCTACGAGAACGCCGTCGGTACCGGCCCCGCCACCATCAAGGTGGGTGAGACCGTGATCAACAGCTACTCCTCCAAGGGCCTGCCGGCTGACGAAGCCAAGAAGCTCGACGGCGAGTTCAAGAAGGCCGTGGCCGACGCACTCAAGGCTGCTGGCTACCCCGCCAAGGCTGACATGGCCAAGGTGGACAAGGTGATGGTCATTGCCATCCTGGCTTACCTGGTGATCCTGGTGACTATGGTGTACGGCCCGATTGCCGCCATGCTGGTCGAGATGTTCCCGACCCGCATCCGCTACACCTCGATGTCGCTGCCGTATCACATCGGCAACGGCTGGTTCGGCGGCCTGCTGCCCACCACCGCCTTCGCCATCGTGGCGCAGACCGGCAACATGTACAACGGCCTGTGGTACCCGATCATCATTGCCGGCATGACTTTTGTCATCGGCATGCTGTTCGTCAAGGAAACCAAGGACGTCGACATCTACGCAAACGACTGATCTCGTATGCTATGAGTCTCCCTGGGCCGGTGTGCCGGGCCAGGGAGATGGACAGGCCCTCCCCTCGAGGGCCGTTTTTTTTAAAGGAAGAAAATCATGTGGAAACTCATCATCGGCTTCATCATTTTTGCCGCGCTTGCCATGTTCGTCATCATGAAGGGCGGCGACTCGCTGGACATGGGCGGTGAGAAGCATGGCGCTGAAGCCGTGCATGCGCCCGCGACGCCCGCTTCGGCACCGGCTGCAGCACCCGCTGCCCCGGCCGCCAGCGAAGCCAAGTAAGCAGATGGTGAACTGAGGAGACAACGATGGCCGTACAGGCCGCGCACCATCATGAAATACACCAAGACGGAAGCCGGGCAGCTGGCGTTCAAGCAGCGCTCGCCGCTGCTGTCGTCGCGTCAGCGTTCGGCCTTCATCCTGTTCGACGGCGCCAAGACGCTGGAACAGGTGTTGACCGCCACGTCGGGCCTGGGCGTCACGCAGGCCGATGTGGAGCACATGCTTGCGCACGGCCTGCTGGCTGCGCCCGAGCCGGTCGTGGTGGTCGAACCGGCCGCGAGCAGCCGCACACCGCAGCAACGCTATGCGGATGCCTACCCGATTGCCACCCGCCTCACGGCATCGCTCGGCCTGCGCGGCTTCAAGCTCAACCTGGCGGTGGAGGCGGCCCAAGGCCTGGATGATCTGCTGGCACTGTTGCCGAAGATCGAAGAAGCGCTGGGCACCCAGACCTGCCAGCCGCTGGCGCGGGCCCTGAGGGACTGAGCCTCCGCCCTCAGCCGCTCAGCGGCGGAACCGGCCATCGGATGTGATGATGGCCAGGTCGGCGAAGTCCAGGCCGGTGTGGTCCTTGGGGCTGTAGCTGACTTCCAGCCCGCCCAGGTCGAACTTGCCCATGCCTTCGAGCGCCGTCTGAATCTTGTCGCGTGCCGGCTTGCCATTGGTGCGGCGCAGGGCTTCCACCAGTACCTTGGCGGCGGCAAAGCCCTCCAGCATGGCGGGGCTGACCTCCGCGATGTCCTGCGCGCGGGCCATGTCGGTCGCTTCCTTGACCATCGCGTAGCTCAAAGACTGCGGGAAGACCTGCGAGACGATGACGCCACGCGCGTGCTCGCCGAGGGTCTTGATGAAGCCGCCCGAGGCGTTGTTCGACAGGGTGACGACCTGGCAGTTGCTGCCGGCTGCGCGATAGGCCTTGATGGCGTCCACCACGGCCTGTCCGGAGGCGATCATCACGACCGCCTGCGCGCCAGACTTGGCGACAACCGGCGCGATCTTGGAAAAATCGGGTTTGGCGCGGTCGAACTTCTCCAGTGCCACGGCCGTGAGTTTGGCGCCTGCCAGACCTTTCTGCGCGCCCGCCAGGCCGTCTTCACCAAAGCTGTCATCGACGTAGACCACGGCAATGCGATTCATGCCGATGGTGGCCAGATGTGTGACGGCTTTCTCGGCTTCGCGCTGGTAGGTGGCGCGCACGTTGAAGATGTGCCTGCGTACCGGCTGGTGCAGCGTCATGGCGCCGGTGGACGGGGCGATCAGGGGGACGCCATGCTTGTCCAGCAGCGGCAGCATGGCTTCGGTGTGCGGCGTGCCGCGGGTGAGGAACATGGCCGCCACGCTCTTGTCCTCGATCAGGATACGGGCGTTCTCGGCCGCCAGCTTGGGGTCGAACTTGTCATCCAGCGAGAGCAGTTCGATCTTCTGGCCACCGACACCTCCTTTGGCGTTGACGGCATCGAGGTACAGCCTGGCGCCGGCGGTGGTTTCCTTGACGCCGGCGGCTACCGGACCACTGAAGCCGGCAGTCTGGCCGATCAGGATCTGCGCATGCAGCGTGGTGCAAGCCCACAACAACAGGCCGGCGGCCAGCGTCTTGTTCTTCCCCATGGTGTCCGATCTCCGTTTTTCTGAATCGACGAATTGTCGAGTTTAAGGGGCTGCCAAGGGGTTTCCGGCTGTAACAGAACCGTCATGCCCCTGTGCCTGCCGGCCGCGCCGTGACTGCCTAGAATGTTTGGCCTGACCAGGAAAGAGCAGCCATGACCCAGGGGACCATCCGCATCCGCGGCGCACGCCAGCACAACCTCAAGAACCTCGATCTCGACATCCGTACCGGCGAGCTCACGGTGGTCACCGGACCCAGCGGCTCCGGCAAGTCCAGCCTGGTGTTCGACACGCTGTACGCGGAAGGGCAGCGCCGCTATGTCGAGACCTTCAGCGCCTACGCGCGCCAGTTCCTCGATCGCATGGACAAGCCGGCCGTGGACAAGGTGGAGGGTGTGCCACCGGCCATCGCCATCGACCAGACCAACCCGGTGCGTTCCTCGCGCTCCACGGTCGGCACGATGACCGAACTGAACGACCACCTCAAGCTGCTGTATGCGCGTGCGGCCCAGCTGTACGACCGCCAGACCGCGCTGCCGGTGCGGCACGACACGGCGGACAGCATTTACGCCGAACTGCAGGCGCGGGTGCAGACCGCCACCGAAGCGGGCGGCACGGATGCACCCAATGAACCGCGTCTGGTGTTGACCTTTCCGGTCGAACTGCCGGGCGGCACCAGCGAAGAGGAGGTCACCCAGTGGCTGTCCGCCAGCGGCTTCACCAAGGTGCAGGCCGAGCGCGAGGTGGCCACACCGGCCGGCCCGCGCAAGGTGCTGGACGTGGTGGCCGACCGTTTCCGCTTCAGCCACGCCGAGCGTGCACGCGTGGTCGAGGCCATCGAGGTGGCACTCAAGCGCGGCAGCGGGCGCATGACGGTGTATGTGCTGCCGGAGGCTGGCAGCGAGGCGGTGCCGGACTTGTGGAGGTTCTCGACCGGCCTGCATTGCCCGGAGAGCGATCAGCGCTACAGCGATCCCATCCCCTCCATGTTCTCCTTCAACTCGGCGGTCGGTGCCTGCGAGGTCTGCCGTGGTTTCGGCCGCGTGATCGGGGTGGACTGGGGGCTGGTGATTCCGAACGACAAGCTCACGCTGCGTGCCGGCGCCATCAAGCCCATCCAGACGCCCGCCTGGGCCGAGTGCCAGGACGACCTGATGCGCCACGCCGAAGCGGCGGGCATCCCGCGCGACACGGCCTGGAACAAGCTGACCCAGGAACAGAAGGACTGGGTCATCGGCGGTTCGCCCCACTGGAACGGCAAGTGGAACCAGCAGTGGTACGGCATCAAGCGTTTCTTCGAGTACCTCGAGAGCAAGGCCTACAAGATGCACATCCGCGTGCTGCTGTCCAAGTACCGCAGCTACACGCCGTGTGAGACCTGTCAGGGGGCACGCCTCAAGACCGAGAGCCTGCTCTGGCGCATCGGCAGCAAGGAAGACGCCGACGCGGCGCTGGCGCCAGCCAGGCGCTTCATGCCGGCTGGCGTGCAATGGTCGCGCGCGCAGCTGGAGGCGCTGCCGGGGCTGTGCCTGCATGACCTCATGCTCATGCCACTGGACCGCCTGCGCGATTTCTTCGACCGCATCCGCGCCCGTGAACTCGCGCTGCCCACGCATGGCGGGGGCGAGGTGCAGGCACTGAAACTCCTGTTCGAGGAGATCGGCACGCGCTTGAAGTACCTGTGCGACGTCGGCATCGGCTACCTGACACTGGACCGGCAGAGCCGCACCTTGTCCGGCGGTGAGGTGCAGCGCATCAACCTGACGACCGCGCTCGGCACGTCGCTGGTGAACACGCTGTTCGTGCTCGACGAGCCCAGCATCGGCCTGCACCCGCGCGACATGCACCGCATCATCGAGGCCATGCAGCGCCTGCGCGATGCCGGCAACACCCTGGTGGTGGTCGAGCACGACCCGGCCGTGATGCTGGCAGCCGACCGCATGATCGACATGGGGCCAGGGCCCGGCGAGCGCGGCGGCCAGATCGTGTTCGATGGCTCGACCACCGACCTGAGGCAGGCCGATACGCTGACCGGTGCCTATCTGGGCGCGCGCAAGCAGATCGGCATGGGCTTCAAGCGCATGGTGGCCGATAACACGCCGCGTCTGATCCTCGAGGGCGCGCGCGAACACAACCTCAAGAACATCGCGGTCGACATCCCCCTGGGCCGGCTGGTCTGTGTCACCGGCGTGTCCGGCTCCGGCAAGTCCACGCTGATCCAGGACGTGCTGGCACCGGCGCTGATGCGCCACTTCGGCCAGGCCACCGAGACCCCGGGCGCGTTTGAGCGCCTGCTGGGCGCCGAGCAGCTGGCCGGCGTGGTCTTCGTCGACCAGTCGCCCATTGGCAAGACGGCGCGCTCCAACCCGGTGAGCTACGTGGGCGCCTGGGACGCGATCCGCGAAATCTACGCCAATGCGCCGCTGTCCCGCCAGCGCGGCTACACCGCCGCCAAGTTCAGCGCCAACAGCGGCGACGGCCGCTGCCCCACCTGCGGCGGCTCGGGCTTCGAGCATGTGGAGATGCAGTTCCTCAGCGACGTCTACCTGCGTTGCCCGGACTGCGATGGCAAACGCTTCCGGCCCGAGATCCTGGAGATCACCATCGAACGTGGCGGGCGCTTGCTAAACGTGGCCGACGTGCTGGAGCTCACGGTCAGCGAAGCGGCAAGCCTGTTCGCGAACGACCGCGACGTCATCCGCGCCCTGCAGCCCATCGTCGACGTCGGCCTGGAGTACGTGCGCCTGGGCCAGCCGGTGCCCACGCTCTCCGGCGGCGAGGCGCAGCGCCTCAAGCTGGCCGGCTTCCTGGCCGAGGCCGCGAAAAGCATGAGTGCCAGCAAGCAGACGTTGGCGAAGAAAGGCACGCTGTTCCTGTTTGACGAACCCACCACCGGCCTGCACTTCGACGACATCGCCAAGCTCATGCGCGCGCTGCGCAAGCTGCTCGACGCCGGCCATTCGCTGCTGGTGATCGAGCACAACCTGGACGTGATGCGCGCCAGCGACTGGCTGATTGATCTCGGTCCCGAGGGCGGTGAGGCCGGTGGCCAGGTGGTGGCCGTGGGCACGCCGGAAGACGTGCGCCAGCACCCGAGCAGCCACACAGGCCGTGCGCTGCGCGAATACGCCCTCGCCATGGGTGAGGCGCACGAGGTGCAGGAAGGCGCGGCGCGATACCTCGGCACCGCCTTCACGCCCGGCCACAAGCCGGCGCCCCAACGCGCCGAGCTCAGCAACGACATCCAGATCGTCAACGCCAAGGAGCACAACCTCAAGGCGCTGACCGTCAACATTCCGCGTGGCAAGTTCAACGTCATCACAGGCGTGTCCGGCTCGGGCAAGTCGACACTGGCCTTCGACATCCTGTTCAACGAGGGCCAGCGCCGCTACCTGGAGAGCCTCAACGCCTACGCGCGCAGCATCGTGCAGCCGGCCGGCCGGCCCGAGGTCGACGCGGTGTATGGCATTCCGCCCACGGTGGCCATCGAGCAGCGCCTCTCGCGCGGCGGCCGCAAGTCCACGGTGGGCACGACCACCGAGGTCTGGCACTTCCTGCGGCTGCTCTTCGTGAAGCTGGGCGTGCAGCACTGCATCCACGACGGTGCCGCCGTGGCGCCGCAGACCAGCGAAAGCATCCTGGCCCAGCTGATGACGCAGTTCCGGGGTCAGGAGATCGGCCTGCTGGCGCCGCTGGTCATGAACCGCAAGGGGGTCTACACCGAGCTGGCGGACTGGGCGCGCCCGCGTGGCTATACGCACCTGCGCGTCGACGGCAACTTCCTGCCCACCACGGGTTTCCCGCGCATCGACCGCTTCAAGGAGCACACCATCGAGCTGCCGGTCGCCAGCCTGACGGTGGAGCCGGCCCACGAGGCCACACTGCGCCAGGCGCTCACCACCGCGCTGGAGCATGGCAAGGGCGTGCTGCATGTGCTGAGCAAGCTTGATGGCCTGGCCGAGGTCATGAAGGCCGGGGGACCCACGGCACACATTGGCACGCTGCACGTGCATTCCACACTGCGTGCCTGTCCGGTCTGCGCCACCTCCTATGCCGAACTGGACCCGCGCCTGTTCTCCTACAACAGCAAACATGGCTGGTGTCCGGACTGCGTGGGTACCGGCGTCAAGCTCAGCAAGGAGCAGCGCAAGGCGCTGGACGACTCGGTGCGCGACGACAAGGAGAAGGGCCGCGAGCAGACCTTCGCCGAGCCGGAGGTGGAGGACGTGGGCGATGTGGTTTGCCCCGCCTGCGAGGGCACCCGCCTGAACGCAGTCGCGCGCGCTGTGAAGTTTGCCGGCATCGGCATCCATGAGATTGCGCGTCTGAGCGTCAGCGATGTGCGCGCGTGGGTCGAGCAGCTGGCCGTGGCCGGCCGCATGACACAACGAGAGAGCGACATTGCGCGCGACCTGATTCCCGAGATCCGCAGCCGCCTGGAATTTCTCGAGCAGGTCGGCCTGGGCTACCTCACGCTGGATCGCGGTGCGCCCACGCTCTCCGGCGGCGAGGCGCAGCGCATTCGCCTGGCCGCGCAGCTCGGCAGCAACCTGCAGGGTGTCTGCTATGTGCTGGACGAACCGACCATCGGCCTGCACGCGCGTGACAACCAGATTCTGCTCGACGCCCTGCACACGCTCAGTGAGCGTGGCAACACCCTGGTGGTGGTGGAGCACGACGAAGACACCATCCGTCGCGCTGATCACCTGATCGACATCGGCCCGAGTGCCGGCAAGCGCGGCGGCCGCCTGGTGGCCGAAGGCAGCGTGACCGATCTGACGCGGGCCGAGGACTCGCAGACCGGCCGCTACCTGCTCCACGCGATGAAGCATCCGCTGCAGCCGCGCCGCGATGTGCAGCCCCCCGACCTGCAGTGGCTCACCGTGCATGGCGCCAGCCTGCACAACCTGCAAGACGTCACGGCGCAGCTGCCGCTCAAGCGTCTGGTGGCCGTGACCGGCGTCAGCGGCTCGGGCAAGTCCACGCTGGCGCGCGACGTGTTGCTGGCCAATGTCGCCACGGCGGTGGGTCAGCGCGCCACCAAGGCGGGACGGGAGGCGCAGACGGCCCAAGGCGTGGCCTGGAGCGGTTGCGCCAAGGTGACGGGTTATGAGGCCATCGACCGCGTGCTCGAAGTGGACCAGACGCCCATCGGCAAGACCCCGCGTAGTTGCCCGGCCACCTACATCGGTTTCTGGGACACCATCCGCAAGCTCTTTGCCGAAACGCTGGAAGCCAAGGCGCGTGGTTATGCGGCCGGGCGTTTCAGTTTCAATACCGGCGAAGGACGCTGCCCCAGTTGCGAAGGCCAGGGCGTGCGAACCATCGAGATGAGCTTCCTGCCGGACGTGAAGGTGTTGTGCGAGTCCTGCAAGGGCGCGCGCTTCAACCCCGAGACGCTGGCCGTCACGTGGCGTGGCAAGAGCATCGGTGACGTGCTGCAGATGGAGGTGGACGAGGCGGTTGATTTCTTTGCTGCCATGCCCAGCATTGCCCACCCGCTGCAGTTGCTGAAGGACGTGGGCCTGGGCTACCTGACGCTGGGGCAGCCGAGCCCCACGCTCTCGGGCGGCGAGGCGCAGCGCATCAAGCTGGTGACGGAACTCAGCAAGGTGCGCGACGAGGTGGGCCGGCGCGGGCAGAAGGCCCCGCACACGCTCTACGTGCTGGACGAGCCCACCGTCGGCCTGCACATGGCCGACGTGGACAAGCTGATCCGCGTGCTGCATCGCCTGGTAGACGGCGGCCACAGCGTGGTGGTGATCGAGCACGACCTCGACGTGATCGCCGAGGCCGACTGGATCCTCGACCTGGGCCCCGAGGGCGGCAAGGACGGCGGCCGCATCGTGGCGGCGGCCACGCCGGAGGAGGTGGTGCGGCTCGGCACGCACACCGGGCGCGCGCTGAAGTCAGTGCTCGCTCGTTGAAGTATCGGATGCTATAAAAATAATAGCGCTCTGCGCTGGTGGACTGGTGTTCAAAGCCGATTCCTGCTATAAATCCGGCAGGGAGGGGCCGACACAGGCCGCAGCAAAAAAATGGAGCTGATATCACTGGATCAGGTATTCCGGATCCTGAGGCCGGGCGTGCCCCTGCCTTTCGGGGTGCGCGACGCCAAGGGGCGTCTTCTGCTGGCCAAGGGGCTGGTGGTGCAGGAACAGGGCAAGCTCTACGACTTGCTCAACCGCGGCATGTATGTCGACGTGGACGAGGTCGAGCGACGCCCGTCCGTTCACGCCCCCGGCAACGCCATGCCGGCACTGACGGAGCGCCTGTCGGTGCGCTGGGAGGCGTGCCTGCGCAAGCTGGGCCTGCTGTTGCGTGCGCCTGGCAGTCCGACCTTTCTCGATGAGGTGCGCGATCTTGCGGCCCGCATGGCGCGCCTGCCGGAAGGGCATACCGACCAGTTGATCTTCCTCATCGTGCGGCACGACTACCGGCAGACCGAGCGTTACGTCGAGGCACATTCCCTGCATGTGGCCACCCTGTGCCATCTGGTCAGCCGGCGGCTGGGCTGGACGGAGAGTCAGCGCCTGAGCCTGATCGGCGCGGCGCTGACCATGAACCTGGGCATGGTCAATCTGCAGGCCAAGCTGGCCAGCCAGCGCACGCCACCGTCGCCGCAGCAGCGCGCGGAGATCCATGCCCATCCCACGGTGTCCGCGGACCTGCTGCGGGCGGCCGGCCTGCAGGATCAGGACTGGCTGCGTGCCGTCGAGCAGCACCACGAGTGCCCGGGCGGCGGTGGGTACCCGCGGCAGGTGCAGCAGCCCTGCGAGCTGTCGCAGCTGATCCGCTTCATCGACGCCTTCACGGCCAAGCACAGCGTGCGCGCCGGGCGTGCCAAGCTGGCGGCCCACCAGGCGGCGCGCGACCTTTACGCGCAAAGCGGCGGCAACCCGTTGGCCGCGGCGCTGATCAAGGAGTGCGGCATCTACCCGCCGGGCTGCTATGTCAAGCTGGCCAGCGGCGAGACGGCGGTGGTGACGCGGCGCGGTGCCACCGCCAAGGAACCGCTGGTGGCAGCCTTGACCAATGGCGTCGGCGAGCCTCTGTCGCGACCGGTGCAGCGCGACACGGCAGTGCCTGCGCGCGCCATTGTCGGCACGCTGGCGGAGAACGCGGTCATGGTCCATGTGACGGCGGACCAGCTCTACGACTAGACCGGCCACCGCACTTCCCGGGAAATTCGTTTGCTTCTGAATTGATAGCAGTCAGGCAAGAATTTCCGGGCTTGGTGGAAACGCGCATGGGAATGCGCGGTGGCAACCGATACACTGCCCGCCCATGCAGCTCATTTCGCTCGAACAGGTCTTCAAGATCCTCAAGCCCGGCATCCCGCTGCCGTTCGGCATCCGTGATGCGGAAGGTCGACTGCTGCTGGGCAAGGGGCATGTGGTGCCCGACCAGGAACGGCTGCTGGAGCTGCTCAACCGCGGCATGTTCGTCGATGCCGAGGAGGTCAAGCGCAGCATGGCCAACCGCGAGGCCGAACCCGTCGCGCATCGGGTCGAGAAGTTCTCCAACCGCTGGGATGCCTTGCTGCGCAAGCTCGGCCTGTTGCTGCGCAGCTCGGGGAATCCTGAGTTTCTGCCGCAGGTGCGCGAGGTGGTGGAACAGGTCTGCACCTTCCCCGAAGCCCAGGATGACCAGATCCTGTTTCTCATCCTGCGCCATGACCATGGCCGGCATGAGCTGTACGCCGAAGCGCACGCCTTGCATGTGGCGGCCCTGTGCCACCTGGTGAGCCGGCGCCTGAACTGGACGGATGCGCAGCGCCAGAGCCTGGTCGGCGCGGCCCTGACCATGAACCTGTCGATGGTCAACCTGCAGGCCAAGCTGGCGGGCCAGCGCACACCACCGAATCCGACGCAGCGCAAGGACATCCAGGCCCATCCGCTCGCATCGGCGACCCTGTTGCAGGCGGCCGGGCTGACCGATGCCGCGTGGCTGGCCGCGGTCGAGCAGCACCATGAAGTGCCTGGTGGCGGCGGCTACCCCCACCAGGTGGCGGCACCGTCGGAGCTGGCGCAGCTGATCCGCCTGGCGGACAGCTTTGCGGCCAAGCACAGTGCCCGTGCCGGGCGCGCCAAGCAGGCTGCCGAGCAGGCTGCGCGCGACCTGTATGCCCAGAACGGCGGTGACGCCCTGGCGATGACGTTGATCCGCGAGTGCGGCATCTACCCGCCGGGCTGCTTCGTCAAGCTGGCCAGCGGTGAACTGGCGGTGGTGACCCGCCGCGGCGCCCAACCGAAGGAGCCGCTGGTGGCGGCGCTGACCAATGCGAACGGCGAGCCGCTGGCGCGACCGGTCCAGCGCGACACGGCCCAGGCCGCCCGCGCCATCGTGGCCACCGTGGCGGAAAAAGCGGTGACGGTGCAGGTGTCGGCCGACCAGTTGTACGGCTGAGGTGGTACGGCTGAGGCTGGCTCAGGGCTGCGCCGGGCGGGTGTCGGCCGCGGGGTAGAACGCGCAACGGTTGCGTCCGGCGCGCTTGGCGGCGTACATGGCCTGGTCGGCATGCTGCAACAGTGTGTGCGGGTCCTGTCCATGCTCGGGGAACACTGCCACCCCCATGCTGGCGCCCACGTCGACCAAGGGGGCGTCGTGGGTCGGCCCGAGGCGGCAGGGCTGCGCCACCCGCTCCAGCAGCTTGTGCGCGATGGCGCCCAGGTCTTCGGTCGCTTCGATCTCCGAGAACAGCAGCACGAACTCGTCCCCGGCCAGGCGGCATACGGTGTCGGAGGCGCGCAGCGCCGCCTGCAGACGGCGGGCTACGATCTGCAGCAGCGCATCGCCGGCTTCGTGGCCATGGGTGTCGTTGATGTCCTTGAAGTGGTCCAGGTCGAGGAAACCGACCGCAAACCGGCTGCCGTGGCGCGCGTGCTGCGCGCAGCTGCGTTCCAGCCGGTCCTGCAGCAGCATGCGGTTCGGCAGCCCGGTCAGCGGGTCGTGGGCGGCGAAATGGCTGAGGGCGGCCAGACGCTTTTTCTCGGTCACGTCCTGCACGGCTGCGAGACTGTACAGCGGTTGCCCCTCGGTGTCATAGACCCAGATGGCCGACAGCAGCACGTCCAGCACGTCGCCGTTGCGGCAGACCATGCGGTATTCGATGTCGTCACAGCGCCCCGTGCGCATGGCCTGGGGAATCACCACGTCGCGGGCGTGGCGGGCCGACTCCGGGGTGAGGAAGTCGGTGGCCGGCCGGCCGAGCACCTCGTGTTCCGCATAACCCAGCTTGTCCAGCCACAGGCGGCTGACACTGATCAGGCGGCCCCGCGGGTCGATCGACTGCAGCATGGCCGGCGTGCTGGTGTAGAGCGAGCGAAAGCGTTGTTCGCTGCTGGCCAGGGCGCGCAGGATGCGGGCCTGTCCTTCGACGGAGGCGGCCAGGAACAGCGCGGGCAGCAGGCTGGCGAGGACGGCGCTGTAGAACAGGCTGCCGCTCCACCAGGCGGACGAGGCGGGCGGCAGCAGCACGCCACGGGCCATCAGCCAGGCCAGGGTGATGGCGGTCAGCAGGGTGGCCAGCGCGGTGAGCGAGAAATGAGTCTGTGCCCCGACCAGCACCAGCGCAATCGTGACCATGACAAAGGGGTGCGGCAGGGTGCTGGCGGCCAGCAAGGTCAGCAGCAGGCTCAGCAGCAACAGACCGATGGTGCGCGGCTGTGCGAGTGACCGGCGCAGCGGCGCCCAGCCCTGCAGCCAGAGCGACAGCGCCAGCGGCAGCACGGCCACCGTGCCAATCAGGCTGCTGGCAAACCAGAGCAGCCAGAGCGGGGCAAAGGCCTGCGGTTGCCCGGCTGCCAGCACGGCGGCGCCGGCAAAGGCGCTGCAGAAGGAGGGCACCAGGGCACCCAGCAGCAAGGCACGGCCCAGCCGGCCCGGTTGCTGCAGCATGTCTTCGTCGACGCCGCAGCGGCGCAGCAGCGCAGCGGCGAGCACCATCTCCAGGCCATTGCCGGGCACGAAGGCGGCGGCAGCACGCCAGCCGGCCGCTGTGTCCCAGCCGTGCTGCGGTGCGCCGGCCACCAGATTGGCCAGCAGGTTGGCGACCAGCAGCGCCAGCAGCATCGGGGGCCAACGGCGCCAGGGTTGCGCCAGCAGGGCCACGGTGCCGACCGGGTTGGCCAGCCACAGCGTGGCGACCTGGACCGGCTGGCCTGACAGCGCCTGCGAGAGCAGGGCGAGGGCAAAGTAGAGCAGGACCGGTGGAACGGGCCGGCGTTGCGCCGTACCGCTGTCGCGGCGGGGCGGTTCGGTCATGGCGAAGCGTCCCCGCATCGACGCGCCCGTGGCGGAGGCGCCTTGCTCAACCGGATGCGTGGCAGACGGGGCATCCTCGCTTCAACCTCCCTGGCCCGTGGGCGTTGGCGTGTCGACCGACTTTGAGGCCCAGTATACGGAGCCGGCTGCAGGCCCGCAATGCGCTGAAACACCGAGGCACCACACCCGCCAGACGGCGCACAATGGGCCCACCTGCACGGAGGAGGCGCATGGAGTCCGAACTTCGGTTTGCATCGTTCGACGAGCGTGGCGCCGGTCTGCTGACGGGTGTCGAGCATCGGCTGCGGCACGGCGGCGTCCACCTGTCGATCTGGGAGAAGTACGCTGACCGTCCGCTGGACAAGCCGGTGGTCGTGCTGGCGCATGGTTCGGCCACGGCCGGGCGCGAAAGCTTCGACCTGCAGGTGCCTGCGCATCCCTCGGTCAGTCTGATGGATTGTCTGGCCCGGCAAGGTTTCGACGTCTTCGCGCCCGACATGCGCGGCTTCGGCCGCTCCACCCTGCCTGAAACGCACCTGAGCACCGAACAGGCCTGCACCGACCTGGCTGCGGTGGTCGACTATGTGCGCGACCTGCGCGGCGTCGGCCAGGTGCACCTGCTGGCCTGGTCCTGGGGCACGCAATACAGCGGCCAGTTCGTGATGGCGCAACCGCACAAGGTGGCCCGCTACATCAGCTACGCCCAGATGCACGCCGACAGCCACGACCTGCAGTTGCGGCGCAGCCGGCTGGACGCCTTTCGCCGTGCACCCTACATCCGCATCACCGAGGCGGGCTGGAAGCTGCGCTTCTATTCGCTGACGCCGGAGGAGGTGAACGAGCCGGACGTGGTGGCGGCGTTCGCGCTGGCGGCGGCAGAAGGGCAGCCCAAGTCACCCACCGGGCCGCAGGTGGACCTGCTCACGCGCCTGCCGCTGGTGGATGCGGCGCAGATGCCGGTGCCCGTGATGCTGATCCACGGTCAGTACGATGATGTGGCCGACTTGCCGGGCCTGTGGCCTTTCTTCGCGGCATTGCCGAACCCGGACAAGCGCTACGTCGTGATTCCCGATGCCGGTCACATGATGCATCTGCAACTCGGCCACCGCCGCTTCCAGCAGGCGGTGGCCGAATTTCTTGCCGCTGACTAGGGGCGGTCAGCCCGCGCTTTGCAGCGCCAGGCCGGCGTGTTCGCGCAGCGGGTGGAAGTGGATCTTGGGGAACCGTTCCTGCGCCAGCCGCACGTCGTAAGGGCTGGTGCAGAGGTAGGCCAGGGTGTCGGCCGCATCACGCGCCATGCGCGTCGGGTAGGCATCGACGAAGGCCTTCAGCTCGGCCGGTGTGTCGGCCGTGATCCAGCGCGCGCCGGTGTACTGGCAGCCTTCCAGTCGTACGTCGGCGTCGTACTCGCCCTTGAGGCGGTGCTGCACCACTTCGAACTGCAGCTGGCCGACGGCACCCAGCAGCATGTTGCCGCCCATCTCGGGGCGGAAGACCTGGATCGCGCCTTCCTCGCCCAGCTGGGCCAGGCCCTGCTGCAGCTGCTTGGTGCGCAGCGGGTTCTTCAGCACGACGGTCATGAACAGTTCGGGCGCGAAGAAGGGCAGGCCGGTGTATTGCAGCGCCACGGAACCATCCGTGATGGTGTCGCCCAGCTGCACGCCGCCGTGGGTGGTGAAGCCCACGATGTCGCCGGCATAGGCTTCCTCCACCGCCTCGCGGCGTTGGCTCATGAACGTGACCACGCTGGTGGGGCGCAGCTCCTTGGCGGTGCGCTGCACCTTGAGTTTCATGCCCGGCTGGTACTTGCCTGAGCACACGCGCACGAAGGCGATGCGGTCGCGGTGGTTGGCATCCATATTGGCCTGTACCTTGAACACCACGCCGGAAAAGGCCTCGTCGGCCGGCTGCACTTCCTTGGTGACCGCTTGCTTGTTCACCACCAGCGAGCTGGTACGCGACTTCGGCGCGGGCGCCAGATCGACCAGTGCATCCAGCACCTCCATCACACCGAAGTTGTTGACGCCGGAACCGAAGAACACCGGCGTTTGCTTGCCGGCCAGGAAGGCCTGGCGGTCAAAGGCAGGCGAGGCGCCGGTGGCCAGCTCCATGCTTTCGATGGCGGCATCGAAGTCGTGGCCGAAGCGCGCGTTCAGCGCGGCGCTGTCGGCCAGAGGAATGGCCTCGAAGTCCTGCGGACGGCGCTCGCTGCCCGCCTCAAAGACCGTCATGGCCTGGGTGCGCAGGTTGATGATGCCGCCGAAGGTCTTGCCCTGGCCCACCGGCCAGGTCATGGGCACGCAGGGCATGCCCAGTTCACGTTCCACCTCGTCGAGTATGTCCAGCGGATCGCGCACCTCGCGGTCCATCTTGTTGACGAAGGTGATGATGGGCGTGTCGCGCTGGCGGCAGACCTCGATCAGGCGGCGCGTCTGCGCCTCCACACCGTTGGCCGCGTCGATCACCATCAGTGCCGAGTCCACCGCGGTCAGCACGCGGTAGGTGTCTTCGCTGAAGTCCTTGTGGCCCGGCGTGTCCAGCAGGTTGATGACGTGGTCGCGGTACTGCATCTGCATCACCGAGCTGGCCACCGAGATGCCGCGCTGCTTCTCGATCTCCATCCAGTCGGACGTGGCATGGCGGCTGGCCTTGCGGCCCTTGACCGCGCCGGCGATCTGGATCGCGCCCGAGAACAGCAGCAGCTTTTCCGTCAACGTCGTTTTACCGGCGTCAGGGTGGGAGATGATGGCAAAGGTACGGCGGCGCCGGACTTCTTCGGCGATATGGGGGGCGTTGGACACAGTGGCTTCCAGAGGGCGGAGAGGCGGGCACGATGCCCACGACGATGGCCAGGGCACGCGCAACCTGGGGGCGGTGCCGGCCTTGCAACAGACCGAATTTTACCCGTCCGCTCCTGTACAGTGCGGAGCAGGCCGGGCATGGTCCCGGGGTTTCACGGACAGGAGAGCGAGATGGTCTTGCAGCAGTTGCTCGGAATCGAGCTGCCCCTCATCCAGGCGCCGATGGCCGGCGCACAAGGCAGCGCGTTGGCGATCGCCGTGAGCAACGCCGGCGGGCTGGGGTCCTTGCCCTGCGCCATGCTGGGGCCGGACGCGCTGTGCGCGGAGCTGGGCAGGATTCGCGCCCAGACCGACAAGCCCTACAACGTCAACTTCTTCTGCCATCGACCACCGGTGCCGGATGCCACGCGCGAGGCGCTGTGGCGCCAGAGCCTGGCGCATTACTACCGGGAGTTCGACGTCGACCCGGCCACCATCCCGGCTGGCCCGGGTCGCCTGCCGTTTGATACCGCGGCCGCCGACCTGCTGGCGGAGTTCAAGCCGCCGGTGGTGAGTTTTCATTTCGGCCTGCCCGACAGGGCGCTGCTGGCCCGCGTGCGCAGCTGGGGTGCCAAGGTCATCTCATCTGCCACCACAGTGGACGAGGCACGCTGGCTGGAGGCGAACGGCGCGGATGTCATCGTGGCCCAGGGGCTGGAGGCTGGCGGCCACCGCGGCATGTTCCTGACCGATGACCTTACGACGCAGATGGGGACCTTGGCATTGCTGCCACAGATCGTGCGTGCCGTGCGGGTGCCGGTGGTGGCGGCCGGCGGCATTGCCGATGCGGCGGGTGTGCGCGCGGCGCTGGCTCTGGGCGCAGCCGGCGTGCAGGTGGGCACCGCCTACCTGCTGTGCCCGGAGGCCAGCACCAGTGCGTTGCACCGTGCCGCCCTGCAGAGCGACGTGGCAGGTCACACGGCGCTGACCAATCTCTACACCGGCCGTCCCGCGCGCGGCATCATGACGCGCCTGATGCGCGAACAGGGGCCTTTGAGCCAACTGGCGACGGCGTTCCCCTTGGCCACGAATGCGGTGGCGCCGCTGCGCGCCAAGGCAGAAGCGGCCGGCAGCGGCGACTTTTCGCCCCTGTGGGCCGGGCAAAACACCGGCGGCTGCCGGTCTGTGCCGGCCGCGCAGCTGACGCGCGAACTGGCGGGGCGCTGAAAAAGGCCAGCGCAAAAACGGCCGGCTTCGTATAATTGCTTTTTTCCGAGGAGCGTTGCGGCTCGCTGCGCCTGATGACCAGGCCAACGGGTTAGGCTCGGACCCCAGGGCGGATGCCCTGCTATCCAACTGCGCTCACCCACCGGTTTGCTGTGAGGTGAGTCTGTCTTCCTTTCGGTGACTCCGGTGGTGTTCTAACCGCTTTGCATTGGAGTTCACATGAGTGCCGTTCTCAAACCCAACCAGGATTACGTCGTTGCCGATCTGACGCTGGCCGACTGGGGCCGCAAGGAAATCAAGATTGCCGAGACCGAGATGCCCGGCCTGATGGCCATCCGCGAGGAATTCGCCAAGAGCCAGCCGCTCAAGGGCGCTCGCATCACCGGTTCGCTGCACATGACCATCCAGACCGCCGTGCTGGTGGAAACGCTGGAAGCCCTGGGCGCCCAGGTGCGCTGGGCCTCGTGCAACATCTTCTCGACCCAGGACCATGCCGCCGCCGCGCTGGTCGCCAAGGGCACGCCGGTGTTCGCCTACAAGGGCGAGTCGCTGAAGGACTACTGGGACTACACCCACCGCATCTTCGACTTTGGCCCCAAGGGCGCGAAGGACGAAGGCCCGAACATGATCCTGGACGACGGCGGCGACGCCACGCTGCTGATGCACCTCGGCAAGAACGCCGAGAAGGATCCGTCGGTCATTGCCAATCCGGGCAGCGAGGAAGAGCGCGAGCTGTTCGCCGCCATCAAGGCCAAGCTGGCCGAAGATCCGACCTGGTACAGCCGCAAGAGCGCCCAGATCATCGGCGTGACCGAAGAGACCACCACGGGTGTGCACCGCCTGAAGGAAATGAGCGCCAAGGGCACCCTGATGTTCCGCGCCATCAACGTCAACGACTCGGTGACCAAGAGCAAGTTCGACAACCTCTACGGCTGCCGCGAGTCGCTGGTGGACGGCATCAAGCGCGCCACCGACGTCATGATCGCCGGCAAGGTGGCCGTGGTCTGCGGCTACGGCGACGTGGGCAAGGGCTCGGCCCAGGCCCTGCGCGCCCTGTCCGCACAAGTGTGGGTGACCGAGATCGACCCCATCAACGCCCTGCAGGCCGCGATGGAAGGCTACAAGATCGTGACCATGGAGTACGCCGCCGACAAGGCCGACATCTTCGTCACCACCACCGGCAACCGTGACGTCATCACCTACGAGCACATGGCCGCGATGAAGGACCAGTCCATCGTCTGCAACATCGGTCACTTCGACAACGAGATCCAGGTCGCCAAGCTCGAAGAAAAGTGCAAGTGGGAAGAGATCAAGCCCCAGGTTGACCACGTGATCTTCCCGGACGGCAAGCGCATCATCCTGCTGGCCAAGGGCCGCTTGGTGAATCTGGGCTGCGGCACCGGCCACCCGAGCTTCGTGATGTCTTCCAGCTTCGCCAACCAGACCATCGCCCAGATCGAGCTGTTCACCCACAGCGATTACTACGAGCAGGGCAAGGTCTATGTGTTGCCCAAGCACCTGGACGAGAAGGTGGCGCGCCTGCACCTGAAGAAGGTGGGCGCCATGCTGACCGAGCTGACGGACGAGCAGGCGGCCTACATTGGCGTGCCGAAGCAGGGCCCCTACAAGCCCGACACCTACCGTTACTAAGCGCTACTGCGCGGCCGTGATCCTTCGTTGCGGGGCCCGTCCGGAAATCCTCACGACCCTCAAGGTCGTTCCGGTTTACGGCCACCCGCGCCTCGGCTGACGGCCGCTCGCTACGCGCCGATGCGTGTGGGCGTGCCTGCAGTCTTCAATCTCCATGCGAGCTGATCAATTTCTCGTCGAGCGCGGCCTGGCTGCGTCGCGGGCACAGGCGCAACGGCTGATCGGCTCAGGCGTCGAATGGCGCCTGAGTGCCGCTTCGCCGTGGCGTAAGGTGGCCAAGAACGGTGACGACATTCCTGCCGTGGCTGAGGTCCGCCTGTTGGATGAGGCCGAGGCGCGTTACGTCTCGCGCGGCGGCCTCAAGCTGGAAGGCGCGCTGAAGCAGCTGGGACTGTTGGTCCAGGGCCTGCAGTGTCTCGATGTGGGGCAGTCCACGGGCGGCTTTACCCATTGCCTGCTGGCGCATGGTGCGGCGCGGGTCGTGGGGCTGGACGTCGGGCGTGACCAGCTGCACGCCAGCCTGCGTGCTGATCCGCGGGTGGTCTGCCTGGAAGGCTTGAATGCCCGCGCTATTACCCCAGCGTCTCTGGCCGAGGCGTGGGAGGATGCGTTGTGCGAAACGGTCGAGGACGAGGAAGACAACGAGACCCAGCCGCAGGCACCCTATGCCTGGATGCGCAATGGCGGCGAGATTGCTGACGACTACGACGACAGTGACGACGCCAAGGAGCACGAGATCGAAGCCTTCAAGGCCCAGCGTGCTGCGCGGGCCAAGGCCGCGGCGGAGGGTGCCTTGCCCAAGCAGCGCCGGCGCCGGGCCGAGTTTGCCGACCAGCAGGTGACGCCGGTTTTCCCGCTGATCACAGGCGACCTGTCCTTCATCTCGCTGACGCTGGTGCTGCCGGCCCTGGTGCCGCTGCTGGCGACCGGCGGGCATCTGCTCATGCTGGTCAAGCCACAGTTCGAGTTGCAGCCAGGCCAGGTGGGCAAGGGCGGCATCGTGCGCGACGCGTCGCTCTACCCCCTTGTCGAGCAGCGCCTGCGTGAGGCCTGCGAGGCCCTGGGCTTGACGGTGCAGGACTGGCTCGACTCACCGATTGCCGGCGGCGACGGCAACCGCGAATTCTTCATCCACGCGATCAAATGAACAAGGAGGGCATGCATATGAACGAGGCGCCCCGACTCCCCCTCAGCATCGAGTTTTTCCCGCCCAAGACGCCCGAAGGCGTGACCAAGCTGCGCGCCGTGCGCCAGCAGCTCTACGCCCTCAAGCCCGAGTTCTGCTCGGTGACCTACGGCGCTGGTGGCTCCACGCAGGAAGGCACCTTCGCCGCGGTGCGTGAAATCCTGGCCGAAGGCGTGGCCGCCGCGTCGCACATCTCCTGCATTGGCGCCACCAAGGCCAGCATGCGCGAGAACCTGGCGGCCTTGAAGGCCATGGGCGTCAAGCGCCTGGTCACGCTGCGGGGTGACCTGCCCAGCGGCTACGGTCTGGGCGGCGAGTTCCAGTACGCCAGCGATCTGGTGGCCTTCATCCGTGCCGAGACCGGCGACGATTTCCATATCGAGGTGGCGGCCTACCCCGAGATGCACCCGCAGGCCAGATCGCCTGCGGCCGACCTGCAGGCCTTCGCGACCAAGGTGAAGGCCGGGGCCGACTCGGCCATCACGCAGTACTTCTACAACGCCGACGCCTACTTCCGCTTTGTGGAAGAGGCCGATGCGCTGGGCGTGGCCATCCCCATCGTGCCGGGCATCATGCCCATCACCAGCTCCACCCAGCTGATGCGCTTCAGTGATGCCTGCGGCGCCGAGATTCCGCGCTGGATCCGCTTGCGTCTGCAGAGCTATGGCGACGACAGCGCCTCCATCAAGGCCTTCGGCCTGGACGTGGTGAGTGAGCTGTGCGAGCAGTTGCGTGCCGGTGGCGCTCCGGCGCTGCACTTCTACAGCATGAACCAGAGCGCCGCTACGCTGGAGCTCTGTCAGCGCCTCGGCCTCTGACCGCCGGCGGCTGCCTCAGCGTTCGTCGTAGCTCACCACCACCTTGGGGGTGAGCGCGTGGGCCTGGCAGGTCAGCACGAAACCCTTGTCGATTTCCCAGCCTTCGAGGGTGAAGTTCTTCTCCATCTCGACCTTGCCTTCCAGCACGCGGGCGCGGCAGGTGCAGCACACGCCTCCCTTGCAGGAGTAGGGCAGGTCCAGGCCGGCGGCCAGCGCGATGTCGAGCAGCTTGTCGCGCGGCTGCAGGCCCAGGTGGTGCGTCTTGCCGTCGAGCACGACGTCGAACTGGATCGGCGCGGTGGCGGTGCTGCTGGAAGTGCTGGGTGCCGGCGGCGGTGTCGGCGTGCCGGCCGTGGCGAAACGCTCGGTGCGCAGGCGCGTCTTGTCGAGGCCCGCGGCCAGCAGGGCGCGCTCGGTAGCCTCGATCATGCCTTCGGGGCCACAGACGAAAGCTTCGTCGATGCCCGCCACCGGGATCAACGTCGCCAGCAACTCGCTGACCTTGGGGCCGTCGATCCGGCCGTTGAAGAGTGGTACGTCCTGCGACTGGCGTGACAGCAAATGGATCAGCGACAGCCGCGTCGGGTAGCGGTCCTTCAGGTCCTGCAGCCGCTCGTTGAACAGGATGCTGTCGGTACGCTGGTTGCCGTAGACCAGGGTGAAGCGCGCTTCGGGGTCATTGTCCAGCGTCTGGCAATGAGTGAGAGGATGGGCGTGATGCCGGAGCCGGCGGCAAAGCCCACGCGGTGCAGGCCAGGGCTCTTGAGGTGCGTGGTGAAGCGCCCATCGGGTGGCATGACGTCCAGCGTGTCGCCGGCGCGCAATTCGGTCGCTGCCCAGTTGGAAAAAAGGCCGCCAGCCACCGGCTTGATGCCGACCTCGATCTCCTGCGCGCGCGCGTACTGCTGCGTGCTGCTGCAGATCGAGTAGCTGCGCCGCACCGCCTCGCCGTTGATCTGCGCGCGCAACGTGAGGAACTGGCCGGGCTGGAAGGCGTAGGTGTCGCGCAACTCAGGTGGGACGGCCAGCGTGACGGCCACCGCGCCAGCCGCTTGCGGCGTGATGCGCTTGATGAACAGTTCGTGGAAGTGGGGTGTCGACATCGTGCTCAGTAGGGTTTGAAGTAGTCGAACGGTTCCTTGCAGTCCAGGCAGCGCCAGAGCGACTTGCAGGCGGTGGAGCCGAAGTGCGAACTCTCCACCGTGTGGGCGGAGCCGCAGTGCGGACAATTCACAGCATGATTTACGGCTTGTGGCTCCATGGAATGGGCACTGAATGCTCCTGATTTAGGAGCGGGTTTGGCGGCAAAGCGGATCACCTGTTCTGTCGCAGCGCCCCCTTGTGGTGGCGCGATGCCGTAGCGGCGCAGCTTCTCGCGCGCCTCCGGGCCGATCCAGTCGGTGCTCCAGGCCGGCGCCAGCTGGCGCGTCACGCGGGTACGTACCGGGTGCGGGGCGAGGGCCGCGCGGATGTCGGCCTCGATTTGGTCCATGGCCGGGCAGCCGCTGTAGGTGGGCGTGATGACCACTTCGACTTCGTCGCCATTCACGCGGATGTCGCGCAGCATGCCGAGCTCGCGGATGCTGACCACCGGAATTTCCGGGTCGGGGATCCCCTCCAGCAGGGCTTCGATCTCCTGCCGGTTCACCAAGAGGCTCCGGGGTGCTGGCGCGCCAGGCCCTGCATCTCACCCAGCACATAACCCAGGTGCTCCGAGTGGCTCCCCCACTTGCCCTGCGTGACGTAGCCATCCGCGGACGGGCGTTGCAGCGTGGCTTCCTGCAGCGCATCGTCCACCAGGGCACTCCAGTCGGCCTGCAGCGTGGCGGGCAGCACGCCGGTGCCCTGCGCGGCCGCGGTGTTCTCCGCGTCCGACGTCGACCAGAATTCCTGGGTGTAGGGCATCAGGTGGTTCAACGCCGATTGCATGCGCTGGTGTGATTCCTCGGTGCCGTCGCCCAGCCGCACCAGCCAGTCGCGGCTGTGGCGCAGGTGGTAGCGCGTTTCCTTGAGCGATTTGGCGGCGATGGCGGCCAGCTCCTCGTCCTTCGATGCCTGTAGTGCCTCCCACAGCAGGGCCATGTAGGCGCTGTAAAGGAAGTTGCGCGCAATCGTGGTGGCAAAGTCGCGGTCGGCTGCGGCGGCCGGGGCCAGCAGGCCGGTGCGGCTGGGAAAGTGCGGCAGTTCCAGCAGGGTGTAGTTGCGGAACTCGGCCACGTCGCGGAAGTAAGCCAGGCTGTCTTCTGTCAGCGCTGGCGTACCTTGGCCTGCGGCGTTGAGACGGGTGGCGGCGTACTGGTAGAGCAGGCGCGCCTGGCCGATCAGGTCGAGGCTGACATTGGCCATGGCCATGTCCTCTTCCAGCACCGGTGCGTGGCCACACCACTCGGCATTGCGCTGGCCGAGGATCAGTGCGCTGTCGGCCAGTTGCAGCAGGTAGTCGACGGGCGCCTGCATCACATGTGGCCCACTTCGTCGGGGATGCGGTAGAAGGTCGGATGGCGGTAGATCTTGTCGCCCGCGGGGTCGAACAGTTCGCCCTTGTCGTCCGGCGCGCTGGCAGTAATGGCACTTGACGGCACCACCCAGATGCTCACGCCTTCCTGCCGACGCGTGTAGACGTCACGCGCCATCTGCAGCGCCTGTGCGGCGTCGACCGCATGCAGGCTGCCGCAGTGCTTGTGCTCCAGGCCCTGTTTGCTGCGGATGAAAACTTCCCACAGGGGCCATTCTTTCTGCGTGGTGCTCATGCGGCCTCCTTCATGGCGCGGCGTTGTTGTTTCTCGGCATGGGCCAGGGCGGCGTCACGCACCCACTGGCCGTCGTTGTGGGCCTTGACCCGGGTGGCCAGGCGCTCACGGTTGCACGGTCCGTTGCCGTTGACCGTGGCCCAGAACTCGTCCCAGTCGATGGCGCCGTAGTCGTAGTGCTGGCGCTCTTCGTTCCACACCAGGTCGGGGTCGGGCAGCGTGACGCCCAGTACCTTCGCCTGCGGCACGGTGGCATCGACGAAGCGTTGGCGCAGGTCGTCGTTGCTGATGCGCTTGATACCCCAGCGCATGCTCTGCGCGCTGTGGGCGCTGTCGGCGTCGGCCGGGCCGAACATGGCCAGCACCGGCCACCACCAGCGGTTCACGGCGTCCTGCACCATGGCGCGCTGGGCGGCTGAGCCCTGCATCATGGTCAGCAGCGCCTCGTAGCCCTGGCGCTGGTGGAAGCTTTCCTCCTTGCAGATGCGGATCATGGCGCGCGCATAGGGGCCGTAGGAGCAGCGGCACAGCGGAATCTGGTTCATGATGGCCGCGCCGTCGACCAGCCAGCCGATCACACCGACGTCGGCCCAGTTCAGCGTCGGGTAGTTGAAGATGGAGCTGTACTTGGCGCGGCCGCTGTGCAGTGCGTCCAGCATCTCGTCGCGCGAAGTGCCCAGCGTCTCGGCGGCGCTGTAGAGGTAAAGACCGTGGCCGCCCTCGTCCTGTACCTTGGCGATCAGGATGGCTTTGCGCTTGAGCGACGGCGCACGTGAAATCCAGTTGCCTTCCGGCAGCATGCCGACGATTTCGCTGTGCGCGTGCTGGCTGATCTGGCGCACCAGCGTCTTGCGGTAGGCCTCGGGCATCCAGTCCTGCGGTTCGATGCGGCCGTCCGCATCGACGGTGGCGTCGAAGCGGGCCTGCGGCCCGGCCTGGGCTGAGTCGGCCAGCGCGACCGGTTTGGTGCCGCTGCCGTCGGGAAGATCAAGTGCCTGTGTGTACATGCCAGTCTCCTGCGGCGCCGGTCGGGCCCCGCCTGAGCGGCAGTATAGTCAATTAACCGACCGATCGGTCGGTTAATGGTGCTGGGGTTAACCCCCGGTATCGAGTGACCAGGCGGCGTGCCGGTCCTGCGCCAGCAGGCTGGCCATCTGCGGCAGGGCCGCCTGCAGCGCCGCCTTCAAGGGGTGTGGCGGGTTGATGATGAACATGCCGCTGGCAGGCAGCCCGGGGCGGGTCTTGCCCGTGGCCTCCGCACCGAGCGTGGGTTTGCCGCTGGATTTGACGGTCAGCGTGGCGTGCAGCCAAGGTTTGCCAGCCTTGGTGGCGAGCGTCTTGAGCCGGCGCGGCAGTTCATGGGCTTCCGGGCGCGGGATGATCGGGTACCAGACGGCGTAGCAGCCGGTGGGAAAGCGTTTGAGCGCCTCGGCCACCATGTCGGCGGTGCGGGCGTAATCGCTCTTGATTTCGTAGCTCGGATCGCACAACACCAAGGCGCGGCGCGAGGGCGGCGGCAGGAACTTGCGGATGCTCTCAAAGCCGTCCTCGCGCAGTACCGTGACCTGGCGGCCGGCCTCGAGCTGGGCAATGTTGGCGGTCAGGGTTTTGGCGTCGGTCGGGTGCAGTTCGAATAGCTTCAGCTTGTCGTGGTCGCGCAGCAAGTGCTGGATGATGAAGGGCGAGCCGGGATAGACGCGGTGACTGCCTTTGCTGTTGAAGTTTGCGATTACTTCGATGTAATCCTCCAAAGCAGGCGCCAATGGCGTCACGTCGGTGGATTGCAGCAGGCGCAGGATGCCCTCCGCCGCCTCCCCGCTGGTTGCGGCAAACTCGCTGTCGAGCCGGTACAGGCCGGCGCCGGCATGGGTGTCCAGCACCATCAGGGCCGCCTCCTTCTGGGTCAGGTGGCGGAGCATGGCAATCAGCGTCGTGTGCTTGAGCACATCAGCGTGGTTGCCGGCATGGAAGGCGTGGCGATAACTGAACATAGGCGACTATGGTAACTGCGGGCGCCGCCCCGGGCTTGGCCGGAATGCTCGCTTTTTGTATAATGGCAGGCTTCGCAGCGCTTTTGTGGCCCCGCGGCGAAGGCATCGAATCCCACCTAAGAGATTCCCACCAGAGGAAAACCGACCGTGGAAAAGGGCCGCCCAAACCCTCTTTCAAGAGAAAACTCATGACCAAAACGATCAGCGCCAAACCCGCTGACGTGAAGCACGAGTGGTTTGTGATTGACGCGACCGACAAGGTCCTCGGACGAGTAGCCAGCGAAGTTGCTCTCCGTTTGCGCGGCAAACACAAGGCCATTTACACGCCTCACGTCGATACCGGTGACTTCATTGTCATCATCAACGCAGCCAAGCTGCGTGTGACCGGCACGAAGGAACTCGACAAGGTTTACTACCGCCATTCCGGGTTCCCGGGCGGTATCTATGCCACCAACTTCCGTGACATGCAGGCCAAGCATCCCGGCCGCGCACTCGAGAAGGCCGTCAAGGGCATGCTGCCCAAGGGCCCGCTCGGCTATGCCATGATCAAGAAGCTCAAGGTGTACGGTGGTGCCGAGCACCCGCACACCGCCCAGCAACCCAAAGTGTTGGAAATCTAAGGAGCCTTGAGATGATTGGTGAATGGAACAATGGCACCGGCCGTCGCAAGTCCAGCGTCGCCCGCGTGTTTCTGAAAAAAGGCACCGGCAAGATCACGGTCAACGGCAAGGATATCCAGGAATATTTCGGCCGCGAGACCTCGATCATGATCGCCAAGCAGCCGCTTGTGCTGACCAACCATGCCGAAACCTTCGACATCCAGGTCAACGTGCACGGTGGCGGTGAGTCCGGCCAAGCCGGCGCCACCCGCCACGGTATCACCCGCGCCCTGATCGATTACGACGCATCGCTGAAGCCTGCACTGAGTCAAGCCGGCTTCGTGACCCGCGACGCCCGTGAAGTCGAGCGTAAGAAGGTCGGCCTGCACTCCGCACGCCGCCGCAAGCAGTTCAGCAAGCGTTAATTTCACAGCAAGTTTCGCCTGCTGCAATTTGTTGCAGCGCAACGGCCGCCAGAATGGAAATTCTGGCGGCCGTTGTCTTTTTCGACTGCTAGACTCCCCCTTCCATGAGATTTCGCCTGCTGCGTCGCCGCCTCACCATCAGTGCCCCGCGCATGGCGGTACGCAGCGCATTGCCATGGCCGTTCCGCTGGGCCGTGGTGGCCATCGTGCTGGGGTTTTGCGCCGCCATCGGCCTGTGGGCGTTCGAGTTCGGCAAGAACATCGCCGGCATCGATAGTGACGGTGGAGAGAAGATCATTCAGCTGCGTAGCGAGGTGGATGCGTTGCGCCAGCAACTCGCCGCGGTGAAGGAAGAGCGCGACAAGGCGCTGTCGGTCGCCAACACCTCGTCCACGCTGTTGACGGCCGAAAAGGCAGCGCAGGAGCGGCTGAGTGCACTGAACAAGCAGCTGGAGGCTGAGAACCGGGGCTTGCGCGACGATCTGGGTTTCTTCGAAAAGCTCATTCCTGCCGGCGGCGGTGAGAGTCTGGCGATCCGCGGGCTGCAGGTGGAGCTGCAGGACGGCCGTCAACTAAAATGGCAAGTTCTGGTGATCCAGCCGTTGAAGAATGCCCCAGAGTTCAATGGCCGGCTGGAGTTGAGCTTCACCGGGCTGCAGGGTGGCAAACCATGGAGCGCGCCCTTGCCGGGTGGTCCCCAGACCCTGAAGTTCCGTCAGTATGGGCGGGTCGAAGGGGTGTTTGAATTGCCGCCTCAGACTGTGGTCAAGGGTGTCTCCGCCAAGGTCATGGACGGAACGGTGACCAAGGCCGTGCAGTCGATCAAGTTGTAGTTTCCATCAAGGAGGAGCCGGACATGTTCAACAAGAAAAAACAGCCCCCGATCAAGAGCCTGATTGCCGAGGGCAGCCAGATCGACGGCACCTTGACCTTTTCCGACGGCCTGCGCATCGACGGCAAGGTGATCGGTGATGTCAATGCCAGTGCTGACCAGCCCAGCATCCTCGTGATTTCCGAGACGGCTTCGGTGTTTGGTGAGATCCATGCCGATCACGTCATCATCAATGGCATCGTCAAGGGGCCCGTCTACGCTCGCCTGATGCTGGAGCTGCAGCCCAAGGCCAATATCGAGGGCGACGTGCATTACAGCGCGCTGGAAATGCACCAGGGCGCCATCATTGCCGGCCAGCTGTGCCCGGTCGGTGCGGTGGAGGACAAGCCCACTCTGAAACTGGCGGCCAACAACGAATAAGCCGCCGCCTGAATTCCTGAGCGAAATGGTGTACTATTCGCTCAATCCGTCTTAATTGGAGTCATCCATGAGTGCCGTCGCCGACAACATCCAGTCCGAGATGCCCGCCCCGATCCTGTTCACCGACAGCGCCGCCGCCAAGGTGGCCGAGCTGATCGCCGAAGAGGGCAATCCCGACCTCAAGCTGCGCGTCTTTGTGCAGGGGGGCGGTTGCTCGGGCTTCCAGTATGGCTTCACCTTCGACGAGGTGGCCAATGACGATGACACCACCATGACCAAGAACGGCGTGTCGCTGCTCATCGATGCCATGAGCTACCAGTACCTGGTGGGGGCCGAGATCGACTACAAGGAAGACCTGCAGGGCGCCCAGTTCGTGATCAAGAACCCGAACGCAACCACCACCTGCGGTTGCGGTTCCTCGTTCTCCGTTTGAACGGTGATCCGGCTCAGGCCGGGTAGACCGCTCCCAGCACACGGGCGCCTTGGGCGCCCGTGACGCTTTGGAGGCTGCCGGGCTGACGATGGACAGTCCTGCAGGCCAGCCAGGCAAAGGCGGCGGCCTCCACTTGCAGCGGCGGCAGGCCGGCTTGCGCCGACGAGCCGACCTCCCAGGCTGGCAGCAGCGCCTGCAGTCGCTGCATCAGGTAGGTATTGAGGGCGCCACCGCCACAGACGATGAGCCGATGCCCGCCATTGGCGTGGCGGAGCACATCGGCCGCGCAAGCCCGGGCGGTCAGCTCGGTCAGGGTGGCTTGCACATCCACTGCCGCGACGGCAGGAAAAGCCTGCAATTTCGTCGTCAGCCACGTCGGGTTGAAGAGGTCGCGGCCAGTGCTCTTGGGGGGCGGCAGCGCCAGATAGGGCTCGCTCAGCAGGGCCTGCAGCAGCGCGTCGTCCACACGGCCACTGGCTGCCCAGCGCCCTTCGGCGTCGAACGGCTGGCCGGTGTGTTGCTGACACCAGGCATCCATGAGGGCGTTGCCAGGTCCGCAATCGAAGCCCAGTACACGGACATCGCGCAGCACCGACAGATTGGCGATCCCGCCAATATTGAGCACAGCGACGGTCTGACCCGGTTGCCCGAAGACGGCCTGATGGAAGGCCGGCACCAACGGTGCCCCCTGGCCGCCTGCGGCGACGTCACGGCTGCGAAAGTCAGCCACCACATCGATGTTGGTCAGCTCGGCGAGCAAGGCTGGGTTGTTGAGCTGCAGGGTGTAGCCGGTGCCGTCGAACTCTCCAGGTCGGTGACGGACAGTCTGCCCGTGCGCGCCGATGGCTCGCACGGCGGAGGGTCCCAGCGAGGCGGCATGCAGCAGCGCGTCCACCACTTGGGCATAGCGACGGACCAGCGCATTGGCAGCCAAGGCGGCCCGGTGCAATTCGTGCTCGCCCGGGGTGTTGAGGTGCAGAAGTTCCGTGGCCAGCGATGCCGGGAAAGGGTGATGCACGTGCTGGATGACCCGCGCATGCCCTGCGCTGCATTCGGCAAGTACACCATCCACTCCGTCCAGCGAGGTGCCGGACATCAGGCCGATGTAGAACTCAGGCATGAACCCCTGAAGCGGGACTTACTGGGCAGAGCCCGGCTGCAAGGAAGCAGCGGCCAGTAACTGCTGGCGGACGGCCGAAGCCGAGCGCAGGAAAGCCGGTTTAGCGGCGGCCGACACCGGAACCGTTTCGCTCTGACGGGCGATCGTGAGCGGATCCTGATGGTTGCCGTTGACACGGAATTCGTAATGCAGGTGCGGTCCGGTGGCCCAGCCCGTGGCACCGACGGCGCCAATGTTATGTCCCTGGTTGACCGTTTGCCCCCGCTTGACGCTGATGCGGCTCAGGTGCGCATAGACCGTGGTGTGGTTGTTGCGGTGTTTGATGAACACCACGTTGCCGAAGCCGTTCTGCACCCCGGCGAACTCGACAACACCGTCGCCGACGCTGCGCACTGGCGTACCAACCGGAGCCGCATAGTCGACCCCCAGGTGGGCGCGCCATTGCTTCAGAATCGGATGGAAACGCATCTTGAAGCCGCTGGTGACGCGGGAGAACTCCAGCGGCGAGGCCAGATAGGCGCGACGCAGGCTCTGTCCATCCAGGGTGTAGTAGCCGCCTTTGGTCAGGTTGTGCGTGGCGCGTCCCGGTTCCTGTGCGGCAGCGTTCTGGCTGTCGGACTCCTGGAACCACATGGCCTGGTAGGTCTTGCCGTTGTTGACGAACTCGGCGCTCAGCACGCGCCCGGCGCGCAAGGGTTCGCCATCGCCTTCCAGCGTTTCATAGACCACCGAGAAGCGGTCGCCCTTGCGCAGGGAACGGTGAAAGTCGATGTCGCCGGAGAAGATTTCGGCAACCTGGATGGCAATGGCGTCCGGAATGCGGGCATCGTCGGTGGCCGCAAACAGCGAGCTGCGGATCACGCCGCTGGCCATACGCGTGGACGCGGTCAGTGGCGCGGTTTCCAGCCGCGAGGAGAAGCCGTTCGCCTGCTTCTCGATCACCAGACGGGTGAAGCGGCCGTCGTCTTCCGGGCTCCAGCGCGCGGTCAGCTTGACCAAGGTATTGGAGTCACTGGCCTCCACCGTCACGCTGCGGCCGACACGGCCCAGCAGCGTCTTCTGGGCATGGACATCCGCGCGCAGGAAGGCGGCGGCGGCCGGGTCGTTGATGCCGAGGCGCTTGAGCAGGGTGTCGGCGGTGTCGGTCGAGCGGGTGAGGTCAGAGCGGAAGAGGTTGAAGCGGTGCAGGTCCAGTACCTCGGCCTGGGGCTGCAGCGCCAGCGGCGCCACCGCCTCGCGCACTTCGCGCACCGGCAGCTGCTCGGCATCTGGCCCCAGCGAGACCACAGCGGACGCCACGGCGTAGGCACCGCCGCCGCCGAGCAGCAGGGCGGCGGCCACGGCACCCATGACCCGTTTCGGGTGGTGCTCGACCCATTGCCCGGTGAGGCTCAACAAGGTACTACCAGCGGTGATCAGACCGTTTTTCAAAAGAGAACCCGAGAAAGGAGGTGCGGCCTGATCGGGAGGTGCGGCAGTTTGGAGGTGCCGCACACTAAAATCCGGCGCAGTGGCAAAAGGCGAGTATAGCCCGCGCAGCCCCCCTGGCATCTGGAAAAACCCTTATGAATCAAGCCTCCCCGTCGAATTTTCCTGTTACCGATCGTGTCCGGCATGCCTTGGCGGTGACCTTGCGCGGTTGCGAGGAACTGATCCCGGAGGCCGACTGGGTGCAGAAGCTGGCGCGATCCGAGGCCACGGGG
>Ga0114986_1000021_pt1 | contig 42465 bp, 31 predicted proteins | sample Shrwel1BS1Day17_FD_96988 | JGI IMG/M metagenome (GOLD analysis project Ga0114986, IMG submission 96988) | Subsurface microbial communities from deep shales in Ohio, USA - Utica-3 well 1 S-1-Day17 | ecosystem: Environmental > Aquatic > Deep subsurface > Shale gas/oil reservoir > Produced... | reverse complement strand
CAGAACGACCGCGCAGCAGCAGCACGCCACCTTGCGGCACGGCGACATCGGGAAAGGTCAGCGCCGGCCCTCGCGGGTAACGGTACTGCAGCGCGCGGGACGAGATCATCGGCTAGGACTTGAGCAGCGGCGCGAAGTGCTGGCGCAGCTTGGCGACCTTGGGGCCGATGACGTAGGCGCAGTAGTCCTGGCCTGGGTGGTGTTCGTAGTAGTCCTGGTGGTAGTCCTCGGCCGGCCAGTAGTTGGCCAGCGGCAGCACCTCGGTGACGATGGGACCGTGAAAGACCGCCGCCTGTTCCAGCTCGGCGATCAGCAGCTCTGCTTCCAGCTTCTGTTCCGGCGTGCTGTAGTAGATGGCACTGCGGTACTGGCTGCCGACATCGTTGCCCTGGCGGTTCAGGGTGGTCGGGTCATGACTGGCGAAGAAGATTTCCAGCAGTTGGCGCACGCTCACTTGCGCGGGATCATAGGTCAGGCGAACCACCTCGTTGTGACCGGTGCTGCCGCTGCAGACCTGCTCGTAGCTCGGACGCTCGGTCTGGCCGTTGCTGTAGCCGTTCTCCACGTCGACCACGCCGCGCACGCGTGTGAACACGGCTTCGGTGCACCAGAAACAGCCACCACCGAGGGTGAGGACGGGCAAGGCGTCGGGCGTGGAGGCGGTCATGGTGGGCACTCTGGGTCGGCGGCGGGATAGGCATCTTACTGAGTGCGGCGCGCGCACGCCGCCTTTACCCAAGATTTACCCACGGCTCACCGGGCCGACGCCCCGGACTGGGTAGGCTTGCGGCTTGACGGGTCGGAGCGTGATCGCTACATTACTAACCAGCCAGTCATTAAGAGCCATGATCACCAAACTCCTCACGGAAACCTGTCAGAAGGTCCACGCCAAACGCGAACGCCGCAAGGAAGCCCGTCCGGGCGAACTGCTGGCCGCGGCGCTGGATCTGTTCGTGGAGAAAGGCTATGCGGCGACCAAGTCCGAGGAGGTGGCGCGCCGTGCCGGCGTCTCCAAGGGCACGCTGTTCCTCTATTTCACCAGCAAGGAGGAGTTGTTCAAGGCAGTGGTGCGCGAGAACATCGGCGGCCGGTTTCCGGAATGGCACGCCGAGTTCGAGGCCTACCAGGGCAGCACGCCCGACTTGCTGCGCCACTTCATGCTGTTGTGGTGGACCCGTGTCGGCTCCACCCGCATTGGCGGCATCACCAAGCTGATGATGAGCGAGGCCAGCAATTTCCCCGAGCTGGCGGCCTTCTACCAGCAGGAGGTGATCGAGCCTGGCCACGAACTGATCCGCCGCATCCTGCAGCGCGGCGTGGAGCGCGGCGAGTTCCGCCCGGTCGACCCGAAGTATGGCGTCTACCTGGTGCTCACGCCCATGATCTTCCTGATGAGCTGGAGCCACTCGCTCGGTGCCTGTGCCAGCTGCGGTGACACCCTGGTGCCGGAGGACTACCTCGCGGTGCAGATTGACAACATCCTCCACGGCCTGTGCCCGCCGGCGGCCGCCAACCTCAAGGACAAGCGCTGACATGAAACGCTGGATCAAATGGGGCCTGCTCGCCCTCGTCGTGCTGCTGCTGGCCGTCGGCATCCTGCGCGCGCTGGCCAACCGCAAGGCGCAACAGGCCGCGCTGGCGACGCAGACGGCCGCCAGCGCGCAGACCGTGGTCGAACTCGGCGCCTCCGACCTGCTGCAGGCGCGCACACTGGCGCTCACCCGCGGCCTGCCGGTGTCGGGCACGCTCAAGGCGGTCAACGCCGCGGTCGTCAAGGCCCGCGTGGCCGGCGAGCTGCGCCAGCTCACGGTGCGCGAGGGCGACACAGTGAAGGCCGGGCAGCTGATCGCGCTGATCGACCCGACCGAGTACGACGCGCGGCTGCGCCAGGCCCAGCTGCAGGCGGACGCGGCGCAGGCGCAGATCGACATCGCGCAGCGCCAGTACGACAACAACAAGGCGCTGGTGGACCAGGGCTTCATCTCCAAGACCGCGCTCGACACCTCGCTGGCCAACCTGAACGCCGCGCGCGCCAGCCACCAGGCGGCGGTGGCAGCGGCCGACGTGGCGCGCAAGAGCGCCGCCGACACCCGGCTGCTGGCACCGATTGCCGGCCAGGTGGCGCAGCGGCTGGCGCAGCCGGGCGAGCGCGTGGCGGTGGATGCGCGCATCGTCGAGATCGTCGACCTCTCGAAGCTGGAAATCGAGGCCGCGCTGAGTGCGGCCGACTCGGGGGGCGTACGCCTGGGCCAGGAAGCCCGCTTGCAGATTGAAGGCCGCACCGAACCGGTCCAGGCCCGGGTGGTGCGCATCAACCCCAGTACCCAGGCCGGCAGCCGTAGCGTGCTGGCCTACCTGAGCCTGACGCCGACCACCGGCCTGCGCCAGGGCTTGTTCGCCCAGGGCACGCTGGGCACCGGCCAGGTGAGCGCGCTGGCGGTACCGGTCAGTGCCGTGCGCACCGACAAGCCGGCGCCCTATGTGCAGGTGGTGGAGCAGGACCGGGTGGTGCACAAGACCGTCTCGCTCGGTGAGCGCGGCGAAGCCGAGGGTCAGCCCATGGTGGCGGTCAGCGGCCTGGCCGAGAACACCACCGTGCTGGCCGGCTCGGTGGGGGCGCTGCGCGAAGGCACTGCGGTGAAGAAATCGGGCGCGGCGCGCTGAGCACTGAACGCACGCCAACACCTCTCAACCAACACTCGACGAGCAAGCGCCCATGTGGTTCACCCGTGTCAGCCTGAAGAACCCGGTGTTCGCCACCATGGTGATGCTCGCCTTCGTGGTGCTGGGCCTGTTCTCCTACCAGCGGCTCAAGGTCGACCAGTTTCCCAACATCGATTTCCCCGTGGTGGTGGTGAGCACCGAGTACCCGGGCGCCTCGCCCGAGATCGTCGAGAGCGAAGTCACCAAGAAGATCGAGGAAGGCGTCAATTCCATCGCCGGCATCAACGCCCTGACCTCGCGCAGCTACGACGGCCAGTCGGTGGTGATCATCGAATTCCAGCTGCACATTGACGGCCGCAAGGCCGCCGAGGACGTTCGCGAGAAGGTGGCTTCCATCCGCCCCAGCCTGCGCACCGAGGTCAAGGAACCGCGCGTGCTGCGCTTCGACCCGGCCAGCCGCGCCATCTGGTCGCTCGCGGTATTGCCCGACGGTGCGCAGGGCAAGCAGCCCAGCGCGGTGGAACTCACCAACTGGGCCGATCAGGTGCTGAAGAAGCGGCTGGAGAACGTGCGCGGCGTCGGCTCGGTCACGCTGGTGGGCGCCACCAAGCGCGAGATCAACCTCTACCTCAAGCCGGCAGCGCTGGAGGCCTACGGCATCACGCCCGACCAGGTGGTGGCCGCCGTCAAGAGCGAGAACCAGGACCTGCCGGCCGGCGCCGTACGCTCGTCCACGCAGGAACTCATGGTGCAGGTGGATGCGCGCATGCAGCGGCCGGAGGACTTTGCCCGCATCATCGTGGCGCGCAAGGGCACGACGCCCATCCGCCTCGGCCAGGTCGCCACGGTGCAGGACGGCGCGCAGGAGTTGGAGACACTGGCGCTCTACAACGGTCAGCGCACGCTACTGGCCTCGGTGCAGAAGGCGCAGGACGAGAACACCATCGCCGTCATCGACGGCCTGACGCGTGCCGTGGCCGAACTGCAGAGCCAGCTGCCGGCCGGCGTGCGGCTGGAACCCATCACCGACGGCTCGCGCCCGATCCGTGTGGCGGTGGACAACGTGCGCCGCACGCTGATCGAGGGCGCCATCCTCACCGTGCTGATCGTCTTCCTGTTCCTCAACTCCTGGCGGTCCACCGTCATCACCGGGCTGACGCTGCCGATCGCCCTGATCGGCACCTTCCTCTTCATGTACATGTTCGGCTTCACCATCAACATGATCACGTTGATGGCGCTGTCGCTGTGCGTGGGCCTGCTGATCGACGATGCCATCGTGGTGCGCGAGAACATCGTGCGTCACGTGCAGATGGGCAAGGCGCCCTACCAGGCCTCGCTGGACGGCACGCAGGAGATCGGCCTGGCCGTGCTGGCCACCACCTTCTCCATCGTCGCCGTGTTCCTGCCGATCGGCTTCATGGGCGGCATCATCGGCAAGTTCTTCCACGAGTTCGGCATCACCATCGTGGCCGCGGTGCTGATCTCGATGTTCGTCAGCTTCACGCTCGACCCCATGCTGTCGTCGATCTGGCACGACCCGAGCATCGACACCCACGGCCAGCCAAAGGAACCGGTCACCTACTACGACAAGACCATCGGCCGCGTCACCGGCTGGTTCGACCGCGCCACCGACAGCCTGGCCGAGACCTACCAGGGCATCCTGCGCTGGTCATTGGCGCACAAGCTGGCCACGCTGGGGCTGGCGCTGGCGGTGTTCGTCACCAGCATCGTCATGGTGCCGCTGCTGGGTACCGAGTTCGTCCCCAAGGCCGACTTCTCGGAAACCAGCGTCAACTTCTACACCCCGGTCGGCTCTTCGCTCGAGGTGACCGAGGCCAAGGCACGCCAGGTACAGGACATCCTGCGTGAGTTCCCGGAGGTGAAGTACACCCTGGCCACGCTCAACACCGGCAACGCCCAGGGCAAGAACTACGCCAGCATCTATGTGCGGCTGGTGGACCGGCAGGCGCGCACGCGCAATGCCGACCAGATGTCGGCGGCGCTGCGCGAGCGGCTGCGTCAGGTGCCGGGCATCACCGTCACGCACGCCGGCCTGCTCGACCCGGTGGGCGGGCAAAAACAGATCGAGTTCTCGCTGCAGGGCAGCGACCTGCAGGAGCTGGAGCGCCTGACGGTGCAGGTGCTGGAGCGCATCCGCGACATCCCCGGCCTGGTGGACCTGGACTCCAGCCTCAAGCCCAACAAGCCGACCATTGACGTCGACATCCAGCGCGACGCCGCGGCCGACCTCGGGCTGAACGTCAACCAGATCGCCGGCGCGCTGCGCACCCTGGTGGCCGGCCAGACGGTGGGCAACTGGCGCGCCAGCGATGACCAGACCTATGACGTCAACGTGCGGCTGGCGCCGGAGGCGCGCAACACTCTGGCCGACCTGGAACGCCTGCCCTTCGCCCTGGGCGCGAATGCCGACGGCAGCTCGCGCGTGGTGCGCCTGAACCAGGTGGCCACGCTGCGCGAAAGCACCGGCTCGAACCAGATCAACCGGCGCGACCTGACGCGCGAGGTGGCCATCAATGCCAACGTCTTCAACCGCTCGGGTGGCGAGGTCTCGAACGACATCCGCAAGGCGCTCGACGGCATCAGCTTCCCGCCCGGTTACCGCTACCAGTTCGGCGGCTCGACCAAGAACATGGCCGAATCGTTCGGCTACGCCATTTCGGCGCTGGTGCTGGCCATCGTCTTCATCTACATGATCCTGGCCAGCCAGTTCAAGAGCTTCTTCCAGCCGCTGGCGCTGATGACCTCGCTGCCGCTCACCCTCATCGGCGTGGTGCTGGCGCTGCTGATGTTCGGCTCGGCGCTCTCGATGTTCTCCATCATCGGCATCGTCATGCTGATGGGCCTGGTGACCAAGAACGCCATCCTGCTCGTGGACTTTGCCATCCGTGCGCGCGAGGAAGGCATGGAGCGCGCCGACGCCCTGCTGCTGGCGGCGCGCGTGCGGCTGCGCCCGATCCTGATGACCACGCTGGCCATGATCTTCGGCATGGTGCCGCTGGCTTTCGCCCTGACCGAGGGCTCGGAGCAGCGTGCCCCCATGGGCCAGGCGGTGATCGGCGGCGTCATCACTTCCTCGCTGCTGACGCTGGTGGTGGTGCCCGTGGTCTACTGCTACATGGATGATTTCAGTCAATGGTTGCGTCGACGCTGGGGCGCGAAGACCTAGCAACGACCCTGGCCCGGTAAAATTTTTCAGGATGATCTAGAATACCCCATGGAGTATATAAAATGAACTTCGAACAAGCCCGCTTCAACATGATCGAGCAGCAGATCCGCCCCTGGAACGTGCTCGACGCCGAGGTGCTGGACCTGCTGGCGCAGGTCCGGCGCGAAGACTTCGTGCCGCCGGCGCACAAGGCCCTGGCCTTTGCCGACATGGAGCTGCCGCTGCGCGCCGGCGCCGAGCCCGGCCAGTGCATGTTGGCGCCCAAGGTGGAAGCGCGCATGCTGCAGGACCTGGCGGTGCGCAAGCACGAGAAGGTGCTGGAAATCGGCGCTGGCTCCGGCTACATGGCCGCACTGCTGGCCCAGCAGGCGCAGCGCGTGATCTCGCTGGAGATCGACCCTGAACTGGCGGCGCTGGCCCGTGCCAACCTGCAGAAGGCCGGTGTCCACAACGCCGAGGTCCGCCAGGCCGACGGCGCCCAGGGCGTGCCGGTCGAAGGCCCGTTCGACGTCATCGTGCTCAGCGGCTCGGTGGCCGAGGTGCCGCACAAGCTGCTGGAGCAACTCAAGACCGGCGGCCGCCTGATGGCCATCGTCGGCGATCAGCCGGTGATGCGTGCCACCCTGATCACCCGCACCAGCACGGTGGAGTACCAGACCAGCCAGGGCTGGGACACGGTCGCGCCGCGCCTGCTGAATTTCCCGGAACACCCGCGCTTCAGCTTCTGAAGGCCCAACTCCCGCCCTGCGAGCCCACACCATGATCGAACACATCCACCCCGGCGACCTGTCTGACTGGATCGAGAAGATGAAGGCGCACGGCCAGCCGCTGGTGCTGGATGTGCGCGAACCCTACGAGCTGGAGCGCGCCAGCATCAAGGCAGACAGCTTTGAGCTGGTCCATATCCCGATGGGCGTCATCCCGCCGCGTCTGAACGAACTCGACCCGAACCGGCCCGTCGCCTGCATGTGCCATCACGGCGGGCGCAGCATGCAGGTGGCGCACTTCCTGGTCAACCGCGGCTTCAAGCATGTGGCCAACATCAGCGGCGGCATCAATGCGTGGTCGATGCAGGTCGACCCGAGCGTGCCGCGCTATTGAGAAGCGGTTCAACCCCATCCTTCCCGGAGCTTTGCTAGGACGATCATGAAAACCTTCCGCCTGTTGCCCCTGACCCTGGCCCTCGGTGTCGCCTGGGCCCTGCCGTCGCAGGCCCAGAGCCTGCTGGACCTCTACGAATCGGCGCGCGGCTATGACGCCACCTTCCAGTCGGCCAAGGCCCAGTACGAGGCCAACCTGCACAAGGCCGAGCAGGCCAAGGCCGGGTTGCTGCCGACCCTCGGCGTGAGCGCCTCGGCCAGCAGCACCAACCTCAATTACGAGACGTTCAACCCGGGGACCATGCCGGCCAACCGCAGCTTCGACAACCAGAGCACCTCGGTCAGCCTGAGCCAGCCGCTGTACCGCCCGGCCAACCTAGCCACCTACGGGCAGGGCCAGCGCCAGATGGAACTGGCAGAGGCCCAGCTGCGCGCGGCCGAGCAGGACCTGATCGTGCGCGTCAGCCAGGCCTATTTCGATGTGCTCAATGCCCAGGACACGCTGGCCTTCGTGCAGGCGCAAAAGGCCGCGGTGGCCGAGCAGCTGGCCTCGGCCAAGCGCAACTTCGAGGTCGGCACCGCCACCATCACCGATACCCGTGAGGCCCAGGCCCGCTATGACCTGGTGACGGCTCAGGAGATCGCGGCCGACAACGACCTGCGCGTCAAGAAGCTGGCGCTCGACCAGCTGGTGGGCAAGAGCGGCACCAGCCCGAAGCCGCTGGTGCGCGGCGAGCTGCCAGCCCTGCAACCGACCGATGTCAACGCCTGGATCGAGCAGGCCCAGGACAACCACCCCAGCATCCGCCAGGCGCGGGTAGCGCTGGATGTTGCCAAGCTGGAAGTCGACAAGGCGCAGGCCGGCCACAAGCCGACGCTGGACCTGACCGCCAGCTACAACCTCAACAGCAACGTGGGTGGTACCTCGCTGGCGACCACCTCCAGCCGCACCAACAGCACGGTGGTGGGCGTGAATTTCAGTCTGCCGCTGTTTGCCGGCTTCGCCACCCAGAACCGCGTGCGCGAAACCCTGTCGCTGGAAGAGAAGTCGCGCGCCGACCTGGAGAACGCGCAGCGCACGGTGGCGCAGGCCACGCGCAGCGCCTACTTCGGTGTCATCTCGGGTCTGGGCCAGGTCAAGGCGCTGGAAGCCGCCGAAACCTCCAGCCAGAGCGCGCTGGACGCCAACAAGCTGGGCTACCAGGTAGGCGTGCGCATCAACATCGACGTGCTGAACTCGCAGAGTCAGCTGTTCCAGACCAAGCGCGACCTGGCCAAGGCACGCTACGACGTGCTGGTCGGCAGCCTCAAGCTGCGCCAAGCCAACGGCTCGCTGGCGGCCGGCGATCTGGAAAAGGTCAACGCCCTGCTGGCGAAGTAAGGGCCGGCGCACCGCCGCCGGTGCGCTGTGCGCTAGGGGCGGAGCAGCGCCCCAACGGCCTCCACGGTGCGGTCGGCCGCGCCACGGTGGGCCTGGGCAAAACGCCCGGCGGCTTCGGCCATCGTCGCCTGGCGGGCCCGGCGCGTGACCAGCGCACGCGCCGCCACCACCGCCTCCCGCAAGGACTCGCACCGCTGGGCCGCGCCGGCGCTCTGCGCGAGCTCGGCTGCTTCGCTGAAGTTGTAGGTATGCGGCCCCATCAACACTGGGCAACTGCAGGCAGCGGCTTCAATCAGATTCTGCCCGCCCAGCGGCGCAAAACTGCCCCCCAGCAGCGCGGCATCGCTCAGGCCGTAGTACAGCGCCATCTCGCCCAGTGAGTCACCCAGCCAGACATCGGCCGCCAGCTGCTCGGGCGTGGGCTGCAAGCCCCAACTGCTGCGACGGGACAGCGTCAGGCCCTGCGCTTCGACCAGCGTCGCCACCTCGTCAAAACGCTGCGGATGGCGTGGCACGATCAGCCACTGCACCGGCGACGCGGCGTCCGCTATCGAATCAGGAGCATCCGGCGCTTGACCAGAAAGCACTGGCGGCCGAAACGACCTGAGAATCTGGAGCAGCTCCAGCTCTTCGCCCTCGCGCGAACTGGCGAACATCACCACCGGCCGCCCCTGCCAGGACCGCCAGGCGCGGCCGCGCGCCAGCTGCTCGGCATTGGGCGTGGCGTCGAACTTGAGGTTGCCGAAGACGCCGGCCACCGGTACGCCCAGCGTCGCAAAGCGCGCTGCATCCTCCTGCGTCTGCGCCCACACGGCGGCCAGGCTGCGGTAGGCCGGCAGCGACAGCCACGCCAGGCGCTGTGCCTGCCGCAACGAACGGGCGTTCAGCCGCGCATTGGCCAGCACCAGCGGCACCCGGCGCTGGACGCAGGCCGCCACCAGGTTCGGCCAGACCTCGGTTTCCATCAACAGCCCCAGACGCGGCCGAAAGTGGTCGAGAAAGCGCCGCACTGCGCCCGGCGTGTCCCACGGCAGCCAGACCTGGATGTCACCCGGTCGCAGCAGGCCCTGGCCCTCGGCGCGGCCGGTGGCCGTGCCGTGCGTGAGCAGCAGCCGCAGCTCGGGCCAGCGGGCGCGCAGCCGCGCCAGCAGCACGGCGGCCGCACGCGTCTCGCCCAGCGACACCGCATGCACCCACAGCGTGCGGCCGTCGTCAGGCAGCGGCGACAGCGTGTAGTGGCCGAAACGCTCTTCAACGTTGACCAGGTAACCCGGCTCCTGCGCGCCACGGCGCGCAATCTTGCGCCGCAGCAGCGGTTGCAGCAGCACGGTCAGCAAGGCGTAGAGCGCGCGCATCATGTCGGATGCACCTGCAACCAGGCCTGCCAGACGGTATCCACCGACGGCGATGGCGCGGCGTAGACGCTGCGCTGGTGCGGCTGCGGCGCCAGCCCGCCTTCGCCCGGGCCGGTGCGCCAGGCGGTGTCGAAGTTGTAGATCTGCACATGCGGCAGTCCCAGCGCCACCGCAATATGGCTCAGCCCGCTGTCGACCCCGATCACACCGGCACAGCCCGCCAGCGCATCGGTCAGCGCATCGAGCGCCAAGCGCGGCCAGACCACGGCGTGCGCCATCTCGCGCGCCATGGCTTCGCTGCGCTGCTGTTCCGCATCGGTGCCGTGCAGCAGTGCCACATTGCAGCCGGCGGCATCGAGCCGGCGCGCCAGTTCCAGCCAGTGCGCCGTCGGCCACTGCTTGTCGGCGCGCGAGGTGCCATGCACCAAGGCAACACAGGGGCGCTGGGACAGCGCCTTGTTTGCTATCTTTTCAGGAGCAATTGGCGCTTTTCCGCCATGGGCTTGCAGCCCAAAATACTCCGGATCCGGCAGCGCATAGCCCAGGGCCTGGGCGCACAGCTGGCGCGAGCGGCGCACCGCGTGCACATGCGGCGCCAGACGCACCGCCACATCGGCCACCCAGCGCGTCGGCGCTTCGTAGCCCGAACCGTCGGTCTGGTTGGCCAGGGCGTAGCGCTGGCCACCTGGCGCCAGCCGCGCCAGCCAAGCCACCAAGGCCGACTTGGTGAGGCCTTGCAGGTCGATCACCGCGTCATAGGCTTCCCGCTGCAGCTCGGCCTTGAAGGCTTTCCACGCAGCGCGCGTGCTGGCAGCCAGCGGCGCCTTGCGCCAGCGCCGCAGCTCACACGGAATGACGCGGTGCACACCCTCGCAGCGCAGCGCCAGCGGCGCGAAGGCGCGCTCGACCACCCAGTCGATCTGCGCCTGCGGCAGGGCGCGGCGGATGTCCTGCACCGCCGGCATGGCGTGCACCACATCCCCCAGCGAGGACAGTTTGACGATCAGGATTTTCAAGGCGTGTTCGCGGTATTCAGTGCGCCGCCGCAGCGAAGGACGCGTCAGGCTTGACGCTGCGCAGCAGCGCCAGCATCTCGCCCTCGATGCGGTGCAGCGCCTCGGGCGTGTGGCCCTCGAAGCGCAGCACCAGCACCGGCGTGGTGTTGGAGGCACGGATGAGGCCAAAACCATCGGGCCAGTCCACGCGCACGCCATCGATGGTATTGACCTGCGCCGGCGCGGCAAACGAGGCGCGTGCCACCAGTTGCTCGACCAGTTGGTGCGGCTCGCCTTCGGCGCAGGCCACGTTGAGCTCCGGGGTGGAAAAACTCGTCGGCAGCGCATTGAGCACGGCACTGGCGTCCGGCGAGCGGCTCAGAATTTCCAGCAGCCGGCAAGCGGCGTAGGTACCGTCGTCGAAGCCGAACCAGCGCTCCTGGAAGAAGATGTGGCCGCTCATCTCGCCGCCCAGCGGCGCGGCAATCTCCTTCATCTTGGCCTTGATCAGCGAGTGGCCGGTCTTGAACATCAGCGCCTTGCCGCCGGCAGCTTCAATGGCCGGCGCCAGGCGCTGCGAACACTTGACATCAAACACGATGTGGCCGCCCGGCACACGGCTGAGCACGTCCTGCGCAAACAGCATCATCTGCCGATCGGGGAAGATGTTCTGACCGTCGCGGGTCACGATGCCCAGGCGGTCACCATCGCCATCAAAGGCCAAGCCCAGTTCGGCATCGGACTGCTGCAGCGCCTGGATCACATCGCGCAGGTTCTCCGGCTTGCTCGGGTCGGGGTGGTGATTGGGGAAGGTGCCGTCCACCGCACTGTGCAGCTCGATCACCTCACAACCGATGGCGCGCAGGATGGCCGGGGCCGAGGCGCCAGCCACGCCGTTGCCGGAATCAACCACGATCTTCATGCGGCGCGCCAGCTGGATGTCCCCGACGATGCGGTCGCGGTAGGGTGCATAGACGTTGAGATGGGTGATGCGGCCGCCCTCGGCCAGTTGCCAGGTCTCCGCTTCCATGGTGTGGCGCAGGGCCTGAATTTCCTCGCCGTAGATGGCACGGCCGGCCAGCACCATCTTGAAGCCGTTGTAGTCAGCTGGGTTATGGCTGCCGGTGACCTGGATGCCACTGGTGCACGCCGTGCTGGCAGCGAAATAGAGCATGGGGGTGGTCACCATACCGACATCGATGACCTCGATGCCGGTGGCCACCAGGCCGCGGATCAGTGCTGCACTCAGGGCCGGTCCGCTCAAGCGTCCATCGCGCCCCACGGCCACGCGCGTCTCGCCGGCCTGGCGTGCGGCAGTACCGAAAGCCCGGCCCAGCGCCTCGGCCACGGTTTCGTTGAGGGTGGCGGGCACGATGCCGCGGATGTCGTAGGCCTTGAAAATCGATGCGGCGACTTGCATGAGAATGGGGGTCAGTCAGGGTTTCGTGAGCTGCGCCGATTGTAGGCGGCGGCCGGCCGACGCCAGCCCCGGGGTTCGCCGTGCCAGCGCATCCGACGCGTATCATGTGGCACGGCAGCGGAACGCGACCGGCGCCCGCGATCGCTATGAAAACCGTTGCATCGGTGGGGCATGGATCAGAGCGAGGATCGACTTGACATGAAGTTCAGCAAACCCATGCAAACGGCCGTGTTCGACAGCCCGCTCGGTCCGATCACCCTGGCCGCCAGCGCCCAGGGTCTGGCGGGCGCCTGGTTCGAAGGCGACCTGCATCGGCCTGACACCCGCAACTGGCCGGCCGCGCCCAGGCATCCACTGTTGCGCCGTGCCCAGCAACAGTTCGCGGCCTACTTCTCGGGCCAGTCCCGCGGTTTTGACCTGCCGCTGGACCTCGACAGCGGCACAGAGTTCCAGCAGTCCGTCTGGCGCGCCCTGCTGGCACTGCCCTTCGGCAGCCACACCAGTTACGGCACGCTGAGTGCCCGGCTGGGCAAGCCCAAGGCCATGCGCGCGGTCGGCGCGGCCGTCGGCCGCAATCCGTTGATCATCGTCGTACCCTGCCACCGTGTGCTGGGTGCCGACGGCGCGCTCACTGGCTTTGCCGCCGGGCTGCCGCGCAAGCAGGCGCTGCTGCAACTGGAGAGCATCGCCTTTCGCCCATGAACTCCAGCCGCAAGACCAAGCGCCGCAACAAGCTGCACAAGCCGCGCAACCCGCTGGTGGCGCCCGCCCTGCAGCGCAAGGCCGGCAGTCATCGCAAGTCGGGCAAGGCGGTGCGCCGGGCCGACAAGGTGGCGTTGCGCAAGCCGGAAGCTGACTAGGACGCCCGCTTGTCGCTGCGACGCACCACTGCGACAATGGCCGCTGTCTTCGCAGCCCAGAAAGGAAGCCCCATGAAAGGCGACGCCAAAGTCATAGCCCACCTGCAGGCCCAGCTCAAGAACGAGCTGACCGCCATCAACCAGTACTTCGTGCACTACCGCATGCTCAAGCATTGGGGCCTGGACAAGCTGGCCAAGAAGGAATACGAAGAGTCCATCGGCGAAATGAAGCACGCCGACATGCTGATGGACCGCATCTTCATGCTCGACGGCCTGCCCAATCTGCAGGACCTGGGCAAACTCAACATCGCCGAAGACGTGCCCGAGATGCTGCGTTGCGATCTGGCGCTGGAGCAAGGTGCCCAGACCACCATCAAGGACGGCATGGCCCACTGCGAAAGCGTGCGTGACTACGTCTCACGCGACCTGCTGCAGAAGATCCTGGACGACACCGAAGAGCACATCGACTTTCTGGAGACCCAGATCGACTTGCTGGAGAAGGTCGGCCTGCAGAACTACCTGCAGAGCCAGATGGGCGAAGTGAGCTGACACTCCCATTCAGTCACATACGCTGCTTGAGAACTCCCAGGCGGGATCTCCAATTCATCCGATGCCCCTGAGCGCCACAGGGGAAAACGCAAATAAGACTAATTCTTATTTATACTCACTCCATCAACACAATGGGAACAGGTGAGTCAGCATGATTGTCTGCGTCTGCAAGCGCGTCAGTGACCGGGAGATTGCCCGCCATGCTTCTGCCGGCATGGACTTCGACGACATCCAGTTCATGCTGGGCGTGGCCACTCAATGCGGACGCTGCGAGGGCTGCGCGCGCGATGTGGTTGCCATGCACCGTGAAGCGGCCGCCATGCCCTCATCGATGCCCCTGACCGGCCAGCGCATCATCCCGCTCGCCGTTGCCGCCTGAGGGCACTGGCCAGCCCTTGGCTCTGCCAGCCACGGGCGCCAGCATGTCGGCGATACTTGTGCCATGCATTTCCAGATTCTGTTTGTCTGCATGGGCAACATCTGCCGCAGTCCCACCGCGCACGGCGTCATGCGCGCAAAGCTGCAGGCAGCACGCCTGCACGAGGTCGTGACGGTCGACTCCGCCGGCACCCACAACTACCACCCGGACGCGTCGCCCGATGAACGCAGCCAACACCACGCACTGCAGCGCGGCTACGACTTGTCCGACTTGCGCGCGCGCCAGATCGCCGCGGAGGACTACGAGCGCTTTGACCTGATCCTGACCATGGACTGGGACAACCAGGCGCTGGTCGAGCAGATGTGCCCGCCGCAGCACCAACGCAAAGTACGGCGCTTGGCCGAGTTCTTCCAGAACAACGACAGCCCGGTGGTGCCCGACCCCTACTACGGCGGCGCGCAGGGCTTCGAGCACGTGCTGGATCTGATCGAGGACGGGTGCGACGGCCTGCTGCAGCACATTGAGCGCATGGACCTGGTCACGCAACGCTAGCGACCGGCACAAGAAAAAAGCCGTTGCATTTGCATGCAACGGCTTTTTGTTTTTTGGCGGAGTGGACGGGACTCGAACCCGCGACCCCCGGCGTGACAGGCCGGTATTCTAACCGACTGAACTACCACTCCGCGTCGGTGCAGCGTTCGCTACGCTTCTTTCGAAACGCAGCCAAGTGCTGCAAAACTTGGCGACCCTACGGGGATTCGTTACCGATTCCCATAAAGTCAATCAAATCAATGGGTTAGACCGTGTGTAACACACCTAACTCCTTCGCCTTGTTACTCAGCGAAGACTTGAATTGTAGCACGATTTTTTTGCCTCTGTCATCAAGCTCGATGGGGAAATTTGCCAACCGGCGCTCATAGGCCCCGGAATCGAACCAGACGGGCTTCATGCCTCAGTCGGGGTAACACCGATGTCGTCGGACTTGGCAAACCACTCCGCCAAGCCGCGTCTCAACTCTCAAGAGCCGGCAGCACGGGGCTGCAGTCGAATGACGCCCTAGTCATCACAGGAATGCGACTGCAGACAGGGTCGCATCCAAGATTCCTAAGTTCTCGACACCGCCGACCGAGGCAGTTTTCCCGGCGTCGCTACACGCAGTGCGCCTCACTCAAGAGGCGAACTGAAAGGAAATCTATGAAAAGTAATCAAGTTGATAGCGTCAAAAGGTTTTTGGCAGATGCCGCTAGGAACGAGTTGCTCTCTATCGGTCGACTGATGTCCCCCAATGAAGTCCTCGAATCCATCACGCCGGAGAACCGGGATGACAGGCGCGTGAAAGGTTGGTTCTTGTGCGGCGACGTCCACCCCGACCTCTTTAACAAGATTAAGTCGGGCGAGTCCGTGACCTGGTCACTGAAAGTGCGACACGGGGAAGGTAGTACGCCGTTCTTGGTCGTGACACAGCGTGCGGGCGATTGGGAACACCGCTTCCTGATGCCATTGGCCGGCGAAACCGCTCGTTCGTTCTACGGGGAGATTGGAAACACCGGAGTCGGTATATCCGTGGCAACGGCAGAAGGAAGTGAAGCACTTGTCGAGCGTGTTTACGTAGCATCCACAAACTTGGACTACGCAAAAATCGACATACCGTTAGAACCCAAAGACGGGATTGAACTGGCTCTCGACTTTCTTGAGCAGACTATCGTCTTGCTAAGCAAAACAGCGCTGAGTGCAGCATCAGACAGCGCACGCAACATCTGTGTCACGACCATCATGCCCAGTGATTTGAGGCTTCAATTGGAAAGTGCTGCGGCTCAAAAGCACGGGGAGCTGCACTAAGCGAGAGCAGGAAACTCTGAACACATTGTGATTGATAAGCCCGGCGCAGAGCCGGGCTTATTCAATAGTCCCATCAACGATGTCCGAGCTCGCCCGTAGCTGGAATGAACGATGAAAAGAAAGATAGGGAATATGCCGCGAATTCAAGCGCGATATTGACCAATCATCCGACACACCCAGCTTCAACTTCGCCTCTGCCGGCAACACATCAGACACCAACACCTCCCCCAGGTCTGTAAAGGAAATCCAACCACCGTCGAAAAGCGCGTCAATGTGCGGGGCAAGCAGAAGTCCATTGAACACATCAAGACGTTCGTTGTCGTCTACGCACTTCGCCCATGGCTTGATATGCGACGCACGCAGCAACGCGGGAACAGCGAGGCCCGTTACGCTGCAACGGCCTTGCCAATAGTCCAGTAGCTCATTTCGAAAAAAGTCCTGCCCAATTCTTTGAACAACTAAGCGCTCTGCCTCAGTCGTCTTCGGCATTGCTGCCGTTTTCTTCTTGAACTCGTCGGCAACCCGATTCGGCTTCGTCCGAGCGTGCGCAGCTGAGGTGCGCAAGACTTCGTAGAGCTCGCTAAACCCTTCGACTTTTATCGACTTATCGCCATCCATTTCCTGGTAAAGGATGGCCGGGTCCGAAGCGCTGACCTCAAAGCTCTTCTCCCCCGCCACACGCACGAGCACCGTCTCCGGAAACCGCGCAGACCGAAGCTCTAGCCCGTCGGGGCGCGGGACCGCCGTCATCTCGAAGCCGCAGTCGGCGGCGGCCTTCTCCACGCGCAGGCGGTCCAGGGGAGTCATCACACGCCTCCGGAGAGCTTCACGTAGCCCTGCCGAATCACATCGGCAATCAGCGGCCGCCGTGCCACCAGGAAGTCCTCGTAGCTCAGCGTCCACCAGTGCTGCGGCAACGCGTGCCAGCGCATCATGGCCGTCAGGGTCTCGGGGTCGAAGCGCTCGGCGTACTTGGGCCAATACTGGCTCGGCGGGGCGTCAGAGATGGCGATGTTGTCGTCCCACTCGACCAGCGTGTAGTTGGCAATCTGGTTGATATCCCGGACGCTCTCCACGCCCTTGCCCTTCAGGTACTGGCGCGGGAACAGGTGATGCCGCTCGAGCGATTTCTTCTGCCCCTGCGCCGGCGGGTCCAGCAGGTCCACTACCACCGACCTTTTGTCTTGCCACAAAGTCGTGCACCAAGCTGCACTGGTCTGCCAACAGCGCGGCGATGCGTACGCCATGCCTCAAATCCGGGTACATCAGCAGCAAGGTGTCGCCTGCTCCATTGCGCGGAATCACCGAAGCAATCACCGTTCTCTCATTGGTGGCGTTCGTTATATCCCGCCAACCCATCAACCACCGAGGGCTACGCTGGTCCATCCAGAGGTCAAGTAGCGTCAGTAGCGCCTCCATCAAAGCACCGGTTCGTAGCGCTTCCGACATTGACGCCAGTTCGTCGTCGTCTAGCCGTGCGGAAAGGTTTTGCGTGGCCCACTTTGGGAAGTCGGCTAAGGCCTTCTTGGACGTCTGGCCTTCACTGCGCAGTACGTGGCTCAGCAGCGGGAAGAGGTCCTTAAGCGCCGCCTCGGTCGGACCTATGTGTGGCTGGGCTTGGGCTGGTGTCCATCCGTCTGCCGAATTGGCAGTTCCTGCAGCGCGGTGAAAGAGTTCCCCAGCCACCCATGTGGCCAGTGCGAGCAGCAAGTCTGCTAACGCGGCCTCTTGTGCAGAGGATTCCCCAGCATCACGTGCTGTATTTAGCGCGAGCCACGCTCTTGACACCCGAGTGGGAACTCGGGCAACTCGGGCCAACACTTCTCGCTCGTCCACCCAGTGGCGGGGATTGGGTATGTAGTCGAAGTCGGCGTGTTCCCCTTGTGTGCACTCCCTATTTGCCCAATCGTCATTGCGTACGTCCGGCGCAGGGATAAACGTCGCCCAACGATGGTCGAAAAGATGAATCATCTTTCCCTCATACAGAGGCAGGCGCCGGGGCTGGTCCTCTGAAGCGGGGCCATCGGCGAACAGCCCACTATCGCTGGTCATGTTGAACAGACCTTGCGAGAAAGAGATACCCCATGGGTTCACCTCTGGCTCGAGGATGTTGCCTACGTCGTCGGTCACCGCCTCGCGGATGAGTACGGGCGAGGCGGCGTAGAGCTTCTTTGTGAGTTCAGCGTCGCGCTTACTTCGGAATACTGGACAGGTGCGCGTATTAGGGTTAATTAGGGCGAACTCATCTATGGTTAGGCAAAACTCGCGTCGTGGGTCACTCAGGTGGTCAATTTGAAGAACATAGTTCAACAATCGCGCAGATTCAGACGACCGACCTAGAGTCACGAGCACAAAAGGGGTATCCGGATGCACCGCCGGAAATATACGCTCGGCATTATCGAAACCAATTAACGATATAAGCCTTGCTGTGTCGACTAGATGAGCAAAGTAGAGCTTGTTCGAATCATCAGTGGCGATACCAGCCTTAACAATGAATCCGGCTCGGCCGTTAGCACCCGTGGCCTGCAGGAACGTCTCGGAGAAGAGTGGATAGGTGTCGAGCTTTCCCCGTGCGCTGAGCGGAAATCGACCGCCGCCCCTGAAAAACTGATTCGCAGCCTCCATCTGGCGCTTAGCGGCATTAAACGCATCCCAGAGCCATGGCGCCGTAGCTTCAAGTGCGGCAATGGCAGCCTTTCTCTTGCTTCCTGATAATGCCGCGATTGATGGGGCACGGACCGCAAAGAACTCTTCCTCGCTGAGCTGCAACTGTTCCCACGGTGGATTGCCTAACATCACACTGAATCCCCCGGCAGCGGCCACTTGTGGAAATGCCACCCACCAGTGGAAAACGCCGTGCTTGCGGCACAAGTCCTGGCAGGCGTCATCCTTCGCACCCGGTGTGGCCTGCCCGCTAAGGACGCCCCACAGATAGCTCGACAGCGGAATAGAGTCGCTAGCATCGACGAGCTTCGGCGCCAAGAAGGCGGCCACGTAGGTGTCGGCCAGTCGGGCAAAGGTACTGCGCTGTGCTTCGGCCTCGGCCTGCGACCACGCAAGGCGCTTGGCGGCCAGGTGCTCAGGGGTGTCGTCGTCCAGCGTCTCCACGTTGACCGCCTGCGCGGCCAAGCCCGCCTGGGTGAGCAGGTCGCCCCCGGCAATCTGTCGCCAGCTCTTCAGGTCGGCCTTGTTCTGTTTCTTCAGGGCCTTGGCGACCTCCTTGTCGTCACCCGAGAGGGCCGTGTAGGCCTCATCCGGGATGCCGTTCTCCAGCACCTTGGGGTCGAGCACGCCCAGCAGCGCATCGCCCACCCGCAGGTGGTGGTCGACGAAGCTCAGCGGCCGGTCGGGCGTGTAGGCCTCCAGCCACAGGGCCGTCTTGGCCAGCTGGATGGCCATGGGGTTCTTGTCTACCCCGTAGATGCAGCGGCTGACCACATCGCGCAGCGCGTGGCGGTAGTCAGCGGGCGTGGGGGCGCCGCCCTCGCGCTCTGCTGCCGCACGGTGCAGCGCCACCTCGTCGGCTAGGCGGCGAGCGGCTGACAGCAGGAAGTGCCCGCTGCCGCAGGCGGGGTCGCAGATGGTGAGCGACAGCAGTGCCTCGACGGGGCGCTCAGGATTCGCCTTGACCGTCTGCGCGATGACGGGCTCCAGCGCGCTCTTGATGAGCTCCTGCACCAAGCTGTCGGGGGTGTAATAGCTGCCAGTGAGCTTGCGCGTGTTGCCCTTGATGGAGGCGTCGGTCTCGTCGTCGCCCACGAAACCCAGGCGGGCCGTGACGGGCGAGGCCAGGCCCTGCAGGTCAGGCACCAGCTCCAGCAGGCTTTCGTAGACGCTGCCCAGCTCCTCAGGGCCCATGTCGCGGTAGTTGACGCGCGACAGCCCACCATCGGCGCGGAACCAGCCGAGCTGGAAGACGGCGGCCAGGAGGTGGCGGTTGTCCAGCTGGGCAGCGTCCAGCTTTAGGCACTGTTCGGTGTCGAACAGGCCACCGAGCGCCGGCAGGCCCAGTGCGGGCTCGCCGCGTGCCAGAGCGCCGAAGGTGATGGTCAGCGCCTGCCAGAGGTCGGCATGGCGGTCGTGCTGGCTGCGGCGCACTGCCCGCTCTCGCAGCCACGTCATCGAGTAGCCAGCCAGATAGCGGGCCTTGGCATCGTCGTTCGCGTCCGGCGTGAAGACCAGGCGTTCGCCCGTGCCGCGGTCACGGCGGTCTTCGACGGTGGCCAGGAAGATGAGCCGGTAGACCAGCCTCAGCAGCTCTTCGAAGAAGGCCTGCCGGTCGTAGCCGCCTTCGGCGGTTTGCAGGGCGGAACGCAGCGCCACGTTGGCTGGGTGGCAGAGGAACCCCGTACCCAGCTCCCGGAGGGCCGCAGCGACGTTCTTACGCAGCGCGCCGCGAATAGTGTCTCCAACGTCCAGCGCTGCGTTGCGCCAACGCTCCCAAGCACAGTCGTTGGGCTGGGTCTCCGCCGTACCAAAGCGGCTGGCGTGGGCCAACAGCCAGAAAGCGCTGAAGTCGGCCAGCAGCTCTTCGTTGAAGAGCGCTTCCAGGTCCACCTCGATATAGGCGGGGCGCGTGAGGCTGGCGTTATCGCGCAGGATGCGCAGCGTCAGGCCGTTGCTGACGATGGCCCAGAGCGATGCGTCGCTGGCGTTCAGCGCCTCCTGCGCCAGCATGAAGGGGCTGCGGCGGCGGGTCTTGCCGGTGTCTGGGTTGGTCTCGCCGAAGCGCTCGGCGGCGGAGTCCAGCGGTTCATCGAAGCCCGCGAACACCAGCGGCACGCGGCCACCGTTGCCGGCGTGGCCCACAGCGTACTGGTGGCCGGCTTTCTCGATGGCAGCGCAACGCGCTGCGTCGTGGAAGTGCAGCACGTCGCGCAGCAGCGGCAGCAGCCACTCGCGCACGGTGACTTCATGGGCCCGCACGTCTTGCCGCTGGCGCAGGGCTTGGAAGTCTTGCCAGAGGTTCAGCGCAATCTTGAAGTCGCGCGCAATCTCGTCGCGCAGCTTCAGGCCCTTGGCGATGCGGTAGTGGCTTTCGGTCTGCTCGGTGGCCTTGGGGTCGGCCAGGAGGGTCAGTCGGGTCAGCTCTTCGGCGGGGATGAGGCCGCCTTCGATGCGGATGGCGCGGTAGGCCAGCTGGTGGGTGAGTCGTTTGGCCATGGTGTCAGGCTCCCACGGCGTTGGTGGCTGCGGCGCCCGTGTCGGGCAACAGCACGTACAGGCCCATCACATCCACCGGCAGGCTGGCGGTGACTTGGTAGCTGCCCCGGCCTTCGGCTGCTTCGCGCACGCGGCGGTGGTCGGCCAGCAGCGCTTGGGCGCGGGCCTTGGCGATGGCTTCGAACTGGGGCTGCCAGTCGGGCAAGGCATCCAGCGCGGATTGAAGTTGGCGGTCGCGCAGCGGGGTGGGCATGTTGCGGGTGGCTTCGGCGCCGAGCAGTTGCCGGGTCTGCTCGGGGGTGAGTTCGGCAAAGGCCTCAGAGCCTGCGGCGGCCACGGCTACCGCCTCTTCGCACATGAGAAGGCGGGTAGACGTGCCGTGGGTGACCGTGAGCTGGTGACGGATGCGCAGCAGCAGCACGGTGGTCTTGAGGCTGACGGCGCCAACAAACGCGGCGCCGGCGCGGGCGACGGCGGCTGCGTCGTCGCTCGACGGTGTGGCGTCCAGCGCCTGTTCCAGCAGTGTGTCGGCCAGCACGGCCACCAGCGGGTGGGTGCGGTGGATGAAGGTGGCGCCTTGCGCGGCGGGCTGGTGGAAGTCGATGCGCAGCGCGCCGGACAGACCCTCAGCCGCCAGGCGTTCCTGGACCGTGCCCGGCAGATGTTCGGTCAGCAGCTTGAAGTGCTGTTTGACCGGCTGCAGCGGCGCACCAAGCTGGGTGGCCGCACGACTGACAAATCGTTCCACGTCGGCCTCGCCGCCCAGGACGGCGGCTGACTTGCGCCACTCGGGCAGCACGTCTTCGGGCTTCAAGCGGCGTTGGGCAAAGATGCTGCGGTTCTGCTTGGCCTTCTCCTTCGCGCTTTGCCAGGCGAGGTCAATCTCCTTGGCCGGCTCGCCGAACAGGTCGAGCTGCGACTGCGCGTTGAGCGGAGCCCCCTTGCGCAGCAGCACCGCGTTCATCAGGGCCTGGGTGAGTTTGCCCTCGTCGTCGGGCATGGGCACCAGCACGCCCAACTCCTTGCGGATGCTCTCGGCCTTGCGCAGGATGACCTGCAGCACGGCGCCGTCCACGGGGTTGTCCTCGCCGTAGAGCATGGTGCTGCGGACCTCGCGGGCCTTCTGGCCAAAACGGTCCACGCGTCCTTCTCGCTGCTCATGGCGGGTCGGGTTCCAACTGAGGTCGTAGTGCACGACCGCCGTGAAGAGGCCCTGGAGGTTGATACCTTCGGACAGGCAGTCGGTGGCCACCAGGATGCGCACGTCGCTCTCGCCCAGCTGCTCGACTGCGGCCTCGCGCTCGTCGGGTGTCAGCTCGCCGGTGACGGCCTTGACCGTCGCCGACTTGAACTTCTCTTGCAGCGAGGCCGCCAGATAGTGCGCGGTGGCGATGTAGCGGCAGAACACGACCGGCTGGAAGCCGTCCTTGAGCAAGACCACGAGATGCTCTTGAAGCTTGGCGAGCTTGGGGTCGTTCTGCTGGCCGGCCAGTGCTTGGGCGCTGGCCATCAGCTCCTGCAGACGCAGGCTGTCCTCGGTCTGGGCGCCGGGCTCCATGTCGTCGGTCGACAGGGCGTCTTCGGTGCCGTCCAGCACACGGTCGCTGGCCTGGGCTTCGAACTCCTCGAGCGAGGCGGCTTCAGTGTCGCCCGCTTCGCCCTGAGCGCCTTGCAGCCGCGTGCGCAGTGCATTGACAGCGGCTGCCGGTGACGACGAGATGCAGCGCAGCAGCGCAAGGGCTGCCCACCAGTTCATGCGCTGTTCGCGCAGCCCTTGGCCCTCGGAGCGCTCCACCAGCTCGCGGGCGTAGGCTAGAACGTCGTTGAACAACTGGCCCCAGGCGCCGGTCAGCCGGTACGTGATTTCCGCCGACTTGCGGTCAGGGAACATCGAGGTGTCCTGCCACTCGGCAATGTCAGGGCGCCGGCGCTGCACGAAGTGACGTGACAAGGCCTCGCGCAGGTCGCTGCGCTGACCCGGTGGCAGGTCCATGAGCTGGGTGAAGTCCGAGCGCAGGAGACCCAGCAGATTGAAGAATGCCTCTTCGTCGCCGCTGTGCGGGGTGGCGGTCAGCAGCACCAGATGGCGGTCTGGCTGGGCGGCCAGGCCTTTGAGCAGCTGGTAGCGCTGCTGCCGGCCTTGACCGGCCTGGGTGCAGGTGTGCGCCTCATCAACGATGACGAACTCCGGGCAGAAGCGCTGGAAGGCCTCGCGGCGGCGCTCGGACTTGATGTAGTCCAGGCTTACGACGGTGAAGGGATGGGCATCGAACAGCGAGGCACCGGGCGGCAGGTCGCGCTCCAGCCGGTCCGCGGTGTTCGAGCGGACCACGACCGCTGGGATGTGGAAGCGGCTGGCCAGCTCACGCTGCCACTGCTCGCACAGGTGAGGCGGACATAGCACGGTGAGGCGCTGAACTTCGCCGCGGTCGAGCATCTCGCGCGCAATCAGAGCACCTTCGATGGTCTTGCCGATACCCACGTCGTCTGCAATTAGCAGGCGAACCGTCGGGAGCTTCAGGGCCATCAACAACGGCACGAGCTGGTAGGCGCGGGGCTCGACCGCGATATTGCCGAAGCTGCGGAAGGGGCCCGCGCCGCTGCGTAGCTTGAGCTGCAAAGCGTCCAGCAGCATCTGGCTGGCCGAATGATTGCGTGCCTGGTCGATGGTCGGCCAAGGGAAGGTAGCGGGCTGGACAGGCTGGCGCTCGAGCGGCAGGTAGACGAGCGTCTCGTCGCGCTCGCCGCCCCCCAGGGGACGCAGGCGCAAGGTCTGCTGGTCAGACTCAGGCTGGACTATCCACTCGCGTCCGCGGGCTGAAACAAGGCTTCCCGGAAGGAACTCCGGCAGAGGTGCGTTCATGATGCTTAAAGTTTGCCGGGGCCGAAGAGGTCGGCGTTGTTCTTGAAGATGGCTTCCCAACTCCCTGTTTCCTTCGGGAAGCGGACCACAAGGTAGCCCAGTTCATCGAGCTTGCGGTCGATGGCAGCGTCTTGCGCTCGCTGAGTATCCGCTTCGTGATGCGGGCCATCGACGAAGACGGCCAGGTTCAGGTCGTCGTAGAAGAAGTCCGCGCAGGCGCTGGCGCCCGGGATGTTGTGCTGGCCGCGGTCAGGCTTGCGGTAGCCATGTTCGGCGACATGGTCGAGCCAAGCTTGTTCCAGCGTGCTACCTGCCGTGCGGGCCAGCTGCGCATCGTGTTCCTGAGGAGCCCTCCCCTGAGTGCCCTGATTGGCTCGGGCCTGGGTCAACCGGCAGAGCATGTCCAGCAACAAGCCGCCCGCCGCTTTGTCCTTGCGGTCGATGAGCGTGTGGTCGGGCTGGTTGTAGTAAGAAAGCAGGCATCGGTAGCAGCCGGCCTCGCAGTACGGCTCGCCGTTGTGGTCGAGTTCTTCGACCAAGCTGTCTCGCTTCCAGGCTTGGCCCGCCGGCGGCGCCTTGAAGTGCATCACCTCAAGCGCCTTGGCGGCCACGGCTGCCAGTGCGTCGGGCTCGGTGGCCAGCCGCGTGAGCACACCGGCACCGCCTTCTGCGGCCTCGAAAAGCAGAATGGACTGGCGGTTGTCGCGCGTGGGCAGCGGCTCGGCCATGAGCTCGCTCTCTTCGAGCTGGTAAACCGCTTCGATGCCACGCTTGAGCGCGTACTGCAAGGTGGTCAAGGTTTCGGCTTCGAGCACGCCCAGGCGGTGGTGCGGCCGCACGATGAGGATGTTCCGGCGGTCTTCGACGTAAGGAACGATGCGCTGCGGTGGGGTCTTGTCCGGGGGTGCGTCGCCTTCGCCCTCGGGTTCACCATTTCCATCGTCAACGCCACCAACCCAATGGCCGGTGACCGGGTTCATCATGAAGCCCTGGATGGCCTTCTCTTTGCGCCGCCGCCAGCCAAAGTTCATGCGCCAGACGGTGGCCGCTGGACCGTACTGCATCTCCAGCAGCGGGCCTTTGGCGTCTTCCACGACGGTAGTGACCATCTGCAGCTTGCCCTCGGCTTGGGCGAACTGCAGGGTGGTCTGCATCTCGTAGCCCTGGCGCACACGTTCTTCTTCGTTGGCGGTGATGCGCTCGGCTCGCTTGGTCGAGACGTTCTCGATACGGTACAGGTTCTTGACCTCCTGCGCCTCTGCCAGCGAGGCACCGCATGACACGCAGCGGTCGGCATCGCGTTGCGACCGGAAATGGCCGTAGCCGCACGAGGGACAGAGTCGGGCCACCTCGGTGGGCAGTCGAGCGCCTTCGGTCACCTGGTCTTGCCCGGTGATGGTCAGCAGCGCCTTGGTCACCCTGTACTGGCTGCCCTCATGATAGATGAGGCTGTACGGACCGAACTCACCCAGAGCCAGGAAGCGAGGGCGCGACAAGAAGCTCTCGCGACCGATGGAGCCACGACGTGCCGGCAGGTAGGCCAACAGGGGCAGCCGAGGGAAGTTATAGCCCGGCAGGAAGCCCTGGGAGGCCAGGTAGCGGTAGGTGTAGAAATCGGAGTTGAAGGCGCTGTCGCCGGCCAGCAACAGGTCGCGTTGTTTGCGGGCTTCGTTATGGCGTTGCTGGGCCTCGCGCCGCTCGCGCTCACTGGCAGCGGGGTTGTTTTCAATCTTGAAGTTGAGCTCGATGGCCTGCGCGGTGGCGCGGTACAGGTCGCGCCAGCGCTGCAGGGCGCCGTCGAACTCTTTGTAGGCGCGCTGGAACACGGCCTCAGCCCATTGGTCGGTGTACCAAGGCGCGTTGCGTGGCGTCAGCTCGTTGGCCAGCATCGCCAGGACGCGCAGACCTCGCTCATGGGCACGCCGCTTGGCCTCGGCCTTGTCGAGGTCGCTGGCCATGTCCTCGGTGATGGGCAACGCCTCAGGCTGGTTCATGTCCAGCAGGTCACGAACGCTGTTGCCGAGGCGCTTGCCCGTCTCTGCCAGCCAGATGGCGTGCATGTGGCTCTTGACGAGCTCCAGGTTGGCCAGGTCAAGCGTTGGTGCGTTCACCTGGCCATGGACCATTCTCACGGGGTCGCGGAAGTAGTACTGGTCGTGCGGTGACTGGCTGGCACAGTACGTGATGACGAGCGCCGGCTGGCCGGCGCGGCCGGCCCGACCGCTGCGCTGCGCATAGTTCGCCGGGGTGGGCGGCACGTTGCGCATGTAGACGGTGTTCAGCGACGAAATGTCGACGCCAAGTTCCATCGTGGGCGAACAGAACAGCACTGGCAGCCACTCAAGCTCCGTACCGTTCTTCTTGCGCCACTCGTCGCGGTCTTTCTCGGTGAAGCGGAATCGGGCTTCGCGCTCGAGGCGGTCGTCCTGCTCGACCTGGGCGGTGTGCTCCCTGGCTTCGAAGTCGAAAAGCTGGTGGACCGGGCTGTCCAGCAGGCTCGCGATGTTGCGGTAAAGAGCGCGGAAGAATGCGTTGTCCTCAGCCTGCCGCTGACTCTGTCCGTCGCCAAGCTCCCACAGTAGCGCCGTGCCATTGAGCTGCCAACCGGTCAGGCCGACGTCGGTTTCTTCCTTGCGGACGAGCCCATAGGACTCGGCCGCCTTCAGGAGGGCGCCCACCACGTCCGACCAGGTCTGGTCGTTGATGGCCTTGTAGTACGGGTTGCCACCGCCCCAGGTGCTGCCCTTGCGCAGCTCGCGCCCCAGGCGGGAGCGGCTGGAGCCGATGACGAGGAAGTCGTCCAGATTGACCCGCCGACCACGGCGGTCGGCCTCTTCCTTCGGGCGAGACGTAACAAACCAGCGGGCCGGCACCGGCCGCTCGTCTTCCGTGAAGCCCCAGGGTTCGCGCAGGTTGGCGTAGCTCTGGGTTCGCAGTTGGTCCAGCTCGGTGCGGTCGAGGTAGCGCGTGGCGATGCACAACCCCTGGCGCATGAAGTCGAACAGCTCGCGCAGCACCTTGGCGCGCTCTTCGGGCCGAGCGACCTGGAGAACCTGAGGGGCCTCTGCCCACTCGGAGGCGTCAGCAGCCAGGTCGTTCAGGTCTTGGTAGTTGATACGCACCAGCCCCAGCTGTTCCAGGTTGGGGTTGTTGAAGCGCCAGCCGCGGCGCAGGTCAAAGTAGGTGCGATAGCCCAGGATGCCGCGCATGGCCTCCTGAACCTGGCGACGCGTGTTGCCCTTGAGCTCCGGCTGCTGCATGTACTCCGCACGCACGGCCGGGTCGTCGCGGTGGAAGCCCAGGGCCTCGAAGACCGCATTGGCAACCTCCCGCTCGGTCAGCGCGTTGCCACCGGCCTTCTGGGTGGCCGACAGCAGGGCGGCGCGGGTGAGCAGCACCTGCAGAAAGTCGTTGAAGTGTCCGGCTTGCAGGGCGGCGTCTTGCCGGTTGTCGGAGAAGCCGAGCACCTTCTTGGCTTCTGCGGACAGCTGCTGGTCCTGCTCGTACAGGTAGCGCAGGGCCGACAGGGTCAGCATCGTCGTGGCCGAGCTTCGGCCCTCGGCCGACAGAGACGTCAACCGCAGCGAGTCCTTGCCCGCCGAGCTGTGCGACACCCCGCAGGCCAAACAGAACCGGAAGGAGCCCGGGATGAACCACGCCTGCAGCCCCTGGTCAGTGGCGACTACGCCATCGGGCCGTACCTTGACGGGCTGGGGCACGAATTTGCGCTGTCCAGACTTGATGCGCCATTCGCCATCGGCGCGCTCTTCGAGCCAGGACTCCGGGTAGCGCTCCAGGTTGTCGGGCTCCCAGACACCTCGACCGTCGGGCATCAGGAAGCCGAACTTGACCTGTTCGTCGTCGTGCTGGCGCTCTTCGATGTTGCGCACATCGAAAGCACGACCTTCGGGCCCATCGGTGTCCCACACGGGGATGTACTCCTGCCCACAGTCGCGGCAGAAGTGGGCGTGGTAGTAGCGGCGCTGACGCTGGTCATCGCCAGATACGAACTGCTGCCCGTCGAGCGTGATGGCGCGCTGGCCAGGGGCTTCAAGCGTCGTGTAGACCTTGCCGCCGCCCGCGATGAACTGGTGCAGCTTGAAGGCGAACAGGCTTTTGCCGGCCCCGTCGGTCACAGCGTAGGCGCGCAGCATGAACTGCTGCAGGTATGCCAGGCACGCCTCGAACGACTCACCAGAGTCGGCGCTGAGCGCCTTGGCGGCATCCGCCAGCGTGCGAGGCTTGGCCCGGCGCGGCTTGTCGTCTTCGTAGGTCAGGCCCAGTGTGAGTTCCACCCACACCGACATGGGGTGAGCGGCCATCGCGTCGTAGCTCAGCCCCGTCGAGACGCCAGCCCGGATGGCATCACCCAGACGCGGGCGGACGCTGTCGAGCGTTTCGTGTTCCGGGGTCGTGCGCCGCAGGGTCTCGGTGATGATGTTGCGGTCCGGGATAGCCGTCCCGAACAGGCGCCGAGCGACGTTGGCCACCACGGCGTTGCGCTCCATCTGCGTTCCCTCGGACGCCATGGTCGCCGAGGTGCCGATGCAGATGAGGTTGTCGGACAATGCCTCGCGCACGCGCCGCACCAGCAGCGCAACGTCGGCGCCTTGGCGACCACGGTAGGTGTGGAGCTCGTCCAGCACCAGGAAACGCAAGCCCTTGGCGTTGCGCATGACCGCCTTGTCAATGTCGTTCTGCCGGGTCATCAGCAGCTCGAGCATCATGAAGTTGGTCAGCAGAATGTCCGGCGGGGAGGCGGCCATAGCTTGCCGCTCTTCGTCGCTTTCCTGCCCGGTGTACCGACCAAAACTCACCGCCCGCGACGCCGGGTCGGAGCCCAGGAACTTCTTCAGCTCCTCGAGCTGAGAGTTCGCCAGCGCGTTCATCGGATAGATGACGATGGCACGGGTGCGCGGCGTGGGGTCTACCTTCTTAGCTTTTAGGCAAGCGTCCACGACGGGGATGAAGTAGCTCAGCGACTTGCCCGAGCCGGTGCCAGTGGTCAGGACGTAGCTCTCGCCAGCGAGGGCCAGGCTGATGGCTTCGGCCTGGTGCTGGTGGAGCGGAAGCGTGACGCCGGCGGAGCTTGCAGACTTGCCGAGACGGAAGATTGCCGAGCACTCGGGGCTGAGCTGGCCAACTGCCACCAACTCGTCGACAGTTCCGCCTGAGCGGTAGGTCGGATTGATTTGAATGAGGGGCTCGGGCCAGTAGCGCTGGCTGGCATATTCCCGGTCGACGAACTCGCGAATATCGTCGGACTTCAGGCGGGTAAAGCTACGGCTGAACTGGGCGTATTCGCCGACTAGATGCTCGCGGAACTGGAATACGTCCACTTAGTCTCCCCGGGCCGTCATGCGGCTCTTTGGATGTTTCACTTGAACAACAACGCCATGCTCATCGCAGTGCTGCCGGACAAGCACCTCGATGAAGTTGCCAATCGTTCGGTGTTCGCGCTCAGAGGCGAGTCTAATCAACTCCTTCAACTCCGCAGTTACCCTTAGATTCAATGTCTCGGACTTGCGCTGCATGACGGCTCCACCAAAATGCCATTCTGCAGAAATGTAACGCAGAATGCGTTACATACTCCTGCCCCTTGGGTTGCGAGCATTTTGGCGTTGCCCAGCACCAGCCTTCCTTTTCCAACAGGACGCCGTTCATATAAATCGACTGCCTAGACGTGGTCCGATTAACAACTGAAACAGGCGCCATGCTGCCTTGACTGGAATAACGGAAATCTCCCTCTCTGCTTTGGGAGCAGATGCGATTGAGCAGAGGAGAAAGGCAATGAAAATCAATGAGTTAGGAAATTTCCGTTATTCCGCAACGGGACTACAAAACGGAGGGTTCGCGTATCCAGTCTGTGCAAATCTGGCGTCACTGACTGTGACGATGTCTGCAACCTATGAACAACTGATTGAATTTCACACGAACCGCATTCAGCGCGAAAGTACCTCAGAAAACCCGGAACAAATCGTCCGGAATCACCTCACCGCCCTGCGCGGATTTATCGATTCCGCGGGGAAGTCGACCGGTTCGCCTATAGGCGATGAAATGGCAAGCGAATTTGGGCCTGCTGTAAGGAGCCACCTTGCGCGGATGAATGTAAGCGAACGCTCAGCGAGCGACCGCCGCAGCTTGCTTAACGCTTGGAAAACCAGCTTCGCGCTGATGGGAGCCGCACCAGAAGTCACCGTTCGAGGCCGCGAGAGAAGACGAGCAAATAGCGCACCGATAAACGCGAACCCATTTGAACGCGGCCTGAAAGCGGCGCTCAGAAACGCAGGTATTGCTCCCAAACGTGCGGCCATCTTGGCAGGCATTAGTACGTCTGCAATTGGCCGCTGGACCAGAGGCGCTCTACCCAATATTCGGTCCGCCGACACTTTCACCAAGTTGGAAGCAGTACTGAAGCTGCCTTCCGGCCATCTGAGTCAACTCCTCAATGAGACCCAGGGCACCCTCGCTCCAGTGCATCGAAACGAGTACCGCGAGCAGCTCAAGCAACGGAACCAAAACACCTACTTCTTGAAAGAATCAGACCTGACGGATGAATTCCGGCGCGAATGGCGAGCACTGCTTGAATACAAGACCTCGACACTGCTGACTGACACGACCGACCGCAAGCGTGGCCATACCAACTGGACGACCTCAGTTCTCAAAAACACGCAAGCGTCCATTGAAACTATCACGTCCATTGGTGGACGAGATGTTCCAAGCGCACGGGCTTACTGGCCCCGGGTCTGCTCGTTCTTGGGGTACCTGCAGTTGCCCAAGTCACACGGCGGCTACGGACTGAAGCCTACAGATGCGCAGACATTGGCATGGTTTTGCATACCGGAAGCCCTTAACGGGTATCTGACGTTTTTGACCGAACGCTCTGGCGGCCTCAGACATACCGGGCATGCTGTGTTCTGTGGATTTGTCGCCGCGCTAACGAACTCTCAACGCGGCTTTCTCGCGCGCTCGCCAGAGCTCGTAGACAGACTCCCGACGGACGCTGTACGAGGCCGCTCATGGCCGGATTTATGCCGTGCAGCAATACAGACCGCACTCTTCTGGAAGGCCTCTTCCACCGACGTCTCCAGAAATCCAGTATCCCCAATCCAATCGTTACTCGACCAAGAAGAACCGCTGTTAGACATCTTCAAAGCCATGACGAAACTTCGTGACCGGGCTGTCCATGCGCCGGCCGGTAGCGTAGCGGAGGCACTAGCTCGACGTGACGAAGTACTCCTCGGGTTACTTGCCTCCAATCCCTTACGCAAGAAAAACATTATCGAGTTGACCTACAGAGCCGACAACAGCGGCAACATCTACTGCACAGCCGCGGGAGAGTGGCGCATTCGACTGAAGTCAAGCGCTTTCAAGAACGGTAAGAGACGTAGACACGATGCAAGCCGCTCCCGCCCGTACGATGTTCGCGTGGCGTCGTGGCTCGATGAGCTCATCAGCGACTACGTCAAGTATTTCCGACCGGTCTTGGCTACCGAGGACGTCGACAATTTCTTCTTAACGAAGAACGGCAATCCGCTCTACGACCTCTCAGGGGTCGTCTTGCGGCTTACACGTGAGCTCATACCTGGTTCAGGTGGCTTTGGGCCGCATGCCTTTAGGCACCTTGTCGCGACAGATTGGCTGAACAGAAACCCTAATGACTTTCTGACAGTGGCAGAGCTCCTCAACGATTCGCTCGCAGTGGTGATGTCGACCTATGCGCACCTCCGGCGTGACCATGCCTTTAAACGTCACGCGTCTCAGCTTGCAGATTTGCTGCCGGACCACCTGCGCCGGAGCAGCTCTCGCCCCTGATTGTTAGCACCCCAATAAAGGGCAGTCTTCGAAACCCTTGGTCTGACGAGAGACAATGCTGCAGACCTATCAGTGCCGTCTCAGTCGAGCATTCGATTTCGTTAGAGAAAGGTGCTCTCGCATGACTCAACTGCTCGACCACGACTGATTGATGGATGACGGACCTATGGTTCACGTCGCTTCAGCAACGAATTTGGCCGAGAAATGAACCTATTCCGCATTGCGATATGCGCCATAGCGATTGGAGCCATAGGACCCGCGTGCGCCGAAGAGCCTGGGTTGCTAGACGCGTCGATAGTCTGTGCGAAAACGCAGGGCTTCCACGACGGTGACACCCTCACTTGCGTCACCGACATTGGAATTACCCTTGTGGTTCGATTCGCCGGCATCGACGCGCCGGAAACCGGCCAAGCGTATTGGCGAGTTGCTCGCGACAGACTGCGCGAGCTGGCAGTCCCTGGCACGCTTGCGGACTGCTACAAGCGGGACCAATATGGGCGCCATGTCTGCCGGTTGAAGTCAGTCGATGGAGCCGATTTAGCCGACATCATGCTTGCAGAAGGCTTGGCCTGGTACGCGGCTCGATTTGCAGACGAACAGACATCGGAAGAACGCGAGCGATATGCTCGGCTCGAGGCACAGGCCAGGGTGTCTCGCCGCGGACTCTGGACTGAGTCCAATCCTATGCCGCCAGGGGAATGTCGGCAGCTACGCAAAAAGCGTCACGCCTGTCACTGACCAACGCCTCAAAAGTCGAGGGTTCCAGACTCCTGCTTGCCTGACATCGCCCGCGCATTCAGCTTTGCTGCGGGGAACTGACACATGAAGTCCCATGACTGCTCTACTGAGGCGTCCAGCCAGGGCACATAGGATTCCTCCGGCAGGATAACGACCATACGTTTGTCCTGCCGGTCCACGGGAACCTTCGGGTCAGGCTTGTGAAGCTCTCGGAATATCGGATGGGTGTCAGCGTTGATGGTCAACATCGCAAATGACACGGTCCATGTGCCCTTGGGTGTCTTCCACGGCTGCCAGATACCGGCGATGCCCAGCGCTTGTCCATCGGCACGGGTAATGCGAGTAGGAACGCTTTTACCGGACCGCCAATCGGGCTCAAAGATAGCCTCACAGGGCACGATGCAATGTCGAGCTTTGGACCAAGCGTGCTTAAAGCTGGGCTTCTCGGCCACGGTTTCTGTTCTGGCGTTATACGTGTGCTTGCCAAAGCCAATGTCTTTCGCAAATCCTGGCAACAGACCGAAGTGAGCTTGCACGAGCTCCAGGGGCGAAGCGTTTTCGCCGACTGTCTGGAATCCTTCTAAGCGACGGATGATGGGTGCAAGCAATGTTGGGTAGATATCCCACATGCCTTCGGGCGGACCCCAGTCATCAGGGACTCGAACCCCCATTCGCTCAAGCTTTTTTCGGTCCCTTTCGGCTTGGTAATGGCTGCACATTCGGGCATGGTAGTACACCAATGTGCCGTCGTTTTCGCTGGCCACCTGCGGGATAGGGGTCACGCAAGCATTCGGTATCATCTTTCGCAAAAATGGAGGCCAATCGATGTCGATGTGGTGGTACTCCCTCGAGGAGAAGAAACTCGGTCCAGTTGCAGAGGACGAACTGCAGCGGCTTTTGGCAAGCGACCGGATTACGGCCAATACATTGGTGTGGTCTGAGGGCATGCAGGAATGGCTTGCGCTACGCGATGCAGCACAGCTGGCTCACCTCGTGCGTGCCCTGCCGCCTGAGTTGCCCGCATCAACAGCCTCAGAGTCGGTCTTGGCCCTCGCCGACGCGGGCCCTTGGCGTCGATTTTTTGCGCGCCTTGTCGATTTCTTGGTACTCGGATTTGCGACGGGTTATGCCGTGGCTCTGGTGCTTTCCAGCGTCAACCCCGCATTCGCTTATTGGATTGCGAAGCCAGGCTCGGAGTACGTCTTCGGTTGGTTGGTCACCCCGCTTGTCTTGCTCGTTGAGGCTGCCGTCTTCTCCATCATTGGAACGACTTTAGGCAAGGGCCTGTTGGGGGTGCGCGTCGTGACCATTCATGGCGTTCGTCCCACATGGCGTCAGTACCTTCGACGGCTGTGGGGTGTTTACTGGTACGGCTTGGCAATTGGCTTTCCTCTCATCAACTTGTTTGCGATGGCGCGGCAACGGGGACACCTGCTGGAAGGTCGCCAGACTACCTATGACCAGGGAGTTTTCTTGGTCAAGGCGCCCAAATTGAAGCTGCTGCGCGCGCTTCTCGCGACGCTCGTGGTGTTTGGCCTGCTGGTCGCTCAAGGGCTACTGACATCAGTGCAACGCCAAAGCTCGTCCGGCTATATCGGTGGCTTTTCCTGGACGAATCCGGAAACGGGCATCAAAGTCGCTATTCCAAGTGGCTGGGTTAAGGAGGCTTCATCGAACGAGCAAGGGCAGGCGGTTGACCTTTTCTCCAGTCCAGACGCTGGTGTCACTCTCATATTCGCAAGCGAAGAGATGAGCCAGAACCTTAGCATCGACTATTACGCCGCCATATGGGCGAAGGTCGTCGCGAAGGACATGAACGTTGACTTCCCTAATCGAGCCGTTGTCGTCGATGGAAAACCGACGATGCGAGGCTACGGAGCCATGGTGGAGGACGCCCGTCGCAGCGTTGACGTGGTGATAGTGCGGCGCGGCGACCGGGTCTGGCGTGTTGTCGCGGTCGGACTGCCCGGGCGCTCGGTATCCAGCGAGCAGGTAGACCTGGTCAGAGCAAGGCTGTTGCAGTCCCTTGGACCGGCCGGCAATCTTTGAAAACGGCCGGTGAAGGAAAACCCCAACCGTATCCAAGCCCTTATGGACAGCCCTGAACTTTTAGCCATCGTCGAGGTTGGCGAGGACGCTCGCGTCAGATGTCAGGCCGAAGGCTGCGGACACCCTGTTCATAAGCGTATTCATGTCGTACGCCATGGCGACACTTTGCAAGTCCTGGGCTCCAGTTGCTTCAGCAAGCTCTTTGGCGGCAAGGGCTCCCCGACGCCACGATACGGGGGCTCTTCCGGTCGAGTACTGACGCCCGAAGAGAGGGAGTTGCTTCTGACCAATACGGCACAGCTGCTCGAGCTATTCAAAGCCGAGCATGAGGCCGCGCTCAAGGCCCTGCAGCTCGCTCAGCGGAGAGCTCCTCGACAACCACCTCCGCTGTCCCGCACTCAACCACGGCCGGCGTTACCTACACCTAGCGTCACACGGTTTGAGCCCACGGCATTGGGCGGCCATGGTCAGCCACCATGGCCATGGATGAAGCGTCTCGCCTCAATGGGGTACTTCAAGCTTACAGACGGTACGGGCTGGGTGCGAGTACTTCGAAACGACGGCCGACACGTGCTGGCACCCTGGCCTTCGTACGAAGGCTGGGACGAGGCGTTTGGCTCTCATCTTGGTCAAGTCGACATGGAGTGCGGTTGCTATTTGCTGCGTGACGTTGTCGATGCTGTCGCGTACCTCCGGGCACGTTGTGTCAGCGAAAAGGTGTGCGGCTCCCGACGTGAGTTGGATGCAGCAGCCTCCACGAGCGCGTGCAAAGATTTCAGCCGTTAATTCGGCTGTGCCGGTTGTGATTGACTTGTTTCACGCATTCAGCTGGCTGGCCTTTTCTGGTGCCTTCTGGATTCGAACCGAGAACCGGAGACATAAAAAAACGTCGCCCAGGATTCCCTGAGCGACGTTGGTTGAAAGGGGTAACCGGCGTCTTTAGCCCCGCAGGCTCCGCATTCACACCCCCCGAGCTCGAACACCCAAATTCTTGGCGAGTGTGCCCATCGCGTCCAGGATATCGCCAACCTGGTCACCCACGAGCGCCTGGCGGTGTCGGCGGCTCTCGTTTTTGACTGGAATCGAGTTCAGCGGCGGCAGCTCCCCTGAGTCAGCCCGCACGAATTCGAGTACGAAATGCTCGATGCACCGTGCCACCGCCCTGTACTCAGGCGGTACCTTTGCTTTGCGGAAGTGTTCAAACGGGTTCTGATGGCCCCGAGGTTTAAGCACATCGTCGTACGCCAGCGTCGCAATCGCCGCCATCAACCCAAAATGCTTATTGACCGTCTGCGGCCGCACCGCTTGCTTGCGGTTCGTTTGGCGCGACAGTTCGCTGGCCTGAAACCCCACCAGGTCTTCGCGCGTCAGGGTGCTCAGACGGGTCTTGCCGCTGAAATCCTGCAGCCGCTGCCACACCGGGCGAACCTCGCCGGCGGTCTTCGCGCCGGGCTTGCTCTTGCTAACCCAATAATCGAACGCGCGCCACATGTCATCCAAGTCATGCTCTGAGCGCACCGGCACCACGTTTTGCGGAGTGACCACGATTTCGCCTTGCAGCCGCTTAGAAACCGCACTCAGAGCCTTCAGGTGCGCTTGCATCAGTGCACGGGCCAGCTGGGATGCCAACTCCTCGTCCGAGGGCATCTGCAGCTGCTCAGCCCCGACAAAGCCCGCAACAACCTCTTGGTAAGCATCGAAGTCGCTACACACACTATCGGCCACAAGTTCACGGCGCTCGGCATCAATTTCCTCACGGTAGGTTTGAAGCTCATCGCGACTCATCTTGTCCTTGCGGTCCAGGTCATCGGTATGTAAGAGCAAGGCTTCAAAACGTGATGCGAGGTGAGGGATGTCACAGGGCTTGACGGTGCGGCTGTCTGCACTGGGCGCGGCACCGAAGGCGGCTGGGTTGCGTGCGAGCAGGCGCTGGCGCAGCTTAGCCATCGTTTCATCAAAGCGCACGGCCAGACGGCGGGCCTGGATTTGGGCTTCTTTCTTGACCTTCGTGCGCAAGCTACGGCGATAGAACAGTTTTTTGAATATGCCTGCGTCAATCAGGTCGGCGGGGTAGCGGCGCACGAACTGGTACCAGCCTTTGCGCAGGTTCAGATACTCAGTGGAGGGGGCCTGCGGCTTGTTGCCAACCTTGTTGGAGGGGTTGAGCGCAGGCGTCGGGGTGGCGCCATCAGGCTGGCTGGGGTCATGGCCGATGGTGTCGACCGAGGAGGTATCGGCTTGAAAGTTCTCGGCCGGGAAGTTGTCGGCCGGAAAGTTCTCGGCCTCAGGGATGGAAAATGACATGGATAAAGTCCTTCTTTGGTTGCAAGTTGATGCGCGCAACCGCCGGAAGAACCCATGTGTTAACCCACCGCTGACCGTTTTGAATCACAACGCCCTTAGGCGTATAAAAACTCAAAGGCCATGGCGAGCTGCCCAGGGAAGAGGCTTACAGGGCAAACGAAAACGGCACCTTTCGGTGCCGTCTGGTGACGTCGGCACCTCAGGGTGCCGGCTCAAAAAGAAACGGCACCCGAAGGTGCCGATTCGCTGCCTTGTAACACAACAACCGGCAATCGCGTCACGCAGCGTGTAACGCACCGGTTTTAGCCATTTATCGCAGGTGCTGATTTCGTATAAAAATCAAACACTTGCGTGTTACTTGGCGACCCTACGGGGATTCGAACCCCGGTACTCACCGTGAAAGGGTGATGTCCTAGGCCTCTAGACGATAGGGTCAAAACCTGGACTGTATCCGTTCTCGACGCTTGATTTGGTGGAGGTAAGCGGGATCGAACCGCTGACCTCTTGCATGCCATGCAAGCGCTCTCCCAGCTGAGCTATACCCCCTGATCCACCACAAAACTGCTTAACACTGTTTTGTAATTTCTCGCTTGCGTCGAGCCTCGTATTATAGACAGAAATTCAGGCGGTTTGCAATCTCGCCAAAACTTTTTCTTTCGGCAGCAGTTCCAGCACCGCATCGACCGAGGGCGTCTGCGGCGTGCCGCACACCAGCACGCGCACCGGCATGGCCAGTTGTGGCATTTTCAGACCACTCGCGCTCAGCACTTCCTTGATGGCCGCCGCAATCGACGCCTTGTCCCAGGCGCAAGCGGCCAGCTTGTCACGCAACTGCGCCAGCACCGGCTTGATGGCGTCCGTCACGTGCTGCGCCAGGTCTTCGGCCTTCGGCGTCACGTCGGCATAGAACACCTGTGCCCAGTCGGCCAGCGCCACCGTGGTGTCGCACCGGTCCTTGAACAGCGCGCAGATGCGCACCAGGCGCTCGTCGCTCGCGATGCCGCGCTTGGCCAGCTGCGCGGCCACCAGCGGCGCCAGGGCCTCGTCGGCCATGGCCTTCATGTGCTGGGCATTGACCCAACGCAGCTTGGCCTCGTCGAACTGCGCGGCGCTGCGGCCCAGGTGGTCGAGGTCGAACCACTGCAGAAACTGCGCGCGGCTGAAGATCTCGTCGTCGCCGTGGCTCCAACCCAGGCGCGCCAGGTAGTTCACCATGGCGTCGGGCAGGTAGCCTTCATCGCGGTACTGCGTCACGGCCTTGGCGCCGTTGCGCTTGCTCATCTTCTCGCCCTGCTCGTTCAGCACCGTGGGCAGGTGGGCATAGACCGGCGGCTCCTTGCCCAAGGCGCGGAAGATGTTGATCTGGCGCGGCGTGTTGTTCACGTGGTCGTCACCGCGGATCACGTGCGTGATGGCCATGTCGATGTCGTCCACCACCACGCAGAAGTTGTAGGTAGGCGTGCCGTCGGGGCGGGCGATCACCAGGTCGTCCAGCTCCTCGTTGCTGATCTCGATGCGGCCTTTCACCTTGTCGTCCCAGGCCACCACACCGCCTTGCGGGTTCTTGAAGCGCAGCACCGGCTTCACACCCTCGGGAATGGCGGGCAGGGTCTTGCCCGGCTCGGGGCGCCAGGTGCCGTCGTAACGCGGTTTCTGCTTGGCGGCCATCTGGCGTTCGCGCAGGGCGTCGAGCTCTTCCACGCTCATGTAGCAGGGGTAGACATGGCCAGCAGCCTGCAGCTCCGCCAGCACCGCCTTGTAGCGCGCCATGCGCTGCATCTGGTAGAACGGGCCTTCGTCGTAGTCCAGGCCCAGCCAGTCCATGCCTTCGATGATCACGTCCACCGCCGCCTGGGTGGAGCGGTCGAGGTCGGTGTCTTCGATGCGCAGGATGAAGTCGCCACCGTTGGCACGCGCAAAGGCCCACGGATAGAGCGCGGAGCGGATGTTGCCGAGGTGGATGAAGCCCGTCGGCGACGGAGCAAAACGGGTACGGACGCGTTGTGTCATAGGTAGCTCAAGCTTCTTCGTTCGCGCGGCCACCAGTCCTTGCAGGCCGGCCGACGCCGTGCGAACGCGCCAAGGTTCAAGTCAAAGTGTCGAGGCCGCGCACGAGGTCGGCCTTCATGTCGTCGATGTGTTCCAGGCCCACGGCCACGCGGATCAGGCCTTGGCCGATGCCGGCCGCCTGGCGCTGCGCCTCGCTCAGCTTGCCGTGCGAGGTGCTGGCCGGGTGCGTGAGCAGGGTCTTGGTGTCACCGAGGTTGGTGCACAGCGACAGCACCTGCAGCGCGTCGAGCACGTGAAAGGCATGCGCACGCGCCTGCTCCGGGCTGTCGGCCTTGACGTCGAAGGACAGCACGGCGCCGCCCAAACCGTTCATCTGCTTCATGGCCAGCGCGTGCTGCGGGTGGCTTTCCAGCCCCGGGTAATAGACGCGGGCCACGGCCGGATGGGCCTGCAGCCAGTGCGCCAGTTCCAGCGTCAGCGCACTCTGGGCACGCATGCGCAGGTCCAGCGTCTCCAGGCCCTTGAGCACCACCCAGGCGTTGAAGGGCGACAGCACCATACCGCCGTTCTTCTGCACCGGCAGAAACTTCTCGCGCACCATCTGCTCGCTGGCGCACAGGGCACCGGCCATCACGCGGCCCTGGCCGTCGAGGTACTTGGTGCCCGAGTGCATGACGATGTCGGCGCCGAAGTCCATCGGCCGCTGCAGCGCCGGCGAGGCAAAGCAGTTGTCCACTGCCAGCAGCGCGCCGGCCTGGTGGGCCATCTCGGCCAGCGCCGCAATGTCGCACACCTCGCCCAGCGGGTTGGTGGGCGTCTCGGCAAACAGCAGACGCGTGTTGGGGCGGATGGCGGCTTTCCAGGCGGCCAGATCGGTCTGCGGCACCGCGGTGGACTCGACGCCGAAGCGCGCGAACTCACTGCCGATCAGCTTGATGGTGGAGCCGAACATCGACTGCGACAACACCACGTGGTCGCCGGACTTCAGCAGGCTGAAGCACATCAGCAGGATGGCGGCCATGCCCGAGGACGTGGCCAGGCAGGCCTCGGAACCTTCGAGCGCGGCCAGGCGCTGCTCCATGCTGCGCACCGTGGGGTTGCCGGAGCGACCGTAGGTGTCGCCCTCTTCCTCGCCGGCAAACCGGCGCGCCTGCGACTCGGCGCTGGACTGCACGTAGCCGCTGGTCAGGTACAGCGCCTCGGAGTTCTCGCCATACTGGCTGCGCTCCACGGCGGCGCGCACCGCCAGCGTCTGCAAGCGCAGGCTGTCGGGCTGCTTGGCGCTGCTCATGCTCACTCCTCCTGGCTGTTGGGCAGCGACAGGCGCGAGGTGTCGGCGTCGTCCTCGCTGCCCTTGACGCGGTTCGAGTTGAGGCGCGCAATGTCCTCGGCCTGGATGTCGCCGGTGACGTAGATGCCGTCGAAACACGAGGCATCGAAACCGCACAGCTGGTCGTTCAGCGCGCCCACGGCCTGCTTCATGGCGTCCACGTCCTGGTAGATCAACGCGTCGCAGCCGATGATCTGGCGCACCTCTTCCACCGTGCGGTTGTGCGCCACCAGCTCTTCCACGGTGGGCATGTCGATGCCATACACATTGGGGAAGCGCACCGGCGGCGCGGCGCTGGCCATGTAGACCTTGTTGGCACCAGCCTCGCGCGCCATCTGCACGATCTCGCGGCTGGTGGTGCCGCGCACGATGGAGTCGTCCACCAGCAGCACGTTGCGGCCCTTGAACTCGCTGCCGATCACGTTGAGTTTCTGGCGCACACTCTTCTTACGCACAGCCTGGCCCGGCATGATGAAGGTGCGACCCACGTAGCGGTTCTTCACGAAGCCTTCGCGGTACGGCAAGCCCAGCAGCTGCGCCAGCTGCATGGCGCTGGGGCGGCTGGATTCGGGGATCGGGATCACCACGTCGATCTCGCTCGGCGGCACGGTGGAGACCACGCGCTTGGCCAGCGTCTCGCCCAGGTTCAGGCGCGCCTGGTAGACCGAGATGCCGTCCATCACGGAATCTGGCCGCGCCAGGTAGACGAACTCGAAGATGCACGGATTCAGGCGCGGGTTGGCGGCGCACTGCTGCGACTGGATATTGCCCTGCAGGTCGACGAACACCGCCTCGCCCGGCTGGATGTCACGCTCGAATACGTGGCCGGTGCCTTCCAGCACCACCGATTCGCTGGCCAGCATCACCGTGCCGTCGGCGCTGCGGCCCATGCACAGCGGGCGGATGCCATACGGGTCGCGGAAGGCCAGCACGCCATGGCCCGCGATCAGCGCGATCACCGCATAGGAGCCACGGATGCGCGTGTGCACCTGGCGCACGGCCGCAAACACGTCGGCCACCTGCAGCGTCTTGCCGCGCGTGGCCTTGTCCAGTTCGTCGGCCAGCACGTTGAGCAACACCTCGGAGTCGCTCTCGGTGTTGATGTGGCGGTGGTCGGTATTGAACAGCTCGGCCTTGAGCGCGTGGGCGTTGGTCAGGTTGCCGTTGTGCACCAGCACGATGCCAAAGGGCGCGTTCACGTAGAAGGGCTGCGCCTCTTCCTCGCTGAAGGCATTGCCGGCCGTGGGGTAGCGAGCCTGGCCCAGGCCACAGTTGCCCGGCAGCGCGCGCATGTTGCGCGTGCGGAACACGTCCTTCACCATGCCCTTGGCCTTGTGCATGAAGAACTTGCGATCCTGCTGGGTCACGATGCCGGCCGCATCCTGGCCGCGGTGCTGCAACAGCAGCAGCGAGTCGTAGATCAGCTGGTTGACGGGTGCGTTGCTGACAACGCCGACGATTCCACACATAGTTCCATCCAGTCCGGGGCACCCGCTTGTGACAGGCCGCCCCGATGATTCACGGGAGATACTTCCCAAACTCTTCCGGCAGCATCGGCTTGAGCCCCTTGAGGGCCGCGGTCGACACTGTTGCCCCGGTGGACTCCTGCCACCAGGCGCTGCTCTTGAACGGCGTCATGTGCATCACGACGGTCGCCGCCAGCAGCAAGATCACGCCCCGTGCCAGGCCGAACACCGCGCCCAGCACCCGGTCCATGGGCCGCAGCCCCACGGACTCCACCAGTTTCTTCATCAGCCAGGCCAGCAGCCCGGCGGCGAACACCGTGGCAATGAAGACCAGCACAAAGCCGGCCGCATAACGAATCATCTCCGTGGCGCCCGCCATCGGCAAGCGCTGTGCCACCTCGGGCGCCAGCCACTGCGCCAGCACAAAGGCCACGATCCAGGCCAGCACCGACAGCACCTCGTACACCAGCCCACGCCAGGCGCCCAGCGTCAGCGACGCGAGCAACACCGCCAGGAAGATCCAGTCCAGTGCCGGCATCCCCGCCCTTACAAGGTGAGGATCGCCGCCGGCAGATCAAGCTTCTTGATCTTGTCGGCCGCCTTGTCGGCCTCGGCCTTGGTGGCAAAAGGCCCCACCCGCACGCGGATGCGCTTGCCTTCGCTGGTCTCGATCACATGGGTGTAGGTCTTGAGGCCGGCGCGTTCCACCTTGAGGCGCACTTCGCGCGCCTTGGTCACGTCGGCAAAGGCGCCCACCTGCACGATGTAGCGCTCGCCGTTGGCGGCAGCCGGCTTGGCATCCTTGGCGGCGTCCTTCGCGGGCTCCTTGGCAGCGTCCTTGGTCGGCTCCTTGCCTTCCAGCAGGGCCAGCGCCTTGGCGCCGTTGTCGGCCGTTTTCTCGGCGGCTTTCTCAGCGGGCTTGTCGGCCGGCTTGGCCTCGGCTTTCACTTCTGGTTTGACGTCGGCCTTGGCTTCCACCTTCGGCTCCGGCTTTACCT
>Ga0114986_1000020_pt1 | contig 43123 bp, 49 predicted proteins | sample Shrwel1BS1Day17_FD_96988 | JGI IMG/M metagenome (GOLD analysis project Ga0114986, IMG submission 96988) | Subsurface microbial communities from deep shales in Ohio, USA - Utica-3 well 1 S-1-Day17 | ecosystem: Environmental > Aquatic > Deep subsurface > Shale gas/oil reservoir > Produced... | reverse complement strand
TGTCGGCGGCCAAGCGGGCCAAGAAGACCTTCAGCCTGGTGGTGGTGGATGAGCAGCACAAGTTCAGCGTCGACCAGAAGCTGGCCCTGGTCTCGCGTCACACGAACCTCCTGGAGGCCACGGCCACGGCCATTCCGCGTTCGCTGGCCCTGATCAACTTCGGCGGCATGGATGTGTCCATCCTGCGCGAGTGCCCGGTGCAGAAGACCATCGACACCGTGCTTGTGGACGATGATTCCATGGCCGATGTTCATGACTTCATCAGCAAGGACATCCTGGCCCACGGTGGCCAGCTCGCCGTGATCTACCCCTTGGTGGGAGGAGCCGAGGATCGGGAGCCCGGATCGAAGGCAGCCCCAAAGGCAGCCCTCAAGGCGCCGGCCAGCGGGCCCGCAGCGGACGCGGGCAAGGCCACCCCCAAGGGCGTGGAAGGCCTGGAGTCGGTCATCGGCGCCGCTCGCCAGTGGGAGAAGCGGTTTCCTGGCCGGGTCGGCATCCTGCATGGACAGATGTCGCCAGAGGAGAAGGCGGCCGTGATCGAGGCCATGCACGCCCAGAAGCTCAGCGTCCTGGTCTCCAGCTCCGTGATCGAGGTCGGCGTGACGCTGCCCAGCCTGCAGGCCCTGCTGATCGAATCCCCGGAGCGTTATGGCGTCTCCCAGCTCCACCAGCTGCGCGGCCGCCTGGCTCGCAAGGGTGGTAACGGCACCTTCTTCCTGCGCGTGGGCCCACATGTGCAACCCGATGCCATGGAGCGGCTGCGCCTGCTCGAGCAGTGCGGAGACGGCTTTGCCCTGGCCGAGCGCGACATGGACCTGCGCGGCTTCGGGGATGTGGAGGATGACGCCCAGTCCCAGACGGGGTCGGCACGCACCCTGTTTCATGGCGTCGGACTGACCCACCAGGAGATCCGAAAGGCCGCCATCAAGATGGGCCTGGCCGTCTGATCACCCCTGGCCACGAGGTCCGCCTGTGGTGCCTTTGAGGGCTCCGCCAAAGTTGTCGGGGCTGATCTCATTGGATATCTTTTTGATATCACTTACACAGAGAAGATCCCGAAATGACGGACTCCAGCAGCCACGATCACAGCCGCGACGGCGAGCATTCCTCCCAACCCGAAACCGTATGGGAGGTGGTGCCGGCCAAGGGCGGCGCTCAGGATGCCGCAGGGGATGGTTTCGAGCGGCTGGAGCGCCACCAGGTCCTGGAGCCCGGCTGCTATTGGCGGGTCAAGAAGCAGATCTCCGCCAAGGTGGAGGGCTACGCCTCGCACCAGCATCACTTCAAGGTGGGTGATGCCCACCTGCTGCTGGCCGTTCATGACTTCGAAGGCCGTGCGCACTCGGTGGACGTGCTGGAGCACCCGCGCGATGGCGGCCGGGATGTTCTCACCATCCTGATCGCTGACTTCATCGAGTCGTTCGATCCGCTGACGGATGAGGAGGCCCACCGGATCCGCACCGATGAGCAGGCACAGATCATGCAAGCCATGGCCGATGTGCAGGAGGAGATGGCCCAGGCCTCGATCAACCCCCTGGCGCTGCCCGGTGTTCAGGAGGCCGCAGAAAAGGCCGTGGAGAAGTTCGAGCGTGAAGAGGCCGCCCGTGTGCAGAGCGAGAGCAAGACACTGGAGCAGCGGGACCAGGATCTTCGCCGGATCCACCGCCGCGCGGCCCGCCGCTCCAGCGCCAAGGGCAACCCGATTGCGGTGCGCAGGACAACGATCAGCGACCGGGTTGATGTGATGATCAGCGAGGGCATCTCCTCCGATGGGGTGCGTGAACTCAGCCTGGAGGCCGGGCGCCGGATCGCCATAGCCGAGGCGGCCGCCAGCTTTTTGCGAGATCGCACCGAGGTGTTGAGCCGCTACATGAAGGCCCTGACGCCCTACTACGCCGAGAAGCCTCAGGTGGCCCTGGCCAAGTCGCGCGATGCCATCACCCTGGTGAAGACCCTCTCCGAGGGCATCCAGTCTCTGAAGCTCTACACCGGTGACGATGTGACGGTGATCACCCTGACCTCGGGGTCGGATGCCCCAAGCCAAGAGCCGCTGGCGCTCCTGCAGGGCAAGCGGTTCATGGATGAGGAGATGGCCGTCTGGGCCCATGTGGAGGACTCCTTCGACTGGACGGGGCGCGAGACCTTCTTCCGGCGCCTGGTGGAGGACCAGCGTCTTCGTGATCAGGTGCTGCCTCTGCCGCGCTGCGTGGTCTCCATGGCAGTGACCCGGCGCGCGATCGACTACGGCCGCGACGTGCACTGGTACGACGCCCTCATGAACAAGCTCAAGAACCAGCAGGTGTTCCTGCTGGTGCGCAACGGCGAGAACGTTCACGTCGTCTACTCCGGCGAGCCCTCGCATGAGGCGTCCAGCCGGCTCTTCCCCACCCGTGATGAGATGCACCAGCCCTTCGTGGGGCTGGACGGCACCCAGATCGGCCTGGATGACATCCGCTTCGCCAAGTCCAACGCCCGCCACGATGACCTGGCGCTGCACTACAAGCGCTTCCTGATCCTCTTGTGCGGCCTGGATCACCGCGAGCAACTCTTCGGGGACTTCTACCCTCGTGAGGAGGGGTTGAAGTTCATGGGCCAGGAGTTCCAGTCCAGGTATTTCCGGTTCGTGGAAGATGACGATGCCAGCATGCTGCTGGAGTCGGGGAAGCCGCGGTCGGTGCTCGACTGGATTGCTGAGCGCAACGCGTTCGTGCGATCGGGCTCGCGCATCGTGCTCGCTGGCGGGCGGTCTGCGGCAGCGGCCTCCCGGCTGCTGGAGAGCCGGCGCACCCTGAAGGTGGATGAGGCGGCCATGCCGCGCCACCTCGTGGCCTCGGCATCCAAGGGCTTTCACCGCATCCAGATCCCCTGCGTGGATGCTGAAGACGGACGCAAGCGAACCATGGCCAACCTGTGGCTCGATGGCCCCGATGCCCCGAAGAGTGAGTCCACTTGGTACCTGTGCGTGGACAGGGTGAGTCTGGCCGATGTCCGGGCGTACCTGTACAGCCGCCGCCAGCGCACCTCGAACATCTCCTGGTTGCGAACCCTGCGCCGGGTGGAGGAGGTGCTGGTGGCTGAGCTGCAGGAGCAGGCCGAACTGCGCAGCTACCTGCGGGGCGTGGCTCTGGAGCAGCGCGTGCACACCGAGCAGACGGTTGATCAGGCCATCGATGAGGCGATCAGCACCTGGCGGGCCGAGCACAGGGGAGCTGATGCGCCAGCTGTGCAGGACATCACCCAGACGAACGAGCTGCTCACGCTGATGTTCCCCGCTGCGGATCTGTCGCAGACGGCTGCACAGCAGGCCTTCCAGCTGGCCCAGGGGCTGGGGGAGACGCCTCTGCGGCTGGTGCGGACTGGGGCTGCACGCTTTGCCCTCTATACCGAGGTGCCGGCGGCAGAGCGGGAGCCCTTTGGCCGTGGCATCTGCTGGGGCTGGGTCAAACGGCACTCGGTCACACAGAAGAAGGGCAAGCTGGTGAGCAGCTCAAGCTCGCTCGTGTGGATCGAGCGTGGCTCACAGAGCGCCGCCGAGGAGGTTCTGCATGACTGGCCGGAGATGAACGCCTGGCTGCAGCCGGTGGCCGAGGTGGTCAAGCTCAAGGCGGTGGCCGACTACCTGGACGAGCTGGAGCGCGCAAAAGCCCTGCAGGGCATGCTCGAGGCAGGCGGCCCGGCCACGCTGGGCAACTATGCGGCCAGCGCAAAGTGCACCGGTGTCGGTATCGCCCCTGAGCTCTTCAGCCAGCTGCTGCTGGAATACAAGACGGCCCTGGGCGACCGCACCTACTACGAGCGCGTCTTCACGGCGATCCCGGTGGGCATGTACCAGAAGCATGCGCATGCAGCCCCGGTCTTCCTGTATGCCAAGGCGATGGTGAGCCAGTTCATCGCCCACTACGGCACCCCGGAGCAGCTGGAGGCGTTCCTACGGGTGATGAACCGCTCCCGCAGCTCAAGGGAGGAACTCACCAAGCCTCTGGGCTGGACGGTCATAGGCCTCACGAAGCCCTTTCGCAAGCTCGCCTTCATGTTCACCCCGGGGGACACCTCGGCCAAGCTGCCCTGGCTGGTGGTGGAGACCCGCAAGCCCGGTGGCATCAAGCGCAAGAACATCAACCGGGGGGGCTTCGGTTTCTCCTCACGCAACGCCACCACGCGCCGCGAGCGCCGGGAGGCCGGCGGACAGCCCCAGCTCTCGCACAAGGCCAACGTCCCGCTCTCCCTCAATCGGGCCTTTGACACCCTGATGGGCACGAACCCCGAGCCGCGGCGCAGCTTCTACAAATCCGTGGGCCAGCGGATCGAGGACAAGTGCCGCTTTGGGTGGGATACGACCCGAGAGCAGCGCGAGGCCCAGATCAAGGAGGAGCGTCGCAAGACCTACGAGCCCAAGATCCCGGCCGCCAGCCACCTCTCGGAGATGGTGTGGGATCCGGTACGCCGCCGCGGCGTGGCCAGCAAGGTGTTTCGGGGACCGATTCGAGATCGCGAGAACAGCTGATCCGGGCTGGAAAAGTTGTCGCCGCGCACTCGTTTCGATAACCTTTCCCCATATAGAACACACACCCATCTGACCATGACCATCAAGTGCACCGGAGCCGAATTCAGCCGATTCTTGACCGACACCGCCTTCTGGCGTCATGGCAACGGCGACCAGCACACCTGGTTCGATGAAGCCGAATTTTCCGTCAATGGTGTCGAGGTGGAGGATGTGGACCTGGCGCAGATCAGCAAGACCGACATCCTCACCCTAGCTGGGGGCATCGTAATGGGCCCCGTGGTCGGCGCCAGTGAGCCCTCCCTGGAGACCTACTTCAAGCGCTGGAAGAAGGCGCAGAGCACCACCGTGCTCTGCGTCGAGATGCCCAACGACAAGGTGGATGCCATCAAGGCTGCCATCAAGGCTGCCGGCGGCAAGGTCCTGGGTTGATCTCCGGCATGATTCCGATGAAATCAGGCGAAAACCCCATGAAGACATCCATCGGCTTCGATCCCTTTCGCCCCCGTGAGGGCGCGGCGCTGGCCATCTATGACGCCTTCCAGGCCGAGGCGGCCAAGCGCAAGACCCGCCCGGGTCTGACCTGGATCGAGACCGAGCGCGATGCCGTCCACGCCGCCGCCGCTGAGCAGGCTCGGCATCACGGCTGGCCTGCGCCGTCGCTGCAGCTGATCGAGCGCGCGGAGATCTCGGCCCGTGGCCACTGCGACTACGGCTCCAAGTGGGCGCACTACATCGTCGATGCCATGCGCCGCGAAGCGGCACAGAGAGATCAGGTGGCGGCATGAGCGAGATCCTCGAGAACAAGGCTCAGGCCGACTGCGAGGTCGAAGCCTCGGTGGTGTCTCGGCGCAAGCCGGTGGAGGTGCACAACATCCGCCCGGCCGGCCAGACGGCTCAGGTGGTCACCGTCACGGGTGGCGCCGGGGGCTACCGTCGCACCCCTTGCGGGGGCTGCCCCTGGGTTCAGGAGAACGCGGGGGATTTCCCGGCCGAGGCCTTCCGCCACTCGGCCAACACGGCCCACGACATGAGCACCCATCGGTTTGCATGTCACGAGTCTGGGGTACACAATCCAGCCACCTGTGCCGGCTTCCTGCTGCGCGGTGCCGAGCACAACCTGTCGATTCGGCTGGCCCGCATGGAAGGCGTGATCGGTGATGACGTCCGGCCGGACGGCCGCGCGCTCTTCGAAGACTACCGCTCCATGGCCATCGCCCATGGCGTCGATCCCCATGACCCGGCAATCCGGGGCTGCCGCTGAGGTGCCGCCCATGACAACAGCACACCAGATGCAGCCCGACGCCCTGAGCTTGGACGAGGATGCCCTGGCCGACCAGGTGCAGGTCTCTGCAGACCGCAGGACGGTCTGGGTTCATGCCCGCGACGGATCGACCGTGGGGCGCTTCTCCAAGTCCTTCGGCGTCGATGTGCACCGCACCATGACCGAGCAGATGAAGGGCGCAGGCGAATGCCTGTCGTGCACCCATGAGCCGCCGGCCGAGGCGGACTGGGTCCGGTTTGTGGCCCTGATCAAGGAGCACTACGGCATCGTGGTTCCCCTGGATGCCATCGAGCCGTTCTCCAGCCACCCTGACACGTCACCCGGCAGGGGGATTGGCCGGCGCCCCAGGCCCTAAGACCGAGTTCACCCCCTCAGGCGCCTGATTTCTTCCGCTGCCGGTCGGCCCGGCGGTGGTGACCTGTCGTTCCCGTTCGGATTCGATAATCTGTGTATTGCATACCGCTTACACATGGATTCGGATCATGGATTACGCCTCCGCCGCCGATCAGCTCGATCTCTTCTCCTTCGGGGACTTCATCGAAGCCGCGCCCACCCCTGTTGCCCCGGCGGTGGCGGTGTCCACGGCCCTGATCGGCCAGTCCCGTGCCCCGGCCGTCCTGGAGGATGACCCGGTTGCGCGCGCCAAGCGCCGGGTTCGCGCCATCATGGAAGACGGCTACGCCCCGGTGATCGCCTGGTCTTCGGGCAAGGATTCGAGCGCCCTGGCCTCGATCACACTGGATGTGGCCCGCGAGATGGTGGCCGAGGGCCTGACCCACCCGCCCATGTTCCTGGTGCACAGCAACACCGGCGTGGAGCAGCCTGAGATCACCCGCCTGGCCCGCCAGGAGCTGACCAAGATGCGCGCGTACGCCGAGAAGCACGGCATCGACCTGACGATCCGGGTTGGCCAGCCGACCCTCAACGCCTCCTTCCCCGTGCGCGTGATCGGCGGCCGCGCCCTGCCGAGCTTCCCCGACACCCGGGGCGACTGCTCGGTGGACTGGAAAGTGGCGCCCAACACCCGCCTGATCAAGCAGGCCTTCGCCGAGCTGGGCGTGCGCCCGGACATCCGCGGCACCGTGGTCATGACCGGCGTGCGCAACGACGAGTCGAACGCCCGCAACCAGAAGATCGAGAAGCGCGGTGAAGTGGCCGAGGGCCTGTGGGCCAACGAGCATGGCCAGCTGCGCGCATCCCCCATCCTGGATTGGTCCACCGATGACGTCTGGACCTACATCGGCCTGGCCTCAGCCGGCGAATACTCCAGCTACTCGGACTTCGGCGAGGTCATGCGGATCTACCGCGACGCCGGCGGCTCGAGCTGCGTGATCGTGGCCGACATGAAGATGGCCCAGCAGTCCACTGGCTGCGGTGCTCGCACGGGCTGCTGGTCCTGCACCCGCGTGAAGTCGGACAAGTCCATGGAGCAGATGATCTCCTCGGACCCCAAGCGCTACGGCTACATGCAGCCCCTGTCCAACCTGCGCGACTTCATCTCCAACACCCAGTACGACTGGAGCCGGCGTCAGTTCGTCGGCCGCACCATCGATGACGAGGGTTACATCGCCATCCAGGCCGACACCTACTCCCCGGAGATGCTCAAGGAGCTGCTGGGCTACGCCCTGACGGCCCAGATCGAGTCCGGCGTGGAGATCATCAACACTCAGAGCCTGGTGGCCATCGATGCGCGCTGGTCGCTCTACGGTTTTCACCCGCCCTTCACGGCGCTCAAGCTCTTCTTCGAGATCGAGGATGGCCTGCGCATGTATCCGCCCTCCATCCAGCGTGTACCCAAGACGGATGTCCCGCGCCTGGGCCGGCTGCACGTCGGCTCGAGCTGGGCAGAGGTCAACGGCCCGATGCACGGCCTGCGCGATGCTGTGCGGGAGATGGTCGGGGAGAGCTGCGGGCTGGAGACGAAGGTGCTGAAGTCAGGCGAGATGGTGATCAACGACGAGTCGGACGACGGCATCGGCGTGGATCCGGAGGGCGCGGCTGACTTCGTCGAGTTCTTTGGCCGGGACTTCGTGAAGACCCAGTGCCGCCAGGACCACCCGGACTGGGCCAATGGCTACATGACCTACCTGCAGTACGGCACCGTCTCGGTGGCCAAGGGCAAGTCCCACCAGATCGACGAGACCCTGCGACGCACCCGCTGGCGCCAGGAGCACAACCTGCACGGCCAGCAGGATCTGGATGACCTGCGCAACCGGATTGCGGCCCAGGAAGCCATCTTCCCCTCTGAGGAGGTGCAGCAGCCGGCCACGGCCGCCCCCACTTCCACTCAGCCTGCAGTCCCCGCCCAGCACCAGGTGACGGATGACCTGGCGGCCATCCAATTTGACCTCCTCGATGCCGCCGAGCGCACCCTTGAGCTCTCCCCAATCGCTCAGCCGGCACCGGCCTCTATCCGCTTCACTCGCCCGCGGCTGTAAACCCCGCAGGCCTGCCACGCGGCGGCCTGGCCGAGTTGGTGTTGCCGGCTTCGATGGATAGCCTTTGTGTACGCAGATCCAATATCCCAGGAGCCACCCATGCAGCAATACCTCGACCTCGTTCGCACCGTCCTTGAAACCGGCGACTGGCAAGACAACCGTACCGGCATCCGCACCCTGAGTGTTCCCGGCGCCATGATGCGCTACGACCTCCAGGAAGGCTTCCCGGCCATCACCACCAAGAAGCTCGCCTTCAAGGCGGCCATCGGTGAGCTCTGCGGCTTTCTTCGCGCCACCACCAACGCCCAGGGCTTCCGGGACCTGGGTTGCAAGGTCTGGGACCAGAACGCCAATGAGAACGCCGCCTGGCTGGCCAACCCCTACCGCGCCGGCCAGGACGATCTCGGCCCCATCTACGCAGCCCAGTGGCGCCAGTGGCCGGCTTACAAGGTGCTGCCGACCAACACCGATGCCGGCCAGGCCCAGATCGCCGATGCCATGGCCCGCGGCTACAAGGCTGTGGCCGCCCATGAGGAAGTGACCGATGAAGGCAAGACCACCTCGCTCATCCTCTACAAGGCCATCGACCAGCTGCGCGAGTGCCTGGACAAGATCATGGCCAACCCGGGCGACCGTCGCATCCTGTTCCATGCCTGGAACCCCGCTCAGCTCGAGCAGATGGCCCTTCCCCCTTGCCACCTGCTCTACCAGTTCTGCGTGAACGCGGCCAAGCGCGAGATCTCGCTGTGCCTGTACATCCGCAGCAACGACCTGGGCCTTGGAGCGCCCTTCAACTGCGCCTCTGCTGCAGCCCTGCTCACCCTGGTGGGGCGCCTGACCGGCTATCGCCCCCGCTGGTGCACGATCTTCATCGGCGATGCGCACATCTACGAGAACCACATCGACATGCTGCAGGAGCAGCTCACCCGCGAGCCTTTTGCCCCGCCTCAGCTGGCGATCTCCGACCGGGTGCCGGATTTCGCCAAAACCGGCGTGTACGAGCCCGAGTGGCTTGAGAAGGTGGAGCCCTCGGACTTCGAACTGGTGGGGTATCAGCACCATGCGCCGCTGACGGCGCCGATGGCGGTCTGATCGCCGATCGCTCTTTAGGCTTTGATGTTGTTATTGGAAACATTCCAAGATATTTAGTATTCCAATTCCAGCATTTCTACGGCATGAAAGTCGCATACCCACTTGCGGTCGAGCGCACGACATTCGAACTTGGCAAGCGCCTTGCACTTGCCAGGAAGGCGCGCGGGTTCTCACAACGCGATTTGGCCTTTACTGCGGGTGTTGGGCTGTCCACCGTGGTCGGGGCAGAGGCCGGGCACCCGGGCGTCTCGATAGGGAACATCTTCAAGCTGCTGGATGTCCTGAACTTGCTTCACCAGGTGGACAGCCTCCTTTCGCCGGAGTTGGACCCCATGATCACGTCGGCTGGTGTGCGTGCACTGCTGCCGAATGAAGCCCGTCGTCCGTCGCCATGAGGCCCGAGCCCGGTTTCGCCTGGCTGCAAGACGCTGGGCACCGAGCGCCCGACATGTACTGCCGATCTGCACTCAAGCGCATTTCGCCACTTAATACGGGCCTGATCGCACAAAAGGACCGATACGGCAGTTACATCTGTGGATGCAGTGTTTCTGCGCATGGGATATCTCATCCGCGATAATCTAGGGTCATCGACCGCAACAGCTTCGCGCCATGTCCCTCATTTTCAGCAGCTACGAAGACGCCCACCTGGCCGACGATATCCTCGTTCAGGTATCTGAACTCCTGGTCGCCACGGCCGACACCAGTGATGCGAGCATCGACAGCTCCATCGGGGAGGTCCTGCGTCTGCTGCGCGACCGGATGTCCATGGATGTGGTCTTCGTCTCTGAGTTTGTCGACGGTCAGCGTGTCGTCCGCCAGGTGGAGCAAAGCAAGGGCACCGATGTCCTGGCCCCGGGCTACTCCGAGCCCCTGGAAGAGAGCTGGTGCAAGCGTGTGGTGGATGGCCGGCTGCCACAGTTCATCCCGGACGCATCAGCCGATCCCGCAGCCTCCCAGCTCCTGGGCGCGCTCTCGTTCCCGATCGGCACGCACATCAGCACCCCCATCGTGATGGCCAATGGCGAGATCTACGGGACCCTGTGCTGCTTCAGCATGCAGCCCAGCGAGTCGGCAACCACGGATGACCTGGCGCGCCTGCAGATGACCGCGAAGCTTGCAGCCCAGCGCCTTGGGCACGCCAAGCAGGCCCAATAACCCCATCCTTCCAGCCCGCCTCGGGCCACACCTGCTCCAGCAGGATATGAACGTCAAGTTGGCGCCACAGAGGTGAGTCGATATCTTTCTTGCATGAAGATCGACCTCATCATCAAGTCCCCGGGCGCCCTCTTCACAGCGGCATTCGCTTGCTCGCTTCTTTGGACCCTGGCCTCCAGCCCGCAGCTTCCACCTGATCTCGGGTCAACCCGTTCCGACAGGGTTGCCGGCGCCATACAGAGCATTCCGCCCCAGGATGCAGTGACCACAACGCTGGCCTCGCACATCGCGGCCGAATGGAGTGTCCCTGCAGAGCAGTCCGCAGCCCTGGTGCACAAGGCGTTCGCCGCCTCTGCCGCCTATGCCCTCGATCCCCTCCTGGTGCTGGCCGTTATGGCCCAGGAGTCTTCCTTTCGCAACTTCGGAAACGCTCACGCGTGGCTGCGAAACCCTGGGGCTGAGGTGAACCCGATGGCAGCACATGGGCCGATGCAGGTTGCCGGACGCTGGCATCCCGAGAAGATGCCTCGTGACTCCAGCGGTCGCATTCGTCAAACCACCCTGGAAGAGAACGTGCAAGTCGGCGCGTGGGTTCTTCGCGAGTACCTGGATCGTGAGGATGGCGATGTGCACACCGCGCTGCAGAGGTACAACGGCAACTTGGCAGATCCCGATAGTCGTTACGCCACATCGGTCATGCGCCACCTGAAGTCTTTGGAGCGAGCCCTGGAGGGCAACACGGGGCTCTCAGCCCGCCAGCGCGACCCCTCCAACGGCTGAGCCCTTCATTCGAACAGCCATGGCTTGCGAAGCCTGCTTGGCTGGAGCCCAACGCGGCACTGACCCGGTAACATCTTCTCAAAACATAGGGGAGCTTTGTGACATCACGACTTCGCCGCATGCTGCTGGTCAACACCCGTACCAGCGGCAGCGAGACCTCATACAGCATCAACGAAATCGACCCGCGTGGTGGAGCATCGATCACCGGCGACAACGGCGTCGGCAAAACCACCACCCTTGAGCTGTTCCCCTTGTTCTTCGGCACACTGCCGAGCCAGATTTCCGAGGTGGCCGGCGGCCGGGAGCCAATGCTCAAGTTCGTGCTGCCCACCCCCTACAGCGCGATCGTCTTCGAGTACCAGGTGGGCGACGACGAAGCACACGATGTGCGCTGCGCGGTGCTCCGCAGGACGGACAACGATCACCGGCCGGTGTACCGGCTCGTAAAGAGCTGCTTTCGGGAGGAAGCCTTCACTCGGGCGGCCGAAGGCGGCGAGCGAACCTTCTGCAATGACGCCCAGATGGTCGAGGCATTCGTTCAGATGGGAGTGACCCCTGAGAAGATGCTCGACATTGCCGAATACCGGGCTGTGATTCTGGGGTTGCAGGCAGACACCAAGGATGCGGTAAAGCTTCGCCGCATGAGCACTGAGTACGGTTTTGGCTCCAGGCTCACCAACCTGCATCTGCTGATCGCGGCCGTGGCCAAGGAAAGGGTCGACTTCAAGGATTTCGTGCGGCTGGCCATCACGATCGTGCAGGAGCGCCTCAGCGCCCGGGGTGACGGCCCTGGCCGACACCGTGTAACCCTCAGGCAAAGCAAAGAGCATATCGAGCGCTGGCTTCGTGACCGCAGCGCACTGGAGGTGGCCTTCGGCCTGAGCAAGGACATCGAGCTCCTGCGCGCAGCCATCGATCAATACTCCGGGGCCGAGATCCACCTACGGTCTTCTCGCCGGCGGATTGCCCCCGCTCTGGCTGCGCGGCGCCACCATTTGATTGAGGCTGAGGATGCGAAGGCCTCGGCCGAAAAGCACCTGCGGTCGCATGAAACGGAGTCCAGCGAAGAGCTTGGGCGTCTTGAGCAGGTTGCGCTGGCTGCCCGTCGGCACCTGGAGGACTGCAGGTTGAAGAGGACGAGCGAAGAGGCTCGCCGCGAAACCCTGCACCTCGATGATGTGCCGTCATGGGCTGCAGCCATTGATCGCATACCGCAGATGCAGTCGGAGATGAGCAGTTTGCACGAGCTCGCTCGGGACCTCGCAGGCAAGTCCCAGAACATTGTGTCCCAGTTCAACGACCTCACTCGCCAGGTTCAGATCACTGGCACAGAGACTGCAGCCAGGATCCGAGGCACCAAGGACGGGGTCCGAGACTTGCACTGGAAAGAGGCTGACCTGCTACGCCAGCAGCACGAGGTACGGGAGAGCGAGTTTGATGCTGAACTCAATGCGACAAGGGCTGACATCAACCCCAGGATCGACGATCTGGTTAGACGCCAATCAGACCTGAGTGCTCGACTGGAGGCTGCTCAGGCCTCAGGTCAGGCACGCGCAGCGCTGGAGGCGGCCCAGAACGCCGCCAAGACCGCCGCAGCCAAGTACCAGGAGGCCACCGAGATCAAAGGAGTCGCCCAACAGGGCCGAGACAATGCGGACTTCGCCTATCGCGAAGCGGAGAGACTGCACAACGCCGCGCTCGCACGGCTGGATGTCTGCAAGAAGGAGGCGGAAGACGCGCGCGCTCGGGCGACGCCGCCGTCGGGCTCCTTGCTCAGTGTTCTTCGTCAGGCAGATCCCCAGTCCTGGAAACCGGGTCTGGCACGCATCATCGATCCTGCCCTACTCCATCGCACTGATCTCAACCCCCAACCTTCGTCGGAGTCGGAAAAGGGTGTCCTCGGCTGGGAGCTTGAGATCCATCAGATTCCCGAGCCGGCCTGGGCTGACGACCACCAGGTTCAGGCGGCCCTCGCAATGGCCGAAGCAGCTGTGGCCTCAGCGCAATCCAATGTTTCCGCAGCGCGCGGCGCACTGGAAGCCGCCGCCGGCGAGCTCAGGGCCAAGAAAGATGCCCTGACAAGGGCCGAAGCCGAGCAGGAGCTCGTCCGCAAACGCATGGAGGCTGCAGACCTGACCGAGCGTACGGCCAAAGCCGCATGCGAGGCAGAGGTGGCTGAGCTTCGGGCCAACGGCGCGCGCGAGGTCAAGGACCTTGAGACCAGGATAGCGGCTCTTCGGTCTCAACTTGATGAAGCAGACACCAAGTGCAAGAGATCTCGTGCTGCGCTCAAGTTGACTCTGGTCGAGGCCCTTAAAGCCAGCGATGAACGGATGAATGCCACCCTCAAGGCAGTCGAGCAGCAAGCTCTTGATGCTGAGGACGAGACCAAGGCAAGCATCAAGCGCCTGACAGCTGAACGAGACCAGCGGCTGAGCGCCGAGGGCGTCGATCCGGTCAGGCTCAATGCGTACAGCGCCCAGGCTGATCGCCTGTCCAACGACATCGATGTCATCGCGAAACGCCAGCCGATAGTCAATCTCTGGCGGGCCTGGCTTTCCGAGGGAGGCGACACCATCCTGTCCTCGCTTCAGGAGGCGCTGCGTCTGGCCGAGGACGCGGCCCAGCGCGCCGAGAGTGAGCTGAACACAGTCCGGGCAGCCGCCAAAAAGAAGCAGGAGTCTTTGGCCGGGCTTCTGTCGGCCGCACAAGGCAGGGTAGACCAGGTCAGCGGAGAGATCGTCAAGCTCGAAAGCCTCTTGCGCGAACATGGCATGTCGGAGATCTCATCCTCCGCTGTTGGTGTGGCTGCAGGTCAGGATGGTGAGAACGATGCTGCGCATCTGAGTGTTGACTCCCTTCGTGATGAATTGCTGCGGGCGGCGGCATCCTTGGATGAGGCAGAGGCACTGGTCCGCCGGCGTCACGCCCCCATCCGCGATCAGCTCACCGGTCGCGCAAGCTCCGTGGCTGAGTACATCCACAGGTCGATGGACGCCCTACCCCCCGATTCGTCGGTGATCCGCCGCGCCGAGGAGCTCTGCACCCTATACCGGGGTCTGGAACGCCAGGTTCTCCCCTCAGTGGTCAATGACGTCACGACCATCTTCGAGCAGGTGACACAGTTCCGAGGGGTGATCACGCGCTTCGAGCGAGAGGTCAAGCGCTTCAACGCCGACTTGCAGGGAGGCATGAACGTCAACATGTTCCAGCGCCTGGATAACCTGAAGGTGGAGATCGTTACCAACTTCGGGGACCTGGACGTCATCCGGGAGATCGATGAGATCGTCAAGGTGGCCCGGGTTCATCAAACCGATGTGCTGGTCAACGACCGCTCGAAGCTGCCAGATGTGGCCACGGCCAACGCTCTGAGCAAGTTCCTCTACCTCCTGCGCCAGGACTCCACAGTTGGCGTGGACCTGGATGCCCACGTCGACCTGACCGGCAGTGTGACCATCAACGGCGAGACGCGACACTTCCGCAGGCCTGCGGACCTGGAGCACATCTCCTCCACCGGCATCAACGCCATCATTCTGATCACCTTGCTCGTGGGCATGGTCAACATGGTGCGTGGATCGGCTGATGTCTACATCCCGTGGATTTCTGATGAGGTCGGCAAGTTCGACCCGGCGAACTTCAAGGCCCTGATGGAGACGCTGCGCGCCAACAAGATCGACCCAGTCACCGCCTCCCCGAAGCTCTCGGCCGCCGAGTACCGCCACTTCGCGCGTCGCTACCTCTTTCGTGATCGAGGTTCGATCGGCCTCTTCGCGCCCACGCCAGGCCTTCACCGAACAGCCGCGGCCGGTATGAAGCCAGTCGGCAATGTCTCACCTGCTGAAAGCCCGCAACATGAAGCCTGAGACCCTGGCCACCCTGCTCAATGGGAACTTCGTCTGCCGCTACGTGTATCCGGACGCCTACGATGAGCTGCAAGCTCCTGGTGCCGCCGATGACGTCGGTCAGTGGCTCTCACGGTTGGGACTGAGGCTGGCCCGCCTGGGAGACGACGGGGCGTTCTACGTGGCTCCTCTTCTGGTGCAGACCAATGAGCAACTCGCCAAGGTCAAGGCAGACTTCCTGAACTTCAGGAACTCCTACGGCCTCCTGGCAGAGATGCTCAACCTCATCCGGCTGACCAATGAGACCTTTCGCTGCATGCCGGGAGAGTATGTGCACCTCACCGAGGTTGTCTCCCGCGTCAATGAAGACTCCACGCTGGTGGCCCGGCTCCGGGAAATGCGACTGCCCTCAGTGGATTCACGCATGTCCAACCACGAGATGCTGCGCAAGATGCTGGAGCGGCTGCGCAATGACGGCTACCTCGTACTCTCGAACCCCAAGACCGAGACCTACCAGGTCACCGGCAAGATCGACCACCTCCACCAGGTGTTCCAGTACCTCAACGAGAACGTGCCGGACCTCTCCTATACCGCGATCGATCCAGCGGAGGAAGAAGAGGAGCAGGGTGACCTGATTCGCAGCTCAAGGAATGGGGCCGCAACGTGAGTTCGCTCAACGCTCCTATCCAGCAGCTGCTCAAGGCGCTGCATGACCACAGCGATCTCATCGCTGATGCGATGCGGGGGCCAGTGTCCACCGGTGGGCGGCGCGACAAGGGGCTGGAGTCGCTGATCCGGCTGAGGGCGCTGATGCCGGTGGATGACGACGCCTACTACCTCAACCCGTTGCTGCGAGAGTTCATCGGCGACCACATGGTGAGCTTTGGGGCCTTCAGGCAGCTGGCCCGACTTGATGCCCCCTTGCGCCAGCTCGAGCTGGAATTCAGTCTGCTGGTGGATTTCCGGCGCGAGGGCGCCCTGCACGATCAGGACCAAGCCAGGGGCCGGCTGGGAGATGTGGTGGTGCAGATCGGGTACCTGATGGATCGCAACTTGCTGCTCCTGGGCGGAAAGGTCACCACCAACTTCGGAGATGTGGAATCGGTTGCCGGGAAGATTCGGGAGAACAGCTTCTACGAGAAAGAGGTGCGGCGCTTCAGCCTGCAGATCGCATCGCTGGACAAGAAGATCCAGTTCATCGAAGGCGAGGCGCTTGCGATGGGCCTCCCCGAAGTCCGCCGGCTACTCAACGTCGGGATCCTCTCCAGGTTGCCCGACTGGTCATCGCGCATCGCCGATATCCAGCGCATCGTCTCTCGCAACCTTTTCACACTTCGACAGACCGAGGCGCGCCAGCGCAACCTGGCGGCCGTGGCCATGTGGCTGGCAAAGAACCGCATGAACGACGGTTTCGATCTCGACATCAGTCCCACGGATGCTGAGCGCCTGGCGTTGCCGACTCATGTCCCCGTCATGTGGAACATCGATACGAAGGACACGGATATCGGGGTTGCCGAGGGAATCTTGGAGGCCGCAAAACGCTTGCCGGCTCCGGCTCCTGTTGCAAAGCCCGTCCCCAGTGCTCCGCCCGTGGTCCGGGCAACCGAGCAAGTGGTGGTGCACCCCCAGGCCGCCCCCATCGATGAGCTCATCAGCGGGTATCTTGAGTTCATCGGCTCCACGTCCACCAAGAGGCCGGAGCTCGACTTCTCACTGCTGGCCTGGCGACAACGACATGGCCTGGCCCTGGGCCTTGAGACCGACATCACCGATGAAGAATGGCTGCTTTACGCATGCTCTGAAGTGGCGGCCGCCGGCCTGCCGGTTCGAATGATCGCCCGCCCCCGCCGCCCGGGCGAGTTCAACGACATCTTCACTGACGCCTATGCAGACGCACATGCCGATGCACGCGCCGCGGGCCAGATCGCTGGAACCTGAAAATGGGATTGGATACCCGCGAGATCGCATTCCTGCAGCACCTGGTGGCCAAGGGGTCGGGACAGAAGTCGGTCTCTCAGGCCGCCCAGGCGCTTCACCGGAACTACAAGCTCGGCCAGATTCAGGGCAGCTACTTTCTGTTCACGCAGGAGGACTCTGATCTGGCCAGGCGAATGCTGGTCAATGAGGGGCTGCCGCTGCAGCCTGCGTCGGAGCCGCTGCGCCGCAGTGAGGCTGCGCACAGGAATCCGGCCAAGGAGAAGAGCGGGACGCTGGCGCCGCATGCCAACTCCGTGGCCGTGAAGAACGCCAACGGGCACTGCACACTGGGCGGGTACCCGATCTGCAATCCGGGCTATCAGGTGCTTACCGCTGACCAGGCGGCGGCCGTCGATGCCGACGTGCTTCTCGTGGTGGAGAACCTGGAGAGCTTTCGGTTCCTGGAGCGAGTGCGCTGGATCGATTACCAGGGGCTCTCGGTGCTGGCGGTCTTTCGCGGGGACAACACGTTCAAGGGCAGCGCTGCGCTTGAGGTGATTGCAAGCAGCTCGCTCCCAGTCTGGGCCTATTTCGATTTCGATCCGGCCGGCCTTGGGATGGCATCACGGCTCCCCCGGCTGCAACGGCTTCTGCTGCCTCCACATGAGCCCCTTACCGAAGCGGCTCAGCGAGCGAACCAGGTGCACCTTTTCAGCGATCAGCGACAACAGTGGGAGCAGACTCTGGAGACGGATCTGCACCCACTGATTGCGGAGCCATGGGGGCTTCTGAAGCGCCTGAAGAAGGGATTGGCCCAAGAGTTGATGGACTCGATCGTCGTGGGCGAGTAACGCTGGCGCCCGAGTGAGGTCCTCAGAATGAGCACAGCTTCAGAAGCTTCGCCTCTCCCACTGTCCCGGGGATGGCCTCCTGCCACGAAAGAGGAACTCCTGCCTTCTCCAGGGTCTCGCTTCTTTTGACGGTCCCATCTGCGTTGTAGTCGACGTAGGCGATCAACGTCAGCCGGTTTCTTTCGCAGTCAAACCGAGATTTTGAGATGCCTTTGCTCGTCGACGAGAGCACTTTGTGCATCTCCTTCTTGCCCGATGAGTCGACAGCGGGGACCCAGCTTGTCCCATCATGCGTAAAGCCTTGGATCTCGGTTTCGCTGAGCTCGTCCATCCACACTTCAACCTGTCCTTTGCCTGCAGAAGCAAAGGTGTTGAGCCTGGCGGCTTCATACTTCTTCGAGGCAGAATAGGAGATGACCATCATGGCCTCACGACTGGGCTTGACCGTCGTCTTGCACAGGCTCTGAAGGAGGCCACGGAAGGCAGGAGTACGTGTGCCGGGAGCAACATCGACGGCCGTAGGGATCATTTCCAGCGACCTGCGCAGATCAAGCGTCTCCTTGAGCTGGCCGGAGATAGCGCTCTCCACATCCCAACCCCAAGAGCTTGCAATCACGGTGAACGTTCTGCCACTGCAAGCCATGAGAATGCGCTGAGGATTGATGTAGGACAGCCCGCCAACCTCATTGCGCACGAAGGCATCGAAAACGACGCTGTTGCCCAGCTTGGCCGTGCTTTCGACGTCAATGAAAAAGATCTGTTTCCCAATCTCCATCTGTGGCCACGACTTGTAGTCCTGGGCACTTGCTACCACGCCCGCGGTGGCCATACTGAATGCAATGAGCGACTTGAAGAGTGAATTCATGACGGAAAGCGTGGTCTCGAGGATTAGTTACGGATTGTGAATGAAGGAGACACTCTTTTGGATGCCGGTGCCGACGACGCAACACTCGACTCCGTAGCGTCCACCGAAATGGCGACATGACACTTTCGGACACGTTGTTCGATGTCGGCAGAGGTTGCCGACAGCGCCCACCGTGTCAGATCGTCCTCACTCCGGAATCCCGAGCGCACTTCCTTCATAACTGCGCCCAGCTCAACACCTGTGAGACCAGTGATCTTGGCCACAACGGCACCATTGAAGCGACGCCGCGCGGCCGCATGCTGCAGGGCCCGAGCAGATGCGGCGTCCATGGCCTCAGCGAAATCGGGGAAGCATGCCCTGGCCTGGCTCAAGGCTGAGCGGCGCACCAGCTCCTTGTTGCTCCAGTCAAAGGCCGGGACCTCCTCAGCCTGCTCAACCCAGGCCAGGAACTCACTGTAGGTCTTGCGCTTGGAATCACGGGCGCGCGCCTTCTGGTTCCTGTTCTCCAGGAGGTAGATGTCGCGGTTTACGTAGGGGCTGGAGGTCACGTAGCGGAAGATCGACTCCAGATCGCGGAAGCCGCCACGGGCCACAGCGGTTTGGTAGATGGCCGGGTTGTACCCGAGCAGGCGAAGCGCCTCACTCCATGAGCGGGTGATCATGATCTCGTCGATCACCAGCGTGTCCTTGTCCGGGTCCCGCAGGACATAGGACAGCCCCAGGTGGCCAAGCTTGAAGCCCATCTTGTGCGCCACACGTCCGAGCAGGTTGCCCATGTCGTTGTAGGCGAAGTAGCTCATGGCGAAGTCGTAGGAACGCGGCTCCACGGAGACGAGATCCACCTGGAACACACCTTCGGGCACCTGCAGGCCGATGCTGCTCACTGTGCCGTTGTGGAACACCTCCACCGCGCCCAATGCGCGGGCCAGCGCATCAGGGTCATAGCTAGGGCCGGCAGCCACCAGGATGTCGAGGTCTCCATGGTCTGGCTTCTCGGCGTACCAGGGGATCGCCTGTGCGCGCAGATCGGGGAAGGCGTCCTTCAGGACGGAGAAGACCGATCCGGCGAGCTGGAGCAGGCGGGGTGTGCTTAGGCGCGGGGATGGTTCAGAGAGTGCTTTTCCGCCCATGGGAGCCTTGGTGGGTGATGTGGGTTCGGGGTGGCCTGCGCAGCGTCTGCCGCGCGGCCAGTTTCGTGCTCGGTCCTGGGGCCTCTGACGCTCACGTGCCGTAGATCACTGCGGCCAGGTTGGGCTCGCGGTAGGTGCGCTTGTCCTTGATCCACTTGCCATCGGGCTCCTTGTGGATCTTGCCGTCGTCCGGATTGGCCTTGCTGAGGTTGGAGCCGCCCACATCGAGGTAGCAAGCAGCCCCATCGATCCCCAGTGCACATGCAAAGCCACTGTTGGTCACCGTCAGGTCGGTGGCGCCATCGGCCATCTCGATCACCTCCTCGCGCAGCAGCTCCTGGCGGAACGAGTCGGGCAGCTTGGAGACCAGGGGCTTCAGTCGCAGGGCCGATGCTTTCATGGCCTGGAAGATGTCCTCGAGCTCCAGGGCGATGGACTCAAGCGCAGCGCGCTCATCCTTGGGCATGGAGTCAACGGTGTCGGCAGCCAGGATGCGCTTGAGAGCCTTCTGCAGGCCGTCGAGGGTCTCGGAGCCCTCCTCCAGATTCAGGCGCGCGTAGAGAAGCACCCCTTTGTTCAGCTCAGGGCTGCTCGGCAGGTTCTGGTCGGAGGCGGCCATGAGGGCGCGCTGCATGGCCCACGGGTCCACGCTGCCGGCGGCAGTGAGGATGGGGCTGATGCCGGGCGTGGCGACGTTAGCGGTTGCAGTGGAGTTGGTTGTCATTTCAGGCGCCTTCTTGATGAAGTGATGGTTGATCGGGGGTTGATGAACCAAGGATATCTGCGCGCTTTCGGCACGACAAAGACGGCAGCAAGAGCCGGCCGGTTTGGTCGACCTGTCATTGTGCGGCGCTTTGGATATCTTTTACGCATGCTTCCTGTGATCCGTGTCATTCGACACACAAGACGGGATGCGTCCCATGAGGATGGACATGCAAAACCACACGACTGAATCCACGCACCACAAGATGGCCTCAATCAAGACGCACTGCGCCGGCGGCGAGGTGCTGAACTGGCTGGTGGCCCGCGCCATCGGCACGCCCGTTGCGGTTTGCAAGGGTATGGTGCTGACGCCCCTTCCCTGCTTCACCTCACCGGTGCTGGAGCTGGGCCTGGGCTACAAGCCGTTTCGGCCGGTGAGCAACTGGCAGGTGGGTGGCCCCATCAAGAACCAGTACCGCATCAGCACGATGCTCAAGCACTCTGGAATCTGGGTGGCCTGCATCTATGACGTCAACGACGAGCCGACCTTCATGACCAGCTCAACCGATGAGCTGGAGGCGGCCATGCGCTGCCTGGTCCTGGCGCGGCTGGGCACGGGCCTGCAGGTGCCGACCGAACTCATCCAGCAGCCCTCTGCAGCGGTGCCCAAGTGCGCAGTAGAAGAATGTGAGGTGCGGTCATGAACCTTGCGCTCGCCTACGCGGCCGAGGTCTGGGTCATCGTGCCCGTGGCCGACAGCCCCAACGGGGCAGATTTCGCCCGCGCCCTGGACTCGCGCTTCTTCACCAGCTTCTGGGCAGCCCAAGGGGTCCTCGAGGCGCTTGATCCTGCCCAGCAATCGGGGATGAAGGTCCAGGCCTGCATGCTGGTCCCCATTTCACAGGACAGGGTGCCCCGATCGGGTTAATCCCTGACGCATCTGGGCCGTCTGGCAGTGAACTGCCGGGGTTTTCCCCGCATCTACTCTGGTGCATGGCCCCCCACAATATCAACAGCACACCACCGCGCCGAGTGTCATCTCGCCGAGACATTCGTCAGCCACAGTGTGCGCAGTTGGCGGTCATCGAGTCCGTGCGAGCGAAGCACCCTTCGCCCGTACCTGCGGCCCCTCACCCGGGGGTGCGTATGCGATGCCCACCATTCATTCGACAGGAACTGAGCCGTGTTTACGTATGTGATTTTTGGCATCCAAAGTGGTGATGCCGCGGGACTGCCCTTTCGCAGCTGCGTCCCCAATCTGCAAGACAAGCCCGATCTGTGGCTCGATGAGTGCCCCTACCAGATGCCCCGCGCCCACAAGGACCATCCTGGCGTGTGGGTGGAGCTGGCCGATGAGGTCCAGCAGGCCATGAAGGCCGGCCCTGCAACGACTGTTGCGCCTCGACATGAGATCCAGGAAGAGGTGGCCGCATGACTGCTCAGAATGCCACCATGGCACCCGCATCGGTTGCGATTGCCGAGGCCGATGGCGAGATCCTTGCATGGGCCGTTGCCCAGTGTGAGGGGCTCAAGACCTACCCGTACCTGCTGAGCAATGGCTGGCAGCGGTTTGAGCCTCACCGCAACCCCAACCAGGCGCACGCCGTGATCCGGCGAGCACAGATCGACCTGGTGATCGACGAAGCCGCAGACCCGGCCGTCCAGCATGTGGCCATCCGCAGAGGCCCTGCTGGCCGAACCGTTTCACGGGGTCCCACCCCATGGGTGGCTGCCATGCGATGCCGTGTGGCCAGCGAATTGGGCGAGCGCATCCAGCTGCGTCCCTGAAGCCTGCGGACACATGTGCGCTTGGCGCTTTCCAAAAGCGGGTGTATGAGATATCTTGAAGGCATCTTTGCAGGAGGTTCCATGCGCACCTTTTTCATGATCCACCCCGCCCGGCAAGTACAAGGCGAGCTTTGCGTGTGCCCGGCCGGCCTACACACCGAGTGGGGTGTCTTCGAATACGAGCCCGACGGCCGCCGCGCGGTGGCGGGGTTTCCCTTCGAAACGGGCGCAGAGGAGATCACGCAGATGTTCGAGGCCGAGCGCGCCCTGGCGCGCCTGAATGCTCAAGAGGCGGCATGTCCCCGCGCGTGATGAGCGTCGTGGACCAGGATCTGCATGCCAAGGCGGCAGAGGACCTGGTTCGAGCATTGGAGGCTGGAATTCGCGACTCGCAGTTTGCAGGCCTCGACGGCATCAGCCCAGGTGAAGCTGATGCGCTTGGCCCCAGCCTGCTCGACGACAGATCGATCCCAAAGTGGACGAGGACGACATGACGGTCTACGTAGATGACATGCGCGCCAATTTCGGCAACATGATCATGTGCCACATGGTGGCCGATACAGACGAAGAGTTGCATGCCATGGCAGATGCCATCGGCATCAGCCGCCGCCACTGGCAGGCGCCAGGCCCGCTCAAGCACAGCCACTACGACATCGCGCTATCCAAGAAGGCCCTGGCTCTCAGGCTCGGCGCCGTGCCCATCACTCAGCGCCAGGCTGCGGCCATGTGCATGCACCGGCGTCGTTTCGGGCTCATGGGTAACCCTGAGGGTGCAATCGCTTGGTCCCGCGGGCCACGCGATGCGCCCATGGACTCGAGCTTGTGCGTCCCTCCAGGCGAGACCCAAGTCGACCTCTTCTGACCAGTCCATCTGCCCTCGGTAAGTACGCCGGCGGCTTCAGATGAAGTCGGCCACGCCGATACCATCGAGGACCCTACCAATTACCATTCAACATCGCTGCCGAAATGATCAAGACCCTAGTCACCATCGCGACCGCGTCCATCCTCGCAGGCTGCGCCGCGGGTGAGCACACCAGGGCCATTAGCGCCATCTTCGGTGATGACGGCACTGCCCCGCCGCTGATGACCAATCAGCACATCATTGGCTACGTCTATGAGGACGAGGCGCATTTTGAGAAGTCCCTCGGAATTCCCAAGACCACCTTCTACGTCTCTGGAATTCGTAAGGACGCCAACAACTTCTCTTTCCGCTATGCCGCCATCTCTTCTCCTCGACTGGAAGAGGGTAAGGTGCTGTGGAAGGACAAGAGTTCGCAGCTCTACATCACCGGGGCCATGATCCCTGACCAGATCGGTAGGCTCAAGGCTTGGGACATTGTCGAGCTTCGGTCGATCAAGCCCTGGGATGTTCTTGTCGACTTCCGAAAGACGGGCGAGGGACAGATCGTGACACGCGTCTTGTGCCGAAAGAGCGAACCAGGCTGGGAGGCCTGCCGCGACGCCTTGCCCAGGTTCAACAAGCACCCGGCCAGCGGGCACACGGGCCGCCCCTTCCCTTCATCGGTGAAGGATTACCCGGAGAAGTTCACATTCTCTGAGTTCTACGGCCCCAAAGGCGAGTTGCTGCGGCCTCTGCCCTGATTAGCTAATCAGCGCTTAATGGATGACTGCAGGCGCGCCTCTGCCTTCTCCTTGATTTCGCGCTGCTTGCCAGGACTCATTCCTTTGAACTTGCTCTCGGATTTTCTAATGCAGTAGTCGAAAACCTCCCTGTGGGGGGCAGCAGTGTCCAGCTTGGCGATGACCCGATCGACCATTGCTCGATCGACAGAAGTGCCGGACAAGTCTGCAGCCCAAACACCGCCTTGCGTAAACGCTATCAGTCCGAACTGCCTCCCCTCCTCGGTCACATTACTCCCGTCACCCAGAATGGAGAAGCCTGATGAAAAGAGTGTTCGCGCACAAATCGCTGCAACTGCATGGTCATCAAGATAGGTGAACTCCCTCGGATACACCACGTCGGATGCGAATGCGCTTGGGGCGGTGTGCACGGAGGCGAGAAGGGCTGCCAGTAGTGCGATGGAGTGACGTTTGATCGTTTGCATTTCAGTCAGATGATTGAACTCGAACCGGTCGGGCTCATAGTATCCCGGAGTCATCACCGGGTGCGCCGCTATAGATCTGAGGTGAGGCCATCGAGTTGTCGCCACAGCATCGGCTGGATATCCTTTTCTGTGTAAAAGATATCTCTATAAAGGCCGAATATGCCCACCCAAACGATCCGCGATCTCGAGACCGACCTGCAGCGCCTGGTCAAGCACCCCGAGCACTACGCGCCCATGGGCTGCCTGTATGTCGAGACCGGCCGCTACAAGCCCTACGGTCATTCAACCCTAGTCGCGGCAAAGCGTAGGGGCCATATCGTGACGCCGCGCGGGGGTGGCGTATTCCATGTGGCGCCCGCCCCGGCCTTCTCGGCATCCATCAAGGCCTCGCAGGTCGCCTCCGCCTGATCCCCTGGATCTCCAGACTTCCTCACCCTCAGATCGCCCATGTCTCTCATCATCGAATCCAACATCATCCGCGCCTGTGAAGCCCCCGAGCTCGATGCTCTTCGCAGTCGCATGGAGCTCGCCTACAAAGAGCGGGCTGAGATCATGCTCAGGGATGAGGTGATCACTGACGCTTTGCTGGGCCAGCTGCTGGAGACGGCCATTGGTCTTGGCAGCAAGAAAACTGAGCGCGTGCTCAGGGCAGTCATCGCTGCCCGCGCGGGTGATTTCAGCGCTCCGATGCCGAGCTTCCGGGCTTTTGCCGAATGCCTGAAGGCCTACCTCATCCACCACGCCCAGGATGGCTGGATCTACGTGGACATGGCCGACGGAACGCGTCTGCCCTACCTGGTGCGTGACCTGACACAGGAGTGGGATGAGTACGGCCGCGAGAAATCGCCGCCCTCGGTGCGCCTGACTGCTGTCTGCTACGGTATCAGCGAGCACCGTGGTGACCCAGGCATCGCCCTGATCGACAAGCGCTTCACGTTCTTCCCTGGTGATGTGGTCCGGGGCCGTATCGAGGACGTCCTCAAGAATGCCAGCATCCACAAGGAGTCGCCTGCGCTGCGCGATGGCTACGACAAGACCATGCTGCGGTACCAGGAGAGCGTGCGCGATCAGTTCACGCATCAGTTCCGTGTCACCGGGCGAGTGCTGCAGCAGGGGCATCGCGAATCTTTCACTGCAGAGGATGGGGTTGGCCGCCGCGTGGTGCACGACCTCCCGGTTGAACAGCTTTCGATCACCGGCCAATCCATGGAGGTCGGTCTCTTCGATGATGTGCCGCCGCTCAACGGTTACGGCGCCCTTCCCGTGCACCCGTATGTCCACGTGTTCGACCTCAAGGCCCACAGCTTTGCCTGGGTGCACAGCGACCACCTGCAGCCCTACACCTACGACAAGTCCCTGCGCGACAAGCTGGTCCTGCCGGCCACACACCGCGATCTGCTGGATGTGCTCACCACTGACATCAAGGCATTCGTGGGTGATTTCGTCGAGGGCAAGAGCGCTGGCAACGTCATCCTGTGCAAAGGCGTGCCTGGCGTGGGCAAGACCCTGACGGCCGAGGTGTACGCGGAGCTGATCGAGCGGCCCCTGTACTGCGTTCACTCGGGCACCTTGGGCACCAGCGCTGGCGAGATCCAGCGCAACCTGCAGGTGGTGTTCGAGCGGTCCAAGCGCTGGTCGGCGCCGCTGCTGATCGATGAAGCTGACATCTTCGTGATGCAGCGGGGTGATGACATTCGGCAAAACGCCATCGTGGCCGAGTTCCTGCGCACCCTCGAATACTTCGATGGCCTGCTGTTTATGACCAGCAACCGGGGTGACGACATCGATGAGGCCATCCTCTCGCGCTGCGCGGCCATCATCAACTACGCCGAGCCCGGGCCGGAGGATGCGCGCGCCATCTGGCGCGTGATGTCGGACCAGTTCAATGCGGAGATGTCCGACACCCTGATCGCCGACCTGGTGGAGCTGTTCCCGAAGATCCGGCCGCGCGACATCAAGATGCTGCTGCGCCTGGCGCTGCGGGTGTCCATTGCGGCCAAGGAGCAGATGAGTCTGGAGACATTCCGGCGCTGCGCCATGTTCCGTGCGATCGAGGTTCGGGCAGAGCCGGCGACCGACAAGGCGGCCGCTGCGTGCTGACACGGGACTTCAGTTCGAGGGCCTCGGGCCATCTGTCGTCAGCTGGATTACTCGATATCTTGAATTCATCCGGGGCATCAACTCGTGCGCCGGCGACCACAACCTCATCCACCGTTTCCACTTCCTGTCCCATGACCCCTGTCGACCCCACCAATGCCCATCTGCCCGAACGCTGCGCAGAGGTGCTTCAATGGCACCGCACCGGCATCCTGTCGGGGGAGCACCTGCAGCGCATGGCTGATCGGCAGCTCGGCCCGCTCCAGGGCAACCTTCAGGTTGCTGAGGTGAAAACCGGCGTGGAGGCCATGCAGTTCGTGGTGGCCCACTACGGGGCTGCCGCTGCCAATGATCCCGGTGCGGGTGGCGCGATGATCTCCCCGGTGCTGGCCCAGTGCATCGAGCGCGCCTGGGCCCAGAGTCTGGGTGATGCGGCCGGCATGCATCCTGGGGAGGCACTGGAGGCGGCGCGCAACGGCATGCGGTTTGCCGCCAGCATCCTGGTGCCGGGGATGGAGTTCAACCGACTGCGCCGCTCTGTCATGGCCAGCGATGCCGCCAATGAGGTCCTGCAATGAGCTGCGCTCGCTCCCTGGGCGCGCCCCTGAGCGGCGACCTGGCCCAGGCAACCATGTCGTTCGACCTCTTCGGCACCGCGGCCGGCGGCCGTGGGGTTGAGGATTTCCCGGGCGGCCCTGCTGCGTCGGCTGAGCGCAATCCCGAGCTTCACCAGTGGTTCACCCCGGCCTGGGCGGCTGAGGCCATCGTCGAGCAGGAGTTCGGCTGGCTGAGCTCGGCCGACAGGGTGCTGGAGCCCTCGGCGGGCGATGGCGCCTTTCTGTGCGCAGTCCCAGCCAATGTGCCGGCCATTGGCGTGGAGATCGATCCGCGCCAGGCGGCGCTGGCACAGCTGCATTCGGGGCGCCGGGTGCTTGTGGGTGACTTCATGACCATGCCCCGTGACGTCATCGGCCCTGTGACCTGCGTGATCGGCAACCCACCTTTCCAGTCCGACGCGGTGGCGGGGTTTGTCGGCCGCTGTGCCGAGCTGCTGCCCGAAGGTGGCCAGGTGGGGTTCGTGTTGCCGGCCTACATCTTCCAGACCAGCTCCAAGGTGGAGCTGCTCTCCCGCAGCTTCAGCATCCACCAGCAGCTGCTGCCCCGAAACCTGTTCCCCGGCCTGAAGCTGCCGCTGGTGTTCGCCAAGTTCATCAAGGAGCAACACCGCCGGCTCTTCGGGTTCCTACTGTACCGGGAGGCTCAGGACATTCGTGAGCTGCGCGCAGAGGTGGCCGAGATGGCCGCACAGACCCGTGGTCGCCGCGGCGCCTGGCACCAGGTGGTGGAGTCAGCCCTTCGGGCGCTGGGTGGAGAGGCGGACCTGAGCAGCCTGTACGAGCATGTTGCGCGGCGCCGACCGACAGACAACCCCTTCTGGAAGGAGAAAATCCGCCAGGTGGTCCAGCGATCGGAGAGCTTCTGCCGGGTCGGCCCGGGGCGTTACGCTCTGGCCACCTGACAGAACGAGTGCCGTCCGAGTCGCACCAGCCTTCGCCGCCTTCCCCGCCCTCTTCTTCCAGCCCGCCTTTTTCAGTCCATTCATGACCTCCACCCCCCGTGTGATGACCCCGCAAGCCGTTCAGGAGGCCATGCACCGGCTCATGGAGGGCGTTCCTGTCGCGCAGAACGAGGGATTCCCACCCGAGGTCAATGCCCGGCTCGCCACGGTGCAAGAGACAGCAGAGCGCAACGCGGGCCGGGTCGATCCCAAACGCGATCAGGCTGTTGTGCGGCTTCTGGATGTGGCCGTCAAGGCGCCCACGGCAACCAAACGTGTCCTGTGGCTGAACAAGGCGGCAGACGCCTTTGCCCAGGCAACTGCTCCTCATGCTGCCTGCTCGGATGGCTGCTCGCACTGCTGCTACATCCCGGTGAAGATCAGCAAGCTGGAGGCAAGGGCGCTGGGGCGCAGCATTGGGCGGGAGATCGTCGAGCCAAGCCTGCACCAGGAAGTGGCCATTGGGGGCTACCGCTCACCGTGCACCTTCCTGGTCGATGGTCGCTGCAGCATCTACGACAGCCGGCCGGCCGTGTGCCGAACCCACTTCAACATGGATGACGATGAGCTGCTGTGTCGCCTGGCCGATGACGCTGCGATTCCGGTCCCCTATGCAGATTCACGCCTGCTTGCCATCACCAGTTCGCTGCTCGATCAAGATCCGGCGAACTGGGCCGATATCCGGCAGTGGTTCCCACCGTCCAACGGCTGACTGCAGCTGATCACCGATACCAACCTGATCAAAGGACTTCCATGAAACGCTCCACAGGTCTCACCCTCACCAAGCTTGGGCTTCTGGTCATCTTCGTGGCCTTGTTCTTCATGCCGCCCGACAACAACGCATGGGCATTCGCCTTCGCTGCTGGCTGCATCGCTCTCTTCGTCGGCCTGGGCGGCCTGATTTTTGGCAAGCACAGCGTCGGCGGCAAAGCCTCGAAAAGCGGCGCGGGTTGGGCTGCAGCAGGCGCTGCCGGCATGGCCGGCACAGCTGCCGCATCCTCGATGGACACGGGACCCACCGTCAATGTGGACGGCACCCCCATGGTGCACGGCACGAACGTCGACATCCACGGCAACCCCTTCGGAGTGACGAGCCCATCGTTCAATATCGATGGAACCCCCATGCACTCGGGTGGGATGACCGACTTCAACGGGAACGCCTACGGCCATACCAGCGATCACTCGTTTTCCTCGAGCTCAGACCCCTTCAAGCACGACTGACGTGACGATCGGCCCCGGATTCCCGGGGCTTTTTTCTTCGCGACTGACTGTGTTTGCGATATCCTTAACGCATTCAGGAGATCGCATGAAGACCATCTACGTAGCCCCGCCCGCATGCATGCTCAATGACCGCCGGGTGATTGATCAGCTCTTTGACCTGCTGCTCGACGCCGGAGTGCCCTCTGTGGTCACCTCTGGTGAGAACTGCTTGAATGTGCACATCTCCACCCACCTGCTCGAGCCGGACGCCGATCCGGTGCAGATGGCCCGCGATGCGATCAAGCGCGCCGCCTTCCCTGCTGATGTCACCGAGATCTGCCCGGCAGCCCCCATGCAGCCCCATTTCTCCCACGCCGCCGACGCCCGCGCGCCCCTGGCGCAGATCGCCGAGCCCGCGGCCACAACGCTTCTGTCCTCTGCGGCCGCCGGCTCAGCCGCTGCCGGACGTGCTCGCCCCACGTTTGCCCCCTGCTGACCCTTCAGGCCCATGATCTCCGCCACGAAGATCATCCTGCAGTCGCCCACCACGGCAGAGACCATGGCGGTGCGCACGGCCACGATGCTGGATGACGATTTCCGGGGCCTGGTGCTTGCCAGCACCCTCGAAGGCCTGGAGACGATGGATCCTGCGCTGCGCCGCGGTGCCATGCCCGTGGGCAGTGTGGAGTTCGTGACCGCCTACATTCGCCTCGAAGGGATGCGCCTGCCCGACCCCCTGTCCTATCCGCCTGGCTGCGAGCCCTTCCTGGCCCGGGATATCCAGACTCAAACCGTGCGATCGGTGCTGCTCAGCAAGCGCGCCGTCTTCGTCAAACCGGTTCAGACCAAGCTCTTCAATGGCTTCGTCCACTCTGCCAGCGCCAGCCCGGCCCTTTGCACTGAGCACGACCGCGAGCAGATCGAAGCCCTGCTGCGCCTGGATGGGGACACCCCGGTGTATGTCAGCGACGTCATGGACCTGTGGTCCGAGTGGCGGTACTACGTCCAGGGTGGCCGCGTGATCGGCCGCTCTCGCTACGATGCCGGCGCGGATGACGCCCCTGAGCCCGATGAGGACACCGTGCTGGCATGCATCGATGCCATGGGCATAAAGCACCCCTTCGCCCTGGACATGGGCGTCACCTGCGAGGGATCGACCGTCCTCATCGAGGTCAACGATGCCTGGGCCATCGGCCTGTACCGCGGCGCCATGAAGCCGCAGGCCTACCTGGACTTCCTCTGCGCCCGCTGGGACACCCTGAAGGCGCCCCACCACATCCGCCGGCCGAGCCTGGCCTGAACTGATTCGAACCTTAAGTTTGCGTAAGGCGAGTCGATTTAGACGAATGCGATAGAGGTGCAAGCCCGCTGTCGCCGCCCCGCACTACGAACATACCAACTCAATCGAGGAGAGAACGTGTCCAACGCATCGCGTGCATTCAAAGCTACCCTGGTCGCTGCAGGTATTGCGCTGGCCCTCCCATCGCACGCACAAGGTCAGCTCATCGGCGGCATCTTCAGCGGCCTGGGAAACATCATCACGCAGACCTCCAACAAGATTGGCTCCTCCGTCACTGGCGGTGACAAGCTCGCCAACATCGAGGAGGAGCGCACCAAATACTTCCTGACGACCGAAAAGCAGCTCGCTGGCATGGATCCCGCGTCCAAGAAGCAGCTCATGGTCACCCTCGAAAAGCAGTGGGAAATGGCCGAAAACGCTCTGCTGATGCAGAACATGAAGGTCCAGCAGGCCAAGGACGCTCCCCTGATCGATTTCGGCCAGGTGTTGAAAGCCAGCGCCAGTGGGGTGGCCTCCACCGTTGGCATGGGTAGTGCGATGAGCGGCGGCGTGGGTGACATCCTGACTGGCGCCACCCTTGAAGGCCTGATTGCTGGCGCAACCGACACGGCCCCTGTGAACTCAGCGGGCGTTCGCGCGGGCATCATGTCCGGCGTCGGCTACGGCGGCGTTATCACCCCCGCCTCCCCTGGCGCCGTGGTCACCGGTGCGGCCACCACGGCTGTGGCCGGCGGCGTGTCCAACGCTGTGAGCAACATCTTCAGCGGCGTTCTGCGTGGTGACAAGGCGGCCCAGAGCGAGTTCAAGTTCCCGGAGAAGGCTGATCCGACCAAGTTCCTGGGCGTGGCGCCATCGACGCTGATGGGTAAAGACCTCTACCGCGAGAACGGGTACCTGGGGTGGAAACGCATCGACGGGTCACAGGCCCAGGGCGCCGAGGCCTATGCGCCTGTGGGTGGCGACCCCAACATCAAGGCTGCCGTCTACACCTTCGACAAACAGACCGGCGCCGTGACAGCGGCATTCCGCATCCTCACCGTGCCTCCGACTGAATTCACGAAGGTTGTTCAGGCTTTGGATGCTCAGATGGGACCATCCCGATACGCCAGCACTGGCTCGATCTTGCGAGCTGTTTGGGCGGATGGGTCATTTGCAACCGCCGACCAATCCAAGATCACTGTGGGCTGGTCATCATTGATTCCGGCGGTATATGCGCAGGCAACCAATTAAACATGCGGAAGTCACTGAATTGAAGGCCACATCTATCATAATTCTGGCAACGCTTGCAATGGCAGGCAGTGCAAATGCCACTTGCGGGCTGCTGTCCGACCCGAATGATCCGAAGTGTAAGAGCGGAACTGATTCCACCTCAGCTCGCCCTTTCTCGAGCAGCACCACCCAAGGAGTCGGGCAAAGGTTCGAAGCTCCGAGGCCATCTGCATCCGCTCAAGGAACTTCAGGCGCACTTCCAAGGGGTGTTGTTGACACAGACGCACAAGTCTGCATGCAACTTGATTCGACAGGCCAGCGCTGCTTGGTTTACGCCTCGAAAAAAACAGACTATGAAAGAGCCATTCAAAGCGGCAAGGATGCCGCAATGGGTGGCATGGCCGTCCAGCAGGACATCATGCGACGACTGGGAGTCCAATAATGATGAGACTCTCCTCCTTTCTGGCGTTGAGTTTCTTTGCGCTTGAATCGCTTGCTCAAGTGGGGCCCCAAGTTTATTGCCCCAATGGCTATATCATGAATAATGGCAGGCCAACAAATGAATGCTATGGAGAGCCAGTTGCGGACCCCTTGAGATCATTCTTGAAAAATAACCTCAAAGAAGTTCTTGCATGCGCTGGAATCGTGGCCGGAAAGTGGGAATCAGCCGCCGAAGGCACGAGAGAGGCAATTAAAGTAATAAAGGCGGAGCACGGATTTAAGCCGAGCAATGAGATACTTTTAAGCAAGAAACAAATCGCACTGGAAGTCATCTCTGAGCAGGTAAAAGCCAGTGACGTCATTACGTTTGTTAAATATGCAGCCGAAGGACTGCCCGAAGTTGCCAAGGCCGCCGAAAAGAATTACTCGCCCCAAGAAGCCCCCGTCGCCACCAAACCCGTCGAAAAGAAAGGCTTCACAAAATCTTTTAATGATTTTTTTTACGACCTTGGCTATATGTGGGGAAACCGGGATAAAATTGAAGGCGTTGCCAAAGATATCTCGGGCGCGGGTCAATCCGATCTTTTGGAGTGCCATCTAAACTCCAGTAACAAGAGTCAATGCAAAAATGACCCCAAAAGAATTGCTCAGATTCAAGATAGAGTTAACCTCCTGACCCTTCTAATAGATGAGGCGCTCGGGGACTACAAAGACTGCAACAAAGTGCTATTGCCGGCCATTGACTACGTTATCTACAAAAAGCCCTTACCAGCACGCCTCGCACAATAAAAAGCAGCACCTGCATTCTGGGCGGCTTCGGCCGCTCAACTCGCAGAGTCGTTACCGAGCCCCATGACCACCGCTAATTCCCCCTTCATCGTCGACTCACGCGAGACCAATAGCGGCATCCCCGCCCGCCTGCAAGATCTAGGGGTGGAGGTCACCATGCAGGAAATGGCCGCAGGCGACTACCAGGTCGGGGCCTTTCTCATCGAGCGCAAGACCGTGTCCGATCTGGCCGCCTCCATCTTGGATGGACGCCTCTTCGAGCAGGCCGAGTTGATCGCGCAGGCCAGCGAGCGCCCTGCACTGCTGATCGAGGGGAGCCTGGCCACCCTGCCCAACGACATGCATGCCGACTCCCTGCCGGGCGCCATCTCCGCGCTCAGCGTCTTCTGGGGCATCTCGGTCATGTCGAGCGCTGATCAGGATGGCACCGCAAGGCTGCTGGCACGCCTGTACCAGCACCAGGTCAATGGCCTGGGTTACGAGGTGCCCACCCGGGTGGCCAAGCCCACGGACAAGCCCGATGGCGCCCAGGCCCAGTACCTGGTCTGCGGGCTGCCCGGTGTCGGCCCTGAGCTGGCGCGCCGTCTCCTGGAGCATTTCGGCTCTGCACGGGAGGTCTTCCACGCCGACATTCCCGAGCTATGCCGGGTCAAGGGCGTGGGCCAGAAGACAGCCATTGCCATCATCTCCGCCCTGGACCAGCGGCCTAAGCGATACCGGTCCACCAAGAACGGCCTCAGCGTCTAAACACATAGGCGGTAGTTTCGGCCGTTGGAGCTTAAGGAGCCTCAGTTCCCGGTGTCACCCGTAGTCTGAACGCTGTCGACCACTCCGTTGCGCACGTAGACGTACTGGGCGGGCCCAAACCTTGAGCCGCGCTCGTAAACCCATTGCTCGGAGACCAGACCGGAGAGCACAGTCCTGTTGATCTTGTTGGGCTTGCCCCAGGAACGGACGACATCGTCGGCCGTCATACCGACAAACACTCGACCGCCTCGGATCGCGGCGTCAGTCTTTTCCTGGATTTTCTGCTGCTCAACAGTGCGAGACCAGTATCGAGCGCCTTCGGAGTCAGGATCACCCTTGCCGGCCCCCGATTTGTTCACCGGCTTGGATTGGTGGGTACTGGGACACGGGGCTTCCTGGTACACCGTCTTACCGGCTGCGTCGACGCACTTGTTGATGGCCCAGGCCGGTGCACATGCAGCCCACATTGCAGGCAGAGCGAACAGATGGACAAAGATCGATTTCATGGGTCGATTCGCTGGACAACGAGAAGGCGGCCACTGAGGCCGAATGAACCAGCAAGATACAAGATGTAAACAGGATGCCGCGTAACCTTAACTGGCTACATCGCCCTACTCTTCAGGCTTATCGTCGCGACGGGTCTTCTTGGGCATGACCACGTTCACGACGACGTATCCCAGGAGCATTTCGCCCAGGGCGGCCAGGCCCCAGATGGGTGCCGCGGTGAAGCCCCAGAAGATGGCGATGGCCACGATCCAGCCCACCCCCATCTTGGGGTCGGACTCGGTTGCCTTGGCAAAGAACGCGCCCAGGGCGGTGAAGAGTATGAAGTACACGAACATCATGTTCTGGCCTGCCTTGCTTGAGGGTTTCAGGATCGACGGAAAGGGCTGGCAACCCTCTTCCTGGGCTTGGGCCCGCTGTATTTGCCCGGGTCGAATTCGACCCTCTGCTTCAGGAGCTGATCGCCATCGATGTGCTGTGCCAGGTGGTCCAGATCGGATGCCGACACACCAGCTGCCGCGAAATGCGTCTTCCAGGTATCGACCACCTCAATGACCTTGAGCACATGCTGCGCGGCCTCCTGCGGCTGCAGGCCAAACGCCGCGCATTCGCTCATGGCGTTGGCCAGCGTCGAGTCCCTGCCGTCGGCGCCGCAGATGAACTCCTGATGCCCCTGCCCTGAATTGGTGGGCAGAACGTCGTAGGCCGGCGCCAGGCGCATGCGACCGTTGGCCGCAGGGTCAACGACCAGGAGGGCGTGGTTCTTCTCGTGATCGTCGGTGTTGTCCATGAGGATGTTGAACACCATGCGGCGAAACAGCTGGTGCGCATCGGACATGAATTCATCACTGCGCGCCACCCCGGAGCGGCGCAGGATCCGGGCGAGCTCGGGGTAGCCCATCATGGGTTCTTCGCCTTCTGGAGTGACCGCCCGGATGGCCGTTCCGGCCGAGATGCTGTGGATGCGGCGCCCGTCTACGCGGTCAAAACGCCTGATCGCAACGGCATTGGCGCTGGTCAGGGGGATCACCTGAGTGCGCGCGACATCGATGTCTGCTTTCCTGGCGAGGGTCATGGTGGCGTGCTCCACCAGCGGTGCGTCCACATACTCGCCGCTCGCGAACTTGATCACCCACTGCTCGCCCTCGATCTCGATGAGGGCCTTGGGCTTCGCACCCCCCAGGGGGCTGCCGCCGCCTTGGATGATCTTCTCCTCCAGGGCGGTCAGCGCCTCCCCCTCCTCGATCTTTGCCACAACCTCGCTGAGGTCCTGGGCCTGGTCCAGACGTGGCAATGGGCCGCCGGGGCGAGGGATGTACTGGCTGGGGGATGTGGAGACGCCCAGGGCGCCGAAGCGGTCATCGCCGGCGTAGTAGAGGAACTCCATCAGCGACAGGCGCGCGGGCTTGTCGATGAATCGAATGACCTTCTCTCCCCAGCGATCCGGACGTGCGTCATCCACTGCCCCTACCGCTCGGGGCGCATCCGCCGTGAGGCGGCCTGGTGGTCTGAACACCGTATCGACCAGGGGGAGGTCTTCGCTCAGCGGGAAGCCGCTGGACAGCCAGTCCGGGCCGTAACGCAGGGAGACCCCTTTGCCGGCAGCAACCAGGCTCAGCTCGCCCACGAACCGCGGCGTCTGCGCACCGAGATACCAAAGGTACAGGCTGTCCAGGCGCACTCAGTCCTCCTGGGAAACTTGCGCGCCGGGTCGGCGCGAAGTGTGAGCGGGGGCTGCACCACCCAGACCTGAGCGGCCTTCTGAACGGCTTTCTGAGCGACTGAGTGCTGCCTCGGCCGAGGCTTGTGCACGCGCAGTTCCCAGCTCGACGGCCTCACGCACGCTCATCTCGAGCGCCCCGCGGTCCATCTCGGGCGCAGCCAGGTTTCCCAGCTCGGCATCTCGACGGATGAGCCACAGCGCACTGGCCAGGATCCCCACGCTCACCGACGGATCGCCTGCCTCCAGGCGCTGCAGGGTTGATACCGTCACACCCAGGCGTTTGGCCCAGGCACGAAGCGGCTCCCGACGACGCAAACGCGCCACCGCCAGATCAGCGCCCAGCTTTTGCAAGGAGCGCAGGGTCGCAGGTGGAAGCTGCTGGATGGCCTTCGTGGACTTCGGCATACCGATAAATTGTATCGGTAAAGTCGTTTTTGTACAGTTATATCAGCACAAATGAGGGCGACTAGCGCCCTGGCACCCAACCAGGCACGTTGAGCCTGACGACGGTTCGAAGGCAGTCTCGTGCCATCGGAAGCGACTCATGCAACATGTTGAGCGTGTGGCCGGCCCAGGCAACCCCAGGCTCCAGCTCCACCCGCAGCAGGCCGCTGGGATCAATGTGGGAGCAATCCCCACCTTCGCCGGGTTGCTCATCCACCTCGCCCACGTAGGCAGCACAGCCCAGGACATCGGTGGCCAGGATCAGGCCCTCATCCTGCGCGCCTGCGTGCACATGCCGGTGACCGGCATGTGCCGGCGAGCCATCGCCGGGGTGCCAGTAACCGTCCACATGCAGGCCACCTCTACGGTGGGTGGCGCTGGCCCGCACGGCCGCCTGGTCGACCATCAGGAAGATCGGGCCCGTGGCATCAACGCCTTCGAGCATCGCATCCACCGTGTCCTGCCAGCGCGCCAGATCGGGCGGGAGCCCACCTGCCTTGGTGAAAGCACGCATGTAGATGCGCTCACCGGTAAAGCTCGGGAATGGGACGGCGCCCAACTGCGTGACCAGACTCTTGTGCATGAATGTCCTTGGATGACTCAGGCAGCCGCCGGCTCGGCCGGCACCGGTACCGAGATCTTCGGCAAGGAGGCCAGGTCGCTTCGCGCCGCCAGGAAGACCCGTTCGAACTCGCCTGCGCTGAGCTGCCCCAGCTGAAAGGCGTGCATCCGGGTCATTTCCTTGATGGCCTCGAGCTCGCGCGGAAGCGGCTGGCTGTAGCTCCAGACGCCGCTGGACATGTTGCGTACCCTCATGGACTCCAGGGCCTCGTAACCGTCCTCGATCACTGCAGACAGCCCCCTGACGACGCCCATGCGCTCTACCCGCCTGGAGACGATGCAGGCCAAACGGAGATCCAGCCAGGCGCGGGCGGACTCATCAGGCTGGCTCAGCGCCTGCACCGAGCGATCCAAGGATGCCTGCAGGCCGGCCACGGTGTCTTGCGAGAGCTTGGCCACGCGCGCGGTTGCGATGTCCAAGGTGTTGATCGAGGGCTTCCACTTCGACCGAAAGGGGGTGTTTCTCTTCTTGGATCCCATGCTTGAACAGAGCGGCACGGCCACTCAAGTCATGAACACACACTCAGGCACGCGGCTGACCGGCAGGAGGCGATCACGCTTCCACAGGGCGACGCCGTCACGAACCAGCTTGAGGGAGGCTCCGCGTACCTGACGCCACGATACGCCAAGTTCGAAAGCCGCGTCCATCTCGGCAATCGGCAGCAGACGCTCCAACCGCTGCGAGAGCGACTGAATGGGCACGCTGCCGATTGAGCGCAGGTGGTAGCTCACGCCCAACTCATCGGCCACAGCCATCAGCTCGCTGGCGTCATACCCCGCGTGGCGGGAGAGCAGGCCAATCAGGACGCCCACGAAACGGGGGCCGTGATCCTCATCCTTGGGGCACAGGCGATGCGCAGCCTCGTGCAGGATCACCCAGCGGTTTCTCGACCACTTGGGCAGGGTGATGCGGTGATCACGGTGGGCCAGGGCCGACCTCTGGCCCCAATGGGGTCGCTCGATCAAAGGGGCAGGCACGTTGGCTCGGCCGTAGCGACCCCGCTCGGCGCGCCAGATCGGCGCCAGGAAGGCCTCGCACTCCTCAAGCGACTCGAACTCGGAGACGGAATGGCGATGTACACCCCTCTCTCCCTCGAGCACCCGAACCAGGCGGCCGGAGGCGGTGGCCTCCCAGCGATACACCAGTGATTTCTGCCGGTCTCGCTTCTTCATCGGTCGGGAGGCCTCAGGTAAGAAAAACGGGACGGCTCAGGTGCTGCTTGCGGAGGGCTCACGCAGGCAAGGACCGCTGGAGGCCACTGCACGGGAGTCCGGGGCGGCTGCAGCCTTGAACCTGCGAAGCCACTGGAAGTCGGATTTCCAGACACCCAGGGCGCTGGTGGCGGTGAAGCCGATCTGCTGTACCAGCAGACCGGTGGCATCCACCATCAGGGCGTAGCCACCGATGAAGCAGTTGGCCGCCAGGAAGCCGAACCAGCCCCACTTGGAGAACCGGTTGTTCATCGCCAGGACTGCGGCACCGGTCAGGCCAGCTATCGCGCCGGCCCACTGGAGCGCATCCACCAGGGGGATGCTGAAGATGTCGTACGGCATGGTCGGGCTCGTGCAATCAGGTGAAGGTCGGCCGCGCGAACTTACTTCGCACGCATGGACATGACCTTGCCGACCTCAGCGTTGTAGGCCGGGTTGCGCACCTGCAGGTTCAGATCGGCCTGGGCCATCTGCTTCCAGGTCACCGAGCGCTGGGTGGGCAGCTCGAGCAACGAGGCCGAGACCTGCAGGTAGCGGGTCACATCACGCGGTGCCACCTGAGCACCGGCACCCTTCTGGGCGCCCTGGCTCAGACGCATCACCAGGAGGCTGTACGCCTTGCGATCGGCTTCGAAGGCCAGACGGGTGGCCTCCACGGTCTCGGTGTTGTTGGCGCCGCCGACCTGCGCGTGCAGCGCATCTTTCCAGGCCTGCTTCTTGGCGATGACTTCAGAGGTCATCTGATCCAGGCGCGCGGCCTCGGCCGAGGACAGCGGCTTGAGTTCGAAGCCAGTGGCATCGATGCGGGACTTCAGGGCGGCCGATGCGAGCTTGGGATCGGTGAATGCCGGCTGCACAGCCACGTTGGCCGGGGCCAGACGGTCCGAGGACACGGCGGCCTGGCCACCCTTGGGTGCCGGCGCAAAGTAATCGGTGTTGTCGGGCTCGTAGGCGTATTGGCCCGGCTGCACACCCACCGGGGCGTGTGCGGTACCACGGCTCTGCGAGGTCGAGCGTTGCTGAGCGCTCTGGTTCATCGCCGCCCGGGCGACCGGGTTGACCTGGGGCTGCTGATAACCCTGCTGAACCTGCTGAGCCGGATCCGGCTCCTTGGGGGCACAGGCCATGTTGCCGGCCACAGCACCACCGAAGGCGCCCATGGCAGCACCCAGGGAACGCTTTTCCCAGGAGTCACCGCCCAGGATTCCGCCGACGATGGCGCCGATGCCGGAGCCGAAGCTTGCGCACGCGCCCGGGCTGAGCTGGCCGTTCTGTGCAAGCACGGGGCTGGAGATGGTAGCAGCCACCACCAAGGCGGAGACGGCAGCAAATTGCCGGGCTCGCTCGCTGAGCTTGGGTGCCATGTCGGCGTCGCCAACCAGTTGCAGCATGGCGCCGGCCTGGAGTTGGGTGAATTTGCTCATGATCAGGTCCTTCGAAGGTTGTCGGCTGTCAGCGTTCAGTGCAGATCCGCCGCAGCCGCGCGGCCACTGGCGATACGAACGAATGCGTACAGGGTCTGCAGGCGACGCTTGATGACGTCATAGGGCAGCAAGTCGTACAGAACGGCATCAGCGCTGGCGCGGCCGTCCTTGGCGTCCTGAGCGTTCTGCATGTCGGTCTCGATCAGCAGCAAGGCGAACTCAGCGATCTTTCCCGAGTGAGCGCGCAGATCGATGGCATGCAGCAGACCTGCGGCATCGATGAAGTCCTCATCGTTCTCGAAGGTCTTGGCCAGGGAGAGCACCACCCCGATGTCGACTGTCAGTCGTTTGATGGCCTCTCCAAACTCGGGCTTGGCCGCCAGCGAGCGGCGCATGAGTTCGGCACGGTGGGCATCCAGCGAGCCGATGGCCTCGTTCACGCACTCGAAGATCACCGACTCATCCAGGACGAGCGTGTCACGAACTCGGCTGGCCACAACGCCCGATCCTGCACTGGTGGAGGGGTCGAGCAGCACCTTGGCGGCATGGATGGCAGCAGGAGACGGGCTCAAGGTACCCAGAATGGTTTGATAGGCAGCGGTCATAAGGCTCCTTGAGATGCGGATGACGCCACGGTATCGGTGGGTCTTTGGGCATCAGATTGTGCGTATAGTGTATCTCATGTACTTCCAAACGGCTAGAAGCAAGACGGGCTGGGAAGAAGGGTTCGGGGGTTGCAATGAGGGAATGACAAGGGGGTTGCTGGACGGGGTCGGCCAGGCTGCGGAGCGGGGGTTTTCTCACGGCCAGGTCAGGCCTTATCACGGCTTCAGGTTGTAGATATGCGGTTTATAGGATATCCTTTTCACATACAAATCAACGCCTTCCAACGGAGCTAGTCATGAACGCACCCCTGAACCACAAGCTGACCCAGGCCTTCTCCCTGACCCCTGATCACAGCCGTGATGAGCTGATGACCGACTTCGGCCGGGCCACCCTGGATGACCGTTACCTGATGCCCCACGAGCACTCGCCTCAGGATGCGTTCATGCGTGCTGCCATTGCCTGGGCCGATGACGCCGAGCACGCACAGCGCCTCTACAACTACGCCTCCAAGCTGTGGTTCATGTTTGCAACGCCGGTGCTCTCCAACGCTCCTGTGCGCATTGCCTTTACCGACAGTCACTCGACCAACTTCCTGCGCGAGTGCTTCTCCGGCAAGTTCCGCGGCATGCCCATCAGCTGCTTCCTGAACATGCCCGGTGACTCCCGTGAAGGCCTGACCAACCACTACACCGAGAACGCCTTCCTGTCCTCCGTGGGTGGCGGCATCGGCGGCTTCTGGGGTGAGATCCGCTCCAATGGCGCCAAAACCTCCTCTGGCTCCTCCAGCTCGGGCGTGATCCCGTTCATGAAGGTGGTGGATGCCCAGGTGCTCGCGTTCAGCCAGGGTGAGACCCGTCGCGGCTCCTATGCCGCCTACCTGGACATCGGTCACCCCGAGATCGTCGAGTTCCTGGAGATGCGCAAGCCCACCGGTGGCGACGTGAACCGCAAGTGCCAGAACCTGCACAACGCCGTCAACATCCCGGACGCCTTCATGCAGATCATCGAGCGCTGCACCCAGGACCCGTATGCCAATGACGCCTGGCCCCTGATCGATCCGCACTCCAAGGCTGTCGTGGAATGGGTTTCGGCCAAGGAGCTGTGGCAGCGCCTGCTGGATCTGCGCATGCAGACCGGTGAGCCCTACATCCACTTCATCGACGCTTCCAACCGCGCTCTGCCGGAAGCACAACGTGCCCTGGGCCTGCGGGTGAACCACTCCAATCTCTGCTCTGAGATCACCCTGCCCACCTCCGAGGATCGCACCGCCGTGTGCTGCCTGTCCTCGGTGAACGCCGAGAAGTACGACGAGTGGCGCCAGGACCCCCTGTTCATCGCTGACATCATCCGCATGCTGGACAACGTGCTGACGTTCTTCATCCTGCATGCGCCGGACGCCCTGCACCGCGCCAAGTATTCGGCCATGCGTGAGCGCAGCGTGGGCCTGGGACTCATGGGCTTCCACAGCTTCCTGCAGGCCAACATGATCCCGTTCGAGTCGGCCATGGCCACCTCCATGAACCGCCGGATGTTCAAGCAGCTCAAGGACCAGGCCGATGCGGCCACCCGTCAGCTGGCCGTCGAGCGTGGCGAGTGCGAGGACGGCAAGGGCTACGGTGTTCGCAACATGCACCTGTTGGCCGTGGCACCCAACGCATCGTCCTCGATCATCTGCGGCGGTGTCTCCGCCTCCATCGAGCCCCAGCGCGCCAACATCTTCACCCACAAGACCGGCTCGGGCTCCTGGAAGGTCAAGAACGTGTACCTGGCCCGCCTGCTGGCCGACTATGGCCGCGATGACGACGAGACCTGGAAGAGCATCCTGGCCGAGAAGGGCTCGGTGCAGCACCTGGACTTCCTGTCCCAGGATGAGAAGGACGTCTTCAAGACCGCCATGGAGCTGGACCAGCGCTGGATCATCGAGCACGCCGGGCACCGCCAGCAGTTCATCTGCCAGTCGCAGTCGGTCAACCTGTTCTTCCCCGCTGATGTGCATGTGAGCTACCTGCACAAGGTGCACTTCGACGCCTGGAAGAAGGGTCTGAAGTCGCTGTACTACCTGCGCAGCGAAGCCATCAAGCGCGCTGACAACGTCTCCATCGTGGCCACCCGCCAGGAGATCTCCAGCAGCGAGCCCACCTGCCTGTCCTGCGAAGGCTAAGTCCCGAGACCGGGCTGCTTCGGGCGGCCCTCTCCCCGGCATCTGCAACTGGAGATTCCATGCGCCCTGACATCCTGACCCAATCCGGCCACTACTTCAACTTCATGGAGCCCGAGCTCTCCGAGTTCGGCATCGAAGACATCGCGCACGCCCTGTCCAACCTGTGCCGCTTCACGGGACACACCCGCGAGTTCTACAGCGTGGCCCAGCATTCGGTGCTGGTCTCGCGCGTGGTGCCCGAGGAGTTCGCCCTGGAGGGGCTGCTGCACGATGCCTCGGAGGCCTTCATCGGTGATGTGGCCTCCCCCTTGAAGCGGATGCTGGCCGACTACAAGGCGGTCGAGCAACGGGTGGAGGCGGCCGTCATGCACCGCTTTGGCCTGCCCTTCAAGCACGACCCCTGCATCAAGCGGGCGGACCTCATTCTGTTGGCCACCGAGCAGCGTGACCTGATGCCCAAGACCAATCGGTCGTGGGAGTCCCTCTCCGACCCGAGCATCAAGCCGCTGGATGAGGTAATCGTCCCGCTGGCTCCGCGCGACGCCTTCAACGCTTTCATGGCCCGCTACCGTCTTCTGGCCTTCAAGCGCGAACTCTCTCGCATCGATCCGGTGAGCCTGGACGTCGATGCAGCCGGAAATGCCCCTTTGACGGCTCTGGCGGCCTGAGGAGGAT
>Ga0114986_1000019_pt1 | contig 43452 bp, 42 predicted proteins | sample Shrwel1BS1Day17_FD_96988 | JGI IMG/M metagenome (GOLD analysis project Ga0114986, IMG submission 96988) | Subsurface microbial communities from deep shales in Ohio, USA - Utica-3 well 1 S-1-Day17 | ecosystem: Environmental > Aquatic > Deep subsurface > Shale gas/oil reservoir > Produced... | reverse complement strand
GCCGAGCCGGTTACCGCGACCGGCGCGGCAACCGGCTCGGCGCCACCGAAGTTGTAGGTGATCGAGCCGAGCAGCGAGTGGCTGTTCAGCTTGGTGTCGAGGGCACGGCCGAGCGGATCGACGATGCTGATATCCGGCACGTTGAAGTAGCGATACTTCAGGCCGACATCCCACGAATCGCTCAGCGGCGCGCGGATACCCGCGAGCAGCTGCCATGCGAAGCCGGTGTCCGAGTCATTCCACACGCCCGGGCCGTTGGCATTGACACGGCCTTCCATATCGACGCGGGCCACACCGACACCACCGCCGGCGAAGGCCTGGATGCCGTCATCCTTGCCGAAATCGAACAGACCGTTGAGCATGAAGCTCAGCGCGTTGACTTCGCCCAGCGCCTCACGGGTGCCGGTGAAGGTGCTGAAACCGCCGGGAACCGAAGCGGCGTTCAGGGCCAGGCCCTGATTGCCGGCCTGCACGTCCTGAAGATCGGCAGCGCGGTAGCTGGTTTCGGCTTCGAGGCGGAAAGCGCCGAAGTCGTAGCCGACGATCCCGCCGAAGTCGTAACCGGTGTCGTAGTTGGTGGCCGCGTTGTCCGCGTTGCCGGCGACATCGATAGCCTGGTCTTCCACGAGCATCACGCCGCCATCACCCTGGATATACCACTGGCCTTCACGGGCCATGGCGGGCGTGGTCAGCGCGGTCGAGGCCATCGCCATTCCAATGACGAGTTTGCGCATTTCCAAATTTCCCCTTTGCATTAGACTTGAGGCACGGCGTGTCTCTATCTTTTCCCCCCGCATGAGGCAAGCAGACAATGCCGTCTTGGTGTTGCAAGAATGTCGCGTTGCAGCCCCTGTGGATAAAAATAATCCAGCGAAATGCCCGAAAAACCGCCATTCGCGGTGTTCAGGCTGGCAATGCGTCAAGGACACCCATGGTCTCCAGAGCCGCGATCAGGGATGTCAGTGTCGCCCTCGCCTCGATGTCTACAACGGTGCCGCCGGAAGGCGCGGCGATGGCCGTAGCCGGCTCCCATTGCGACCGGTAGATGATAAGGCTTCCAGCGGCTCGATCGAAAAGAAGCAGGCCTTCGGGCGGGGCAATGAAGCGCCATTCGCCGCCGATCATCACTGCAATCCTGTCGTCCTGTCCCGCCCATGCACCGGTCGCGTTCGCGGTGATCCGGTAGCTTGACCCAGCCGCCGGAACCGCAGGGGGCGCGGGCTGCGAGGCGGTCACCGCGCGGGCGTTGAGAGCATCGAGCACGCACAGCGCTTCATTGACGAAGAACTCCTTCTGCGCCTGTCCCGCAAGCATGGCTGTGCTGCGGGCCGCGCAGCGCCTCGGGCTCGGCAGCGGAAAACAGCTGCGCCTGCGCCCCGCTGGCAAAGCGGATGCGGTGGAGCGATGGCTCGAACACCGGCTTGTGCCCGGGACGGCAGATCGCCAGCAGCCCGCTTTCACCCTCCACCATCACCGCGCGCGCCTCGGCCAGTGACGAAGAGACCAGCGCAATGCGGGCTTCGGGGTTGCTGTCGGCAACCATCCGCACCCATTCCGCGCCCGACCGTGTCTTGCCGAAGCCGCGTCCGGCCATGATCATCCACACCCGCCAGTCGCCGGGCGGGGGAAGCTGTTCCTTGCGGGCGAGATATTCCCAGAGATAGGCGAAGCTGTTCTTCTCGGTCTGGTCCAGTTCCTCGCTGAGCATGTGGCGCGTCCGGGCACCCTGCGGTGTCTCGTCTGCGATCATGTCGTCATAGGGGCCGGTCATTCACCTTTCCCCTCGTTCGCCTTCTGCCGCGCCACGCGGCGGCGGATGTCTTCGATCTTGCGGTCGATCGAGGCGCGCACCTCGGCGGCGCTGACATCGCGCACCGGGCTCTGCCCGCGCCCGGTGCCGTCGCGGTGCGCGGCGAGCAGGCGGATGGCGTTGGCGAAATCGAACTTGTCGCCGTTTTCGGTCTGGAGGTCGCCGTCGCGCAGGCGGCGGATGACTTCCATTTCGAGGTTGAGATAGCCGTCGGCAATCGCGGCTTGCCAGCCACGGGCGAATTCGGGCTCGTCGCGGCGGGTCTGGTAGGCCCGGGCGAGGGTCACCCGGGCGGCGGCCACCGCCCGTTCTATGTCAGAGGTGGCGGCAAGGGTTTCGAGAAACCGCGTGCGCCAGTGGCGCCCGGGGACGGCTGTTTTGCTGCGGGATCGGGCCGGCGCGGCATTGTCCATGGTGACCACTCCCATGGCGACACGGAAACAGGCGGCCTTCCGATCCCTGAAGGCCGCCCGCTGGCGAATCGCAATTTTCCGATGATGTCCTCTGATAACCAGAGAGCGTCACGATGTCAAGCAAAATAACCGATACGGTTAAATAGCGCGGGCGTCGGGATCACTCGCGGGCGCGCTTGGGCATTGACGATCCGCCGGTTCCTGTGATTCTCTACCCCCACGCTTTTCTTCAAGTCGTAACAGAGGAGGAGTGATGACCGACCGCGCGTTCCTGGCCCAGATGGCAGGCTACGGCCTGTCCACCGTCGAAATCCATTACTACATGCCCGATCACCGCAGCCTGCTGCAGCAATTCGTCATGCAGCAATATGACGTGGCGCCGCAGTTCCCTGAACTGGACCGTTTCCTTGGCTTCTGGCGGCGCGAGATCGACGCGGTGCTGCATTCGGTGCGGATCGCCCACAAGCACCTGATCGGCCCGCAGGAATGGCGGGCCGTCGACGGAATTGTCACGATAAACTGAGACCTGGGGGCGGATGTCCGCCCATCGCGCCTAGATGATCCCGATCGCCTTGCCGGCGCGCTCGAACATGCCGAGGATGGTCTGCACCTGTTCGGCCGAATGTTCGGCGCACAGCGAGCAGCGCAGCAGGGTCATGCCCGCAGGCGTCGCCGGCGGGCGGGCGAGGTTGACGTAGAGGCCTTCCTTGAGGAGCGCCTCCCACATCATCGCGCCGCGTTCGAGATCGGGCATGATCACCGCGATGATCGCGCTCTGCGGGGTTTCGGTGCCGAGCTTGAAGCCGAGATCGCGCAGGCCTTTGTGCAGGGTGCGGCTGTTTTCCCAAAGATGCGCGCGCTTGTTGCTGCCATGCATCAGCTTGCGGATCGAGGTGGCGGAGCTCGCCATGACGCTGGGCGGCAGGGCGGCGGTGAAGACATAGGGACGGCACACAAGGCGCATCACTTCGAACTTCGGGTGGTTCGAGACGCAGAAGCCCCCGACAGTGCCGACGCTCTTGGAGAAGGTGCCGATGATGAAATCGACATCATCCAGTACGCCTTGCTCTTCAGCCACGCCGCGGCCGTGTTCGCCGATGAAGCCCATCGAGTGGGCCTCGTCGACCAGCACCATCGCGCCGTTTTCCTTGGCGATGCGGACCATCTCTTTCAGCGGAGCGACATCGCCCATCATCGAATAGACGCCTTCGAGCACCACCAGCTTGCCCGCGCCTTCGGGGATACGCTTCAGGCGTTTTTCCAGCGCCTCGATGTCGTTGTGCTTGAAGGGCACGACCTCGGCCTTGCCCATCGCGCAGCCATCATAGATCGAGGCGTGGCTGTCGATGTCGAGGATGATGTAGTCACCCTTGCCCGCCAGCGTCGAGATGATGCCGAGGTTGGCCTGGTAGCCGGTCGAGAAGACCATCGCATGGTCCATCCCGTAGAATTCGCGCAGCGCGGCTTCCACATCGCGGTGATCGCGGAAGGTGCCGTTGAGCACGCGGCTGCCGGTCGTCCCCGCGCCGAAATCCTCCATCGCCTGCTTGCCCGCCGCGATGACATCATCGTCGAAGGTCATGCCCATGTAGTTGTAGGTGCCGAGCAGGATCGTATCCCGCCCGTTGCAGATCGCGCGGGTGGGCGAGAGCACCTGTTCCATCACCAGATTGAACGGATCCTCCACCCCGGCGGCAAGCAGCTGCTCGCGGGTCTGGATGATCGGATCGAACTTGGCGAGCAGATCGACGGGCTGAACGGGGGCGATGGTGTCAGTCATGAGGAAGGCCCTTATCAGCTATCCTGCAGCTTGTGGACTGCCGCGACAAGCTGGCCCCAGTTTTCGATCTCGGCCTGCTGGTTCATCGAGATGATCACATCGAACTCGTCTTCGATCTCGGCGACGAAATCCATTACCGTGAGACTGTCGAATTCAAGATCGCTGGCGAAGGTCGTCGAATCCTCGATGGCAATGCACTTCTTGTTGAAGGGTTCGACCAGTGTGCGGATTTTGGCGTCAACATCTGCGGGGGTCATGGGCGCGCAAGCTTTCATTGGGTCGGGGGCCGTAGCCCTGAATGAGCTACGGTTGCAAAGCGGCGGATGATGCAGCTTGTCAAGCTTTCGCCGTTGCCGGGAGCGGTTCTGAGGGGAGCAGCTGGCGCACCGCGTTCATGAACGGGCTGATCGAGACCGGCTTGGAGAGATAGCCTGCCGCCCCTGCGGCACGGATGCGTTCCTCGTCGCCCTTGGCGGCGAAGGCGGTCACCGCCAGCACCGGAATGCCGGCCAGCCGCCGATCACGCTTGGCCGCCTCGATCAGGTCGACGCCCGAAATGCCGCCCAGCTGGATGTCCATGATGATGAGATCGGGCGCGGTCGCGCGCGCCGTATCGAGCACTTTGTCGCCCTCTGCCACCGGCTCCACCTCGAAGCCATTGGCACGAAGCACATCGCAGAACAATTTCCGGTTGAGGTCATTGTCCTCGACAACCATGATCCGCTTTGTCACTGAACGCCCCGATTTGCCACCCACCGTCTGATTAGACCCTCCCGAAGGACAGGACAATCCCGCATCGTCCCCCCGCCGAGACCGCCAACCCGCAGGTTCTCGCCCTGGCCGCGCTCGGCTGGGTGCTGGAATGCGAGGACCGGGCGGCGCGCTACCTTGAATTGACCGGCCTCGATCCCGATTCTCTGCGCAGCGGCCTGGGCGATTCGGCCATCCTCGCCTCGGCGCTGGAATTCCTCGCCAACCACGAACCCGATCTGATCCGAGCAGCCGAGGCGCTTGCCGTCACGCCCGAGGAACTGGTCGCCGCCAAGGACGCTTTGCTGTCATGACCCGCCCCCTGATCATCTCCGATTGCGACGAAGTGCTGCTGCACATGGTCGCCCCCTTCAAGGACTGGCTGGAGGGCACGCAGGGCGTCAGCTTCAACCTTGAAGGCCACAATTTCCCCGAGGCGCTGCGCTGGCAGGAAAGCGGCGAGCTGCTGGCGCCGCCGGATATCTGGAAGATGCTGCGCCTCTTCTTCGACAACGAGATGGATTCGCAGATGCCGATCGCCGGTGCGGTGGAAGGCATCAACACGCTCGCGGAAAAAGCCGATGTGGTGATCCTGACGAACCTCGTTGACAATCACCGCGATGCGCGGGCCGAACAGCTCGCCAAAGTCGGGATCAACGCCCGCGTCTTCACCAATCAGGGCCCCAAGGGCCCGGCGCTGAAGGCGATCATTGAGCAATACGCACCCACCCGCGCGCTGTTTATCGACGATCTCGCCCAGCACCACGCCTCGGTGGCGGAGATCACTCCGCATGTGACCCGGCTGCACCTGTGCGGCGAGCCGATGATCGCCCACGCCATTGATTGCGCCCACAAGGCAGGCCACGCCCATTCGCGGATCGACCGCTGGGACGAAGCCCTGCCGTGGCTGCTCGAACGACTGGAGGACTGAAAATGAGCTACACCGCGAAACTCGCCGAACTCGGCATCACTCTGCCCAAGGCCGCCGCACCTGTCGCCAGCTATGTGCCGGTCGTGGTGAGCGGCGGCATGGCCTATGTCTCGGGCCAGCTGCCCTTTGTCGATGGCGTGGTGGTGACCGGCCGGCTTGGTGATGATGTCAGCGTCGAGGACGGCAAGGCGGCCGCGCGCGCCTGCGGGCTGATGATCGTCGCCCAGCTTCAGGCCGCCGGGCTGCTCGATCAGGTCGAGCGGGTGGTGAAGCTGGGGGCCTTCATCAACTGCACCGCCGATTTCACGCAGCAGCCCGAAGTCGCCAATGGCGCGTCCGATCTGATGGAAGAAATCTTCGGCGGCGCAGGCCAGCACGCGCGCGCTGCCGTGGGCGTTCCGGCCCTGCCGCGCGGCGCGGCGGTGGAAGTCGATGCGATCGTCGCTCTGAAGGCATGACCGCACGGCCCGCTCCGGATTGGCTGACCGCGTGGGAATATGCCCACCGCGGGCTGCATGGAGCGGGCGTGCCCGAAAACTCGCTCGCCGCTGCCGAAGGCGCGATTGCGCGGGGCATGGGGATCGAATGCGATATCCAGCGCAGCGCTGACGATCACCCGATGGTGTTCCATGATTGGGACCTTGCCCGGCTGACGGGCGAGGTGGGCGTGACCAGTGATCTGGCTGCTGCGGCGCTGGAGGAGTTGCGATTGCTGGGCACCGATCAGCGCCCGGTGAAACTGGCGACCTTCCTTGATCTTGTGGCCTGTCAGGTTCCGCTGCTGATCGAGATCAAGTCCATGCCCGGCTATGATGTCGGGTGGACCTGTGCCTCGGTGGCATGGCTGCTCGACAGCTATAAAGGTGCCGTTGCGGTTATGAGCTTCGATCCGTGCGTGCCGGAATGGTTTGCAGAGAATGCGCCCCGTATCACCCGCGGACTGGTCGGCACGGATTCCTACGAGAACGGTTTCGAAGGCGTCTGGCGCACCCCTGAAGCCATCGATGCCGCCAAGCCGGATTTCCTCGCCATCGACGTGCGCGATCTCCACCGGCCCGAGACGGCAGCGTGGCGGGCGCAGGGCCGCCCGCTGCTGACATGGACCGTGCGCTCGCCCGAAACCCGCGCGACCGGCCTTGCCCTTGCCGATGCGCTGATCGCCGAGGGGGAAGGGCTGGCGTGAGTTCGCCCGAGCTGACTGTCCGCATCGCGCCATCGGTCGGCAGCTTCGCGCCCGAGGAATGGAACGCGCTCGGCGGGAACGACAATCCTTTCGTCTCCCACGAATTCCTGACCGCGATGGAGGATTCCGGCTCGGTCGGCCCCGGCACCGGCTGGGAGCCTGCGCCCATCGCCATCACCGACGATGCGGGGCGATTGCTGGCGGCGATGCCCGCTTATGCCAAGGGCCACAGCCAGGGCGAATATGTCTTCGACCATTCTTGGGCGGACGCATGGCACCGGGCTGGCGGGCGCTATTACCCCAAGCTCCAGATTGCCGCGCCCTTCACCCCCGCCACCGGCCCGCGTCTGCTCCTCTTGGATGACAGCCTCGCCCCGCATCTGCTGAAAGGGGCGGAGGCGGTGTGCTTGCAGAACAAACTTTCCAGCGCCCATGCGACCTTTATCGATCCTGCGCAGATGCTGCTGTTCGAGGCCGGCGGCTGGATGCCGCGCGCCGATATCCAGTTCCACTGGTTCAATCGGGATTACGGCAGCTTCGACGATTTCCTCGGCGCGCTGTCATCGCGCAAACGCAAGGACCTTCGCAAAGAACGCGCGGCTGCGGTGGAGGGGCTGACCATCCGCCACCTTACCGGCGCCGATATCCGCGAAGAACACTGGGACGCCTTCTGGATCTTCTATCAGGACACCGGTGCGCGCAAATGGGGGAGCCCATATCTGACGCGCGAGGCCTTCAGCCTGCTGGGCGAGCGGATGGGGGACCGGATCGTGCTGATCCTCGCCTATGACGGGGACGAGGCGATTGCCGGGGCGCTCAATTTCGTCGGGAAGGATGCGCTCTACGGTCGCTATTGGGGCTGCACCCGCGAGGTGCGGTTCCTGCATTTCGAGCTGTGCTACTATCAGGCGATCGACATCGCGATTGCGCGCGGCCTCGCGAGGGTCGAGGCAGGCGCGCAGGGCGGGCACAAGCTCGCGCGCGGCTATGAGCCTGTGCAGACATGGTCGGCGCACTGGATCGCCGATCCGGGTTTTCGTGCGGCTGTGGAGGATTTCCTCGAGCGCGAGCGCGCCGGCGTGGCGAGCGACCAGCTCTATCTCGGCGGGCGCACGCCCTTCAAGAAGGCTTAGGCGGCGCGCAGGCGACCTTCGGCGAGCCATTGGCGCGCGCGGCGCTGGGCTTCGGCGATTTCGCGGGCGGTCATTTCCTCGGAGATTTCGGCGCGGCAATGGGCGGCTTCCTCATGCCCGCGTGCGGCGGCAAGGTTGAACCACTTGTGCGCTTCGATGAGATCGCAGGGCGCGCCGTTGCTTCCGGTCGAGAAAGCCACGCCAAGGTCGTAGCAGGCCCCCGCTTGACCCCGTCCAGCCTCCGCCAGCCATGCCCCAAGCAGGCCTTCGCCCGATGTTTCATGTGAAACATTCGCCTGCAGCGAGATGATGTTCATTGTGCAGTCCCCTCGTCACCGGATCGCCCCCCGGCGACCCATCCATGACAAGAGAAGTGCGGCCATTATGGTCAAAAATTAGTTAACGCGACCGGCGTCTTTTAACCGCCCCGCTTTTGCCCCGCCTGCTTTCCAAAGCCGCTTGTGTGCCATGGGGGGCTTGCCTATAGGCGGCGCAGTGCTTTCCGCTTGCTGGGACCAAGTTGAGCCGATGAAAAAATTCAGGGCGTCAGGACGCGATGGTCTTCCCAGCGGCTCACGAGACGAGAGAGCTTGATGCCAACCACCGCGTCTGACGATATCGACATCCTCGAAAAGGCCAAACGCCTGCTCGCCCCGGACTATGTGCCGAGCGAGGACGAGGAATACATGAATGACCGCCAGCAGGCCTATTTTCGGAAGCTGCTGATCGAATGGAAACGATCCATCCATTCCGCAGCCGGGCAAACGCTGCAATCGCTTCAGGACGGGCCGATCCGTGAAGCCGACCTCACCGACCGCGCTTCGAGCGAGACCGACTGGGGTATCGAACTGCGCACCCGCGACCGCCAGCGCAAGCTCGTCTCCAAGATCGACGCGGCCCTGCGCCGTATCGACTCCGGCGAATACGGCTATTGCGAGGTGACCGGCGATCCGATCGGCCTGCGGCGGCTCATCGCTCGCCCGGTCGCGACCATGACGGTCGAGGCGCAGGAAGCGCACGAACGCCGCGAAAAGGTCTCGCGCGACGATTGATCCGGTCACCGGCGGGCAACGACCTGTGCCGCCTTGGGGCGCATCGCAACAAGCACGCTTCGCCTAGCGCAGGCTTTACCACGCGTTAACTGCGTATGCCCCAGCACCTGCATCGAACCGGAGCGGGCTACGACCGCACGACGATTTTTCGACTATGGAGGCGATCCAGAAGATGACGGGGGTGGAGACACGGAGTGTTTCGCGCGACAGCCTGTTCCTGCTGGCTGACATTCGCGTCGAACAGAACGCCGAGGTGCACCGTGTCCGCGTCCGCAATCTGTCGGACGGCGGCATGATGGGCGAAGGCCACCTGCGGGTCCAGCGCGGGCACCGGGTTTCGGTCGAACTGCGCAATGTCGGCGCGGTCGGCGGAACGGTCGCCTGGGTGCAGGATAACCGCTTCGGCGTGGCCTTCGATGAAGAAATCGAATCGCAGAAGGCGCGTCGTCCGCTCCAGCCTGCCGAGGCCGACATCACGCCTGTCGTCCAGCCTTCCTGGGCGCACCGTGCACCGCCGCCGCCCCAACCGACCCGTCTGCGGAAGATCTGACGGGGGCTATCCACCTCCGCGAACGCCGCCAAGCTGACCGCGGCGTTGCAAGCTGCTAGGCAGGACGCGATGCGATTCTGGCTGCCCCTGCTTGCTGCACTGGCGCTGTCGTCCTGCGGATCTTCCGGAGGCGGAGGGCCGGTCGAGGTCGCGATCATCGGCGCGCCCGAAAGCCTGTTCCAGCAAGGTGTGCGCCTGGCACCGCCCGCGCAGCACATGCGCGGCGCAACCGCCGAAGGGCTGGTCGCGCTCGATCAGGCAGGACAGGTCGTCCCCGCCATCGCAGAACGCTGGATCGTCACCGATGACGGGTTGAGTTACATCTTCCGCCTGCGTGACAGCACCTTGCCCAACGGCGATGCAATCACCGCTCCCGACATGCGCGAGCGGCTGCGTCAGGCGATCGCCCGGGTGCGCGGAACCTCGCTGGGCCTCGATCTTGCCACGGTGCGCGAAATCCGCGCAATGACCGGGCGGGTGATCGAGGTGCGGCTTTCCTCGCCGATGCCCGATTTCCTACGCCTGCTTGCTCAGCCCGAGATGGGGTTGATCGGGAAGGGCGGCGGCGCGGGACCGATGCGGATGTCGCGCGGTGACAGCCCCGGCAGAGCACGGCTCTCCGCCTTGCCGCCTGAATCCCGCGGTCTGCCTGCGCGCGAGGACTGGGAGGATGTGGCGCGGCCTGTCGCCGTACGCGCACTCTCGGCCGAAAAGGCGGTGGCGGCCTTTTCGCGCGGCGATGTCGATCTGGTGATTGGCGGGAGCATCGTCGACTTTACCCAGGCCGAGGCAGGGCCTCTTTCGCGCGGGACGATCCAGGTCGATCCCGCGCTCGGACTGTTCGGTCTGGTGGTGCGCCGCGAGACAGGCCTGCTCGCCGACCCTGACCGGCGCGAGGCGCTGTCGATGGCCATTGACCGCACGGGTCTGATCCAGAGCTTCGGACTGAACGGCTGGCGTGAAAGCAGCTGGCCGGTGCCGCCCGAGGCCTTTCCGACCCCCTTCTACATCGCCGACCGCTGGAACGGCGTCTCGATCGAGGAGCGCCGCCGCGTCGCCGCTGCACGGATACAGGCGTGGGCCGGTCCGGGGCGCGAACCGGTGGTGCGCGTTGCGCTCCCACGCGGGCCAGGGAGCGATCTGTTGTTCCGGCGGCTGACCGAAGCCTGGGCAGCGATCGGCGTGACCACCCGCCGCGCTGCCCCGGGCGAGGCGGCTGATCTGGAACTGCGCGACACGGTTGCGCGCTATTCCTCCCCGAGCTGGTATCTCAACCAGTTCCACTGCACCCTCGGCGCAGGCCTGTGCGCCCCGCGGGCCGATGCGCTGACGCGCGAGGCCATGGCCGAACGCGATCCCGCGCGGCGCGAACAGCTGTTCGCAGAAGCCCATGCGGCGCTCGTCGAACGCGAGGTCTACATCCCGCTGGGCGCGCCGGTGCGCTGGTCGCTGGTCCGCGCCTCGATCCAGGGCTACCTGCCCAACGCGTGGGGCATCCACCCCTTGTTCCCGCTCTCGCAGCCCACCACATAGAGGGCATGGACAAGACCATGCCCCGCCGCCCCGAACCGCTGCGTTTCACGCTTCCCGCCGGCACCGATCCTGCCGCCGTGCGCGCCCGCGTGGTGATGATGGAGCGCATGCTCGAACGCAGCTTCACGCTGCCCGGCATCAACATGCCTGTCGGCCTTGACGCGATCATCGGCCTCGTGCCGGTTCTGGGCGACATCGTGACAACCGCGATGGGCGCCTACATCGTGTGGGAAGCGAGGAACCTCGGCCTGCCCAAGTGGAAGCTGATGCGAATGGGCGCGAACGTACTTTTCGACACGGCCATCGGCGCGATCCCGGTGGTCGGCGATGCGGCGGACCTGGTGTTCCGATCCAATGCCAAGAACCTCAGGATCTTGCTGAAGCACCTCGACAAGCACCACCCCGAAACGCGGGTGATCGAGGGCTAGTTTCCTTGGGGGCCAGCGCGCGCTAGGGACGCAGGCATGAGCGCCGATGTCACCTATGCGAGCTATCTCGATCTCGACCGCATCCTTGCCGCACAGCATCCGGCTTCGGAAGCGCATGACGAGCTGTTGTTCATCATCGTCCATCAGGCCAGCGAGCTGTGGCTCAAGCTGTGCCTGCACGAACTGACCGCCGCGCGCGAATGCATCGAGGCCGATAGCCTGCGCCCTGCCTTCAAGATGCTCGCACGGGTGGCGCGGGCGCAGCAGCAGCTGATCCAGAGCTGGGATGTGCTCAGCACCATGACCCCGCACGATTACTCGGCGATCCGCCCGCATCTGGGCGCGTCGAGCGGCTTCCAGTCGGCACAGTACCGGATGATGGAATTCATGCTTGGCGGGCGCGACGGCAAGCATGTGCGCCTCCACAAGAGCAACGCCGATTGGGCCGGAAGGCTGGAAGCGGAAGCTGGCCGGGCGAGCCTTTACGATGCGGTGATCCGCCTGCTGGCGCGGCGCGGGTTCGCGATCGACCAGAGCGTGCTGACGCGCGATCCTGCGGCAGCTTACGCGCCCGATGCGAGTGTCGAGGCGGCATGGGCGGCGATCTACCGCGATCCGCAAGCGCATTGGGATCTCTATGAACTCGCCGAAAAGCTGGTCGATCTGGAATACCACTTCCAGCGCTGGCGGTTCGGGCATCTCAAGACGGTCGAGCGCATTATCGGCTTCAAGCGCGGTACGGGGGGCACGCCGGGGGTGCCCTATCTCGAGGGGGTTCTGAAACAGGCATTCTTCCCCGAACTGCTTACCGTCAGGACCGCGATATGACCCCCGAAGCCCGCGCTGCAGAGTTCGACGCTGCCGATCCCCTCGCGGAGTATCGCGCACGCTTCACGCTGCCTGATGGCGTGATCTACCTTGACGGCAACTCGCTCGGCGCCCTGCCGAGGTCCACCCCGGCGGCGATGGCGAAGGTGGTGGAGCGAGACTGGGGCGAGGGCCTGATCCGGTCATGGAACAGCGCCGGCTGGTTCGATGCCGCCGCCCGCGTCGGCGCGAAGATCGCTCCTCTGATCGGCGCTGCGCCGAATGAGGTGATCGCCTGCGATTCGACCTCGGTGAACCTGTTCAAGCTGATCGCGGCGGCTCTGGCGATGCGTCCCGGCCGCAAGGTGGTGCTGTCCGAGCCGGGCAACTTCCCGACCGATCTCTACATGATCGCAGGTCTTGAGGCGCAGGGTCTCGCCGCGCGGCGCGTGGCGGAACGGGACCGGCTGATCGCGGCGCTGGACGGGGATGTCGCACTGCTGATGCTGACCCACGCCCATTACAAGACCGGCGCATTGCACGACATCGCCGCCCTGACCCGTGCAGCGCATGAGGCGGGGGCGCTGGTGCTGTGGGACCTGTCGCACTCGACTGGTGCTTTGCCGGTCGACCTGAACGGTGCGGGCGCGGATTTCGCCGTCGGATGCGGGTACAAGTATCTGTGCGGCGGACCGGGCGCGCCGGCGTTCGCTTTCGTCGCCGAAAGCCATCACGCAGACCTCCAGCAGCCCCTCACCGGTTGGTTCGGACATGCGGCACCCTTTGCCTTCTCCGACGATTACGAGGGGGCTCCGGGCATTGACCGGCTGCAATGCGGCACCCCCCCGATCCTCGGCCTCGCGGCGCTGGAAGTGGGGGTCGATCTGATCGCGGAAATCGGGGTCGACCGGCTCTACGGCAAATCGCAGGCGCTTTCGGAGTTCTTCCTCGAAAGCCTCATGGCGCATGACGTGGTGCTGGAACTGGTCAGCCCCCCGCGCGCGGACGAGCGCGGGAGCCAGCTCTCCTTCCGCCACCCCGAAGCTTACGCCATCTGCCAGGCGTTGATCGCGCGCGGCGTGATCGGCGACTTCCGCGCGCCCGATATCCTGCGACTGGGTTTCGCCCCTGCTTACCTGAGCTTCGCCGACATGGCCGCCGCCGCCCGGCACCTTGCCGATGTGCTCGCCCGTGACGAATGGCAGCGTCCCGAATTCCGCGAGCGCGCCGCAGTAACCTGACGCTTACCATTTTTTACGGTTTTCCAGATACATCCCGTCGCATCGCTAACGCAGAGGTGGTGCATGGGGTCGGAAGGTCTGTTTCGCAAAGTGTTCGGGCGCAAAGGGCTGGGGGACGCATTTGCGCCGCGCAGCACCGATGGGGACGCGCTGCATCCGGCACTTAAGACGGAATTGCGGCGGCTCGATCTGCTGAGGGGCGGGTTGGGGCGCAAGGCGATCCATTATGTCTTGACCGGTGAGCGGAGCGATCTGTTCGACAAGCTGCGAGACATGTCGACCGCAAGCCACGCCGTGCGCAAGCCTTATGAAGACACTGAGCCGCGCCTCTTCACGGTCCACAAGGATACCGACACAGCTGTTATCGTGGGTGAAATTCCGCCGGGCCCGGTGGTGCTGCGCACGCTGGAACTGCGGCTGGCCGCAGCCGCCAAGCAGACCTCCTGGAGCTACAGCCCGAGGCCTGTGAGAACCTCGATCACTGCCCTCTCGGAGATGCTCAACGCCGGGCTTCGCAACCTTGAGGTTGAATACAAGGTCGATTGGAGCAAGGCGATCCCGGTCGAGACGGCGCTTGCGCATTTCGAAGCTTGCGCGGGCGACATCACTGATCTGTTCGTGTTTCTGTTGCATCGCGGGGAGGCGATCCAGCTTGCGTCCCATCCCGGCTGCTGGGCTGCGAGCGAGACCTGCATCGGCTATTACCGCAGCCATCCCGCCGCGCTTGCCGAGGCGCTGCGGCGGATCGGTCCGAATGCCCGCGCCGGAGCGCTGCGACTGATCGAGCAGCTGCGCCTTGGCGACATGCCGGAGGTTGAAGCACAGCTGGTCGCGATGTTCACCAAGCCTTTCACCAAGGAAGATCGTGCGCGCGCCATTTCGACCTTCGCGCGGTTCAATCCGGGGCATCTCGCGGGCATTCTCGAACGACACCTTGCAATCGGCGATGCCGATACCCGGCACGCGCTGGTCGAAGCGGCAGGCCGCAATGCCACGCCAGAGATCATCGCCTTGCTCAAGGCCCGCGCTGCGGTCGAAAAGACCGCGCGGGTGCAGGCCGCGATTGCCGCCGTGCTCGAAGTCGAAGCGACCGGCGAGGCGCTGGCCCCCGTCACCGCAGGCGAGGATGGGACGCTGAGCTACCTTGCGGTGACGGGCGAGACCATCGCCTGCCCGCCACGCATCGATAACGGCAGCGCGGACATCCCGCCGCCGTCGGACCAGGCCTGCATCGACTTCTTCGAGCTGCTGCCGGTGATCCAGGACATCCGCTGCAAGCGGACCGAGGATTACAATCGGCGCTACAATCGTCAGGGCAGCAACGTTCGGCCGGCACCCCGGCCTCCCGAACGCGAAGTGATCGAAGCCGCCTTCGCCACGCTCACGCAGGCGGCCCCGCTGCCGCCCTATGATTCCTCGAAGGTCGATCACGTCCGGCTGCTGGTCAACGACGTGCGCGCCACGCCGGAAGGGCAGAAGTGGCTTCGATCCGTGCTCGATCCGCTGCCCGTCGCCGCCCGTCTGCGGATCATGTCCGCGTCACGCCCCGGTGAAGTCCGGGCGCTGATCGGTTCGGGCTATTCGACATATCCGCATGAGGTCTTCGGAACCGATGTTCTGCGTGAGTGGCTGGCGGAAGGCCTGTTCGACCTGCGCGACATTTGCGGACCTGACGAACTGCGCGGCATGATCACGACCGGGCATCAGAACGCCCGCTACACCGGCCCCGATCCCGCGCTCAATGCGCTTGAAGCCCTGCCGGGCGATGCGGTTTGGCCGTGGCTCGCCGACAGCATGGAAGTGCTTGACGAGGCGCTTGGTCTCGCGCCCGCCAAAGGCCCCGTTCCGCTCGAACGTGCGCTGCGCGTGCTGGCGCTACTCCCCGCCGTGCCGCAACGTTACCTTCCGCGTCTCACCGAGATCGCTGTTGCCGAGAAGCGCCATCTGCGGCTGCTGGCGATGGACCTGCTGCGCGATACGAAGGACCTGCCAGCACGCATCGAGGTGCTGCTTGACGACAAGCGTCAGCCAGTGCGGATCAATGCTGCCGGATGGCTTGCCGATATCCGCTCGGTCGCCAGCGAGAAACCGCTGCGGGCGCGGCTCAAGAAGGAAAAATCCGATCCTGTCCGCGCCGCGCTGATCATCGCGCTGGAGCGGCTCGGTGTGGACCTTTCGGACGTGATCGGTCCCGCCTCGCTGATCGCCGAGGCCGAGAAGGCCAACGCCAAGACTCCGCCCAAGCTGCCGGAATGGCTGGTCGCCAACCGCCTGCCGCAGGTGCGGTTCAAGGACGGATCGAGCGTGCCGCAAGCTGTGGTCGAATACTGGCTGGCGCTCGCCATCCGGCTCAAGGATCCGGGCGCCCACGGACAGTTCGGCATCTATCTCGACCAGCTTGTGCCCGAGGATGCCAAGGCGCTGTCGGGCTGGGTGCTGGAAAGCTGGATCGCCTATGACACCAGCGCCGCAAGCCTCGAGGAGGCGACAGTCTACGCGCAGGCGAATTATACCATGTCCTATCGTTGGATCTGCTCGGAAAGGAAGCCTGCCGATCAGGCCGCGGCGATCGCCGAGATGACCCGCGACAAGATGGGTGAGCTGATCAACTCCGGCTCGGATACCAAGGGTCTGCTGGCCCTCGCCTGCCGCGCCGATCCGGTGTGGGCGGCGGGCCGCGTGCGGTGGTTCCTGAAGAAGCACGGGCGCAGATCCCATCAGGCGATGGCGCTGCTTGAGGCGATTGCCGGGATCGGCAAGCCTGCTGCCTTGCAGGTGGTGATCGCAGCGTCGGCTCGTCTGAAGCAAAAGACCACCCAGGCCCGCGCCGCGGAGATCGCGCAGCGTTATGCCGAGGACCGCGGCTGGAGCGTCGACGAACTCGCCGACCGCACCGTGCCCACCGCCGGGTTCGACGACGAGGGCGAACTCGAATTGCCCTGCGGTGAGGAAGCCAAGCCCTACGTGGCGCGGATCGATGCGAGCCTTGCGATCCATCTGTTCAACCCAGATGGAAAGCCGGTGAAGGCGCTGCCCGCCGGGGATGACGAGAACACCAAGGATTCGAAGAAGGCCTTCAGCGCAGCCAAGAAGGAGCTCGGCCAGATCGTCACGCTTCAGGGCGAACGCCTGTTCGAAGCCATGTGCGTCGAGCGGCAGTGGCCAGTCGCGGATTGGCGGCTGGCGTTCCACGAGCATCCGGTGATGCGCCGGTTGATCGAGCGGCTCGTGTGGCAGGGGCTCGACGCGGAAGGCCAGCCCCTCGGCCTGTTCCGCCCCACGCAGGAGGGCGACTTTACCGATGCCGCTGACAATGATGTCGCGATCGACGATTTTGCTGCGGTGCGCCTTGCGCATGGCGCGCTGGTCGATGCCGAGACCTGCAGGGCGTGGACTGCGCACCTCAAGGATTATGAAGTGAAGCCCTTCATCGCCCAGTTCGATCACCTCCGCGCCCCTTTGACAGCGGAGTTGGCCGAGGCTGAGGCAATCACCGACCGTCAGGGCTGGGCGGCCGAAAGCCGGGCATTGCGCGGCGTTGCCGAGAAGCGCGGCTATCACCGCGTGATGGGCGATGGCGGGGGGTGCCACGAATATGCCAAGGAATTCCGCTCGCAGGGGATCACCGCGACGATCTGGCACACCGGCTCCTATGCTGTGGACGACAACAACCGCGTGGCCCTCACGGAGCTGAAGTTCACAAGGGAAGGCCGCCGCGGCACTTTCCGCCTGAAGGATGTGCCGCCGGTGATGCTCGCCGAATGCTGGGCGGATTATCACGCGGTCGCCGCCAAGGGTGCATTCGATCCCGATTGGGAGAATATCTCGCCCTGGTAGGTGGTCAGACCAGCAGTGTCGGTCCGCAGCGTTGGTGGCGGGCCAGCATCAGCCCGTAGGCGGCAGCGAGCAGACCCGTGCTTCCCTCCGCCGCACGCAGCAGATCGGCAAGGCGGGCAAGCCCGAGGCGGTCGAGGCGTTCGGCATGCTCGGCCCGCTCCTTGTCGAGGGTGCGTGCCAGGGAGGGGCCGACTTCCGCCAGGTCGATGCAGTGCCGCCATGCCTTGGCAAGCGCGGTGTCGGTGCCGCTGCGGGGCCGGACGGAGAAGTTGCGCGTCGAAAACCGCAGCCGTTCGAGCCAGCTGCGCACCGTCGCAGGCTCGCGCCATGGTCTTTGCCAGAGTGTGAGGTCGATCGGATCATCGCCACCGAACAGCGTGATCGGTCGAACCGCCAGCCGCTCGCCCTCGCGCGAAAGGCGGACCAGCACCATCCCCTGCCAGCCTGCGCGCACCTTCGCCTCGAGCGCCTCGATGGCGGTGGAGACCGGCTCCTCGTGATCCAGCGTCAACGCCAGCCAGCGGCCCGAAGCATCGCGCACCGGCCAGACCAGCTGCTGGGCGAGATCGTCGAAAAAGGCGGGAGCGATCGCTTCGGGAGCGATCAGCGCCACGGCGGCCTCCTCTCCTGCATCGATCCCGAGCCCGACCTGCGCAAGCCAGCCCGCGTGTAGTTTGGACCATTCGCGCACGACGCCGGGCCCGTTCGGATCGGGCCGCACATCGCGCACCCGGATCGCGGCCCTTGCCCCCGCGGGCGCGGACAGGCGCCGGTCGCCGGAAAGGCCCGCGCCGGTCAGAGTGAAGGCGGCATGGCTCAGCGTCGCTAGGGATTCGGCTGTCCAGTAAGGCTGGTGCTGCCACGCCTCGCGCGGGCTGAAGGCCGGATCCTGGCCCGGACCGCGGGCGAGGGTGGTCGAATACCACGCGCCGCTTGCCCGATCCATGAACCACGCAGTGACCCCGCGTGCGCCGGTGGGGGTGGTCCATCGCTCTGCTCCACAGCCGACCAGATCAAGCGGCGGGGCTTCGGCGAAGGTCCGCCGCGCCTTGCCCGCCAGCGCCGCCCGCCGCTCCGGATCGCTGCGCTCCAGCGCCCGCACCAGCGCGAAGGCGGTGGCGACGAGTTCGAGCATCCGGTCGGGATCAAAATCGAGTGCCCGCCCGCGCCGCAGCCGCATCTGCGCGGCAATTGCCCGCAGCAGTGCCGCCAGTCGCGGCAAGGCATCGGCGCGCGAGGAGACCGAGAGTTCGAACAGCGATTCTTCCAGCGGCAGCGGGGCAAGGTTCATCCCCAGCATTGCGATTTCCTCCAGCGCCCCGCCGATGCGGGCGAGGAAGGCCGGATCGGCCGGCGGGGGCGCGGTGTCGGTCGCCACGCCCTCCGCTTCCAGATCGGCGATCGGGAGCGCCGCGCCGAAATGCGCGCGCGCGGCAAGGACTGCGGCGGCGTGATAGGCCTTGGCGCTCGACTTGGAGGCCTTGGACACGATCCCGTCGAAGCCCTGCCCGCGCAGGATCAGCACCGGTCCTTCGAGAGCAGCGAAGTGGACCGCGATCGATTGTGCTGCGGGCTCCACGGCCTGTGCGGCCGGTGCCAGTTCCAGCGCGGCGCGCCACGCCGCCTTGCCCGCCCATTTGGCAAGTTTGGCAGGGTCGAGCAAAGCGATGATCTCTGCAGGATCAGCCGGGGCCTCCGGGGGAGGCGGCGCGGCGGTATCGGCGGGGGAGTCACTATCGGCGCTCGCCCCGCCCTCGCGCAGGAACACCACGGCGGCGAGCCGGTGGCGGCACACCGCAACGGATTTGCACGCACAGGGCGCCGCCTTGGCCCCGCGCGCATCGAGTGTCACGAGGTGTCCGTCGGCCTCCACCTCCGCCTTGCCCGGAGCGGCGCTGACCAGCCGGACCTTGCCTTCCTCGACATCGCGAAGGGCGCGGCGCACCAGCCCGGGGTTGGCCAGGGTCGCCAGCGCCGCATCGTCAAATGCGGCAAGGCTCGCTGAGAGGGCCGGGTCGATCACGTGATCACCCCGCCGATCCACTCGGCAAAATGCTCGGGCGTCAATGCGGCCACCTGCATTCCGCACCCCGTCAGCCGCTCCGCCATGCGCTTGTCGTACGCCGGTGCGGCATCGTCGGACAGCGCACCAAGGCCGAGCATCGTCACCCGCGCCGAGGCCATGCGCCGCGTGGCCGCGAGCATGCGGGGAACCGAGCCGCCCTCCTCGAAATCGCTGATGAGGACGAACACCGTGCGCGTCGGCTGGGTCACCAGCCCTTCGCAATACTCCATCGCCGAAGCGATGTCGGTGCCGCCGCCCAGCTGTACCGCCATCAGCACTTCGACCGGATCATGTGCCTCGCTCGACAAGTCGACGATGGAGGTATCGAACACGATCAGCTTCACATCGACCGCGGGCAGGGCGGTCAGGATCGAGGCCATCACCGCGGCATAGATGGTGGATGACAGCATCGATCCTGACTGGTCGACACACAGGATGATCGTCCACGGCAGACGGCGGCGGCTGCGGCCGTGGAAGCGCAGTCGGTCGGCGACGATCACTTGCCGCTCCGCGTCCCAGTTCTTGAGGTTGTCGCGGATCGTGGCGCGCCAGTCGAAGGTCTGGAGCGACTTCACCTGGCTGCGGTGAAAGCGGTTCGGGCGGCCCGCCATCGCCGCCTCGACCTTGGGCTTCAGCCGCTTGACGATGTCCTCCACAACCTTGCGCGTCACCTCGCGGATCTTGTCGCGCGCGGCGGGATCGGCGGCGCCCTTGAAGGCGATCAGCGCCTTGAGCAGGTCCTTGTTCGGCTCCAGCGCATCGAGCACCTTGGGGTCCGATAGCAGTTCCGACATTCCGAGCTTGTCGATCGCGTGGGCCTGCACCGTCTCGTAGACTGATTGCGGGAACAGTGCGCGCAACTCGCCCAGCCAGCCGAGCGCGGTGAGCTGCGTCGGGTCCATCGAACCGAATCGTCCGCCCTTGCTCTTGTCGCGCCGCAGCCCGCGCCTTTCCATCTCGCGGGCGTAGAGATAGTCGAGCGCGCGGTCGGCGCGCTGCTGGTCGCGGGTCATGCCCGATGCCGGCAGCGAGCGCTCGGCATAGCGGCCGAGCACCATGCGCCAGCGGCGAAGGTGGACTGGATCGCTCATGCCACACCGTCCCGCGCCAGCACCTCGGCCAGCTCCCGGTCGAGCGCGAGGTTCTCGGCGAATTCGCTTTGCGGGATGCCGATATCGATCCGGAGCGATCCCGGCGCGGCCCCGGCGCGGGCGGCGACATCCTCGGCCAGCCGATCGACCTCGCGCGGGTCCAGCGGCATCAGCGCGAGACGCAGGTAGGGGAGCAGTTCGGTGAACTGTGCCTCGTCCAGACCGGTGATCACGTCATCCAGCGCATCGAGGATTGCGGGCAGGGTCCATAGCAATTCGCGGGCGATCATGATCACCCCCCCGAGGAAGGCCAACCGCGCACGCGGATCGACATAACCGCTCGCCAGCTCCCCGCGCAGCCGTGTTTCGAGCACATCCGCCGCGATCAGCCCACCCATCAGCGCAAAAGCGGTGATCGCACCCTCTATCATCGGCTCGAGGGGGCGTTCCAGCAGCTCCGCCATCGCGGTATCGACCAGCGCAAGATCGACCGGCGCAGCCGAGGACTTCGCCAGCTCCACTACGCCGCGCAGGTCGGCGAGCGCCTGCACCGCGCCGGCCACCTGATCCTGGCCCTGATCGGCGAGTTCGGGGAGCAGCAGCACCATCCGCCGCCACGCCGTCTGCGTCAGCCGGTCGAGCGGAGCGACATCCTCGATCCCCAGCGTCTCGCGTCCGCGCCGCAGCAGGATGAGATCGGCAAGCGCGGCGATGACCGAGGGGAGTTCGGGGTCCTCGATCACCTGTTCCTCGATGAGGCCGAGGATCGCCTCGGCCTCGCGCCCCAGCCCCGCGCGGCAGGCCGCGGCGAACAGGTCGATTGCAGCGAGCGCATTGCGCCCCTTGCCCTGTTCGCTCAGCGCGGCGATCCGTTCGGCGAGGACGAAGGCGAGGGCCTCGGGCAGGGTGTCGGCGGCTTCGGACAGCTCGATCAGCCGCGCTTCCACCAGCGGCGACCAGCACACCGCCCAGACCTCGTGCAGCCGGTCCAGTCCCACATCGTTGCGGAAATCCGGCCCGCCGGTGCGGTCCGCGAAAGTTGTGCCAACGAGGGTCATGGCATGGGCGAAGCGGCTGGCGGCGCGGTGGCGGGGCTTGCGGTAGATATCGAGCTCGCGGGTGCGGCGCTCGCCGTCCTCGGTGCTGTAGCCCAGCGCCCTCGCCTGCGTGCGCACTGCCTCGACCAGCGGGGGGGAGCCGGTGCCGGGGGGCACCTCGCCCAGCGCCGTGCCCGTAAGCCAGGCGTGGAGTTCGGCGAGCAGCGGCGCGCCGGCTTCGGGTATCTCGTCCTTGATGAAGGCGGACCGGACCGCGTCGATCAGGTCGTCGCGGGTCGGGAAGGGTCGGCCCCTGAGGCTGGCGAGGCGCTCGGCCTGCTCGATCGCGTTGGCGATGACGGGGAAGGGCGGCGTCTCGCCCTTTCCGGCGCGCAGGTGGGCGGCAAAGCCGGTGACGAGATCCGTGGCGAGGCCCGCCAGCCCGTCTCCGCGCGCCTCCCACACCTGCTGGTAGTAGCCCGGCAGCGGCAGCCCCGCGCCATAGCCGCGCAGCGCGTCCAGCTGGCGCATTCCGTAACGGATCAGGTAGGAGCGGCCCGCACCGGGCTTGGCTGCGACAGGCTTGCCCGGGTCCTCCGCGAAGATGGCTCCGGCATGGAAGCCGCCGACGACCGCGATGATCGGCCCCTCCACCTCACCGCGAGCGGCGGTGATGATCCGCCGCATCTGATCCTCGCGCGCCAGCGTGCCGTCAGCCGCCATGTCCGCCGGATCGCTCGCACCCCGGATGCAGGCGCAATATTGCGCCACGTCGGCGAAGAAGCCCTGCCAGTCGTCTTCCGCGAGGCGGGTTTCGAACAGCTGGTCCCACACCTCGTTGCCGTCGCGGCAGCCGAGTTCGCGGGCGAGGACGGTGACATAATCGCCCACGGTGAAGCCCTGCTCGCTCCCCAGCAGGGACCGGTCGGGCCGTTCCTCGCTCTCCCCGCGCCATTCGCGCGCGGTGGAGGGCAGGTCGATGAAGCGCGCAGGCGTTCCGGCGGCGGTGGCGGCGGTCAGGGCGACCAGCTCGGGCGAGTGCGCGCAGAAGGGGAAATAGCTCGCGGCGCGGCGCAGGCGTTGCCCCTCGCCCGCCTCGCGCAGCGACACGATGGCGACCGGCGCGCGAGTGCGGGGATCGCACAGGCTGGTGATCAGCGGGTCGAAATCGCACGGCCCTTCGACGAGGATGGCAGCGGGGCGGACCTCTGCGATCAGGCGCTCCAGATGCGCCGCGCAGGCCGGGCTGTGGTGGCGCACCGGCACCACCCACAGATCGCGGGCTTTATCGTGGAGGATCGGCGTGTCCACCTCGCGCGCCTCAGCCCAGCTTCAGCGCCCGCGCCGCCTGGTAGAAATCCTTCCATGCGCCCGACCGCCCGGCGCGCTCCTTGACGATGTGATCGACATATGCGCGCAGCCGCTTGCCGTCCTCGGGCGAGTCCTTGAGCACCACGCCTTGAAGCTGGCGCGCAACATGCGCGGCGGAGAGCCTGCCGTTGTCGAGATAGGCCGCCTCCAGCGCGGCGGCGTGCATCACGTTGACCGCTTCAGCAGTGGACATGACCGCATCGGGCCGGTTGAGACTTGCGCCCTCTGCCGTGCGCCCGGTGCGCAGGTCCTGGAAGGTTTTGACCAGCACCTCGGCCACCTCGCGCTCGCCCGCGACGGTAACGCCTGCCGGGCCGAGGCGCTCGGCCAACTGCTTCAGCACCAGCTCGCGCTCGAACTCGGGATCGGCGATGGGGTGGACGGTCTCGAAATTGAACCGCCGCTTGAGCGCGCTCGACATCTCGTGCACGCCCCGGTCGCGCAGGTTGGCGGTGGCGATGACGTTGAAACCCGGCGCGGCGCTCGCCACGGCATCGGGGCCGAGCTCGGGCAGGGCCAGGGCCTTTTCGGAGAGGATCGAGATCAGCGCGTCCTGCACCTCGGGCGGGCAGCGGGTGATTTCCTCGAACCGCACGATCCGGCCCGACCGCATGGCGTTGAGCACCGGCGAGGGCACCAGCGCCCGCTCGCTCGGCCCTTCGGCAAGCAGCAGGGCGTAGTTCCAGCCATAGCGGATATGGTCCTCGGTCGTGCCCGCACTGCCCTGCACCACCAGCCCCGACGTGCCCGAGATCGCCGCCGCCAGCAGTTCGGACAGGAGCGATTTCGCCGTCCCCGGTTCGCCCACCAGCATCAGCCCCTGATGGCTCATCAGGGAGACGATCGCGCGGTCGACCAGCGGGTCGTCGCCGTAGAACTTGCGGCTCACCCCGGCCTTGGCATCGCCGAGCAGGAACTTACGCACCGCGCGCGGGGACAGGTGCCAGCCGGCGGGCTTGGGCGCATTGTCCTCCGCCGCCAGCCGCGTCAGCTCCGCAGCATAGCGCGCTTCCGCCGGGGGACGGATTGCGGGGGTATCATTATCCATAACCGGTCTTCTTCTTCCAATCGGGGTCGAACCCCGTGCCCTTGTCGGCGATATCGTGGAGGTCGCGCCAGCTTTCCGCGAGCAGCACCGGCGGCACATCGCCCAGCGCCATCAACGCGCCCCCAGTGGAACCGCGCAGCTTGCGGAAGGCGAGGCTGATGAGCGCGCCGTTCTGGTTCTCCTCGGGCAGCGGACTGCCGGTGAACTCGATCTCGACCATCACCCCGGCATCGCGGAACTGCTTTTCATAGGTCATGAACCAGCCGCCATCCTGCGCGGGGCCGCGCTGGTAGCCGAGCTTGGTCGCCACGCCGCGCAGCTTGAAGGTCTCGATCTGCCAGCCCTCCCGGTCGGTGATCGCGGTGCTCTTGGCCTGATTGACGTCGAGCGCGGGCAGATCCCGCCCGAGCTGGTCGAACGTCGGCTCGACGGCATAGTCGGCCAGATGCTGGCGCCAGCGGGCGATCGCGTCAGCGGACATGAGCGAGGAATGGGCGAGCCGGACGCGCGTGAAATCGCCGAGCGCCACGTCATTATCGTCCGGATCGGTGTAACTGCCATCGCCCAGCGGGCGGAACAGCGCGAGGCCTTCCCCCGTCTCGCCGATCCCTTGCCACACCAGCCGCGCGGCGAGCCGCCCGACCAGCGGGTGCCCGGCGATGAAGCTTTCCCATTCGGGCGCGTCCCATTCGCGCTGGAGGAACATCGCCTCCTGCAGCCGCGCTGTCTGGGCGGCGATCACCTGTTTCACTTCCTTGCGCGCGTTCGAAAGCTGCTTCTTGGTGGCATCGACCAGCGGCTTTTCATCGTCCACCCGCGGACCGGGCAGGGCCTTCACCTCGCGGCCTTCGGGGTTGAGGATGATCACGGCATCGTCTGCGCCGAGTTGCAGGCGGTAGATGCGGTCGATCCCGCAATCGAGTTCCTGCGAGCCATCGGCGTCGAAGCCGGCTGTCGGCACGGTGCGGTCGGCGAGCTGAGCAGGGGTCCAGCCGTTGCGCGCGGCGATATCGTCGACCAGCTGTCCGGCGAAGTCCTGCACAGACCGCTGTTTCATCCGGTTCGCCGCCGCCAACAGTGCCTGAAGTGCCGCGCTGGTTCCGATTGCGGCCAGCACCTCGAGCAGCGCTTTGGCCTGCGAGGTGCGCGACCCGTGGTCCTTGAGGAAGGGCCGGATGCGCCCTGCCGCGTCTGCCCCGTTCACCCTTGCGGCCAGCGCGAGGATGCCCTTGCTGTCGGTCGCGGTGCCGAGATAGGCGCCCGCCTTGTCGCGCTTCAGCCGCGCGAAGACGATGCTGCGGTCGGTCGGGAAGTAATCCGCGCTCTGCGGCCAGCGCTTGGCATTGGCGATGTTGGACGCGAGCGCCGCATCGACATTCTGCGCGGCATAGGCGTTGGCTTCTTCATCGGAAGGGCGGCGGGTGTCCTCGTCGATCCAGCCGGTCAGCACCATCCAGCCGAGCTTGTGCGCGTCCCCCGGCACCAGCCGGTCGAGCCACAGGTTGATCAGCGCATTGCCGCCCGGTTGCTTGAGCTTCGCCGCCAGCGTCACCCACCAGCGCGGCAGCACCGGATCGACCGGGGTGCCATCGGCCCAATGCAGCTGGGGGAGCATGGCGAACGGGAACCAGTCCAGTCCCTTGGGTTTCATCTTGGCGAGGCCCGCCCTGGCTTCCTTGACCAGCAGGTCGGGCTCGAACAGCGGTGACACGTCATCGCCGAGCCGTTCCAAGGCGGTGATCATTGCGGCGCGGGCGATGTCGCTCTTTTCCTTCGTCAGCGCGGCGCGGATCGCGGGGAGCTGCGCACCCGCCCCGCGCGCGGCGAGCCATTGGGCTGCGCCCGCCCGCGTCTCTTGCTTGCCGTCGCCCAGCTGCACCGCGATCGCATCGTCGATGCCCGGCGCGTCCTTGAGCAGGGCGCGGGCCTTGTCGCGGGTGCGCGCCGAGGTGTCGGAGGCTAGCGCCATCATCCGGTTGCGGTAGCGCGCCGGAAGGATCGGGAAATGCTCGAGCAACTCCAGCCCGCGATGCGGCAGCTTTGCCTGCTGCCCCGATTGCGCAGCAAGCCCCAGCGCCTCGTCGATCGCGCCGAAGCGGGTGCAGAGCGTCGGCCACAGCGGCGCGCCGAAATCAGGAATGCCCCATGACCAGGGTCTCTCGAGGTGCTCGACGATGAAGTCCTTGCCCCCCGCCTTGAGCCACAGCCGCACGAAACTGCGCACCGCATGGGCATCGGTCAGCCGTGCCTGCACCGCGCGTCCGATCGGGCCGATCCAGTCGCCCAGCACGTTGTAGATGTTCGAATGGGTCAGCGGCACCGAAAGCCGGGCGAGGTGGTAAAGGGTCAGGCGCGGATCGCGGAAGAAGGCATCGATCGCGGGGTGCTTGAAGCCGTGATAGCGCAGCCAGTCGATTGCGGGGTTGTTGCTGTTGGCGCCGACCGGGCCGGTGCCTTCGGCCAGCCGCCCGATGGCCTTCAGCGTGCCAGCATCCTTGGGCTGGAACTGCTTGCTCCAGTGCCAGCGGATCCACGCGCCTTCTGCCTTGCCCTTGGCGAGCAGCTTGTTGAAATCGGCCACCGCCGGTTCGAGCAGCGCCAGCACCTCGCGCGGAACGGGGCTGGCCTCGGGCGGTGCGATGGTATCCCCGGCGTCGACCCAGCTGCCATCGACCGCGGTGTAGCCCGAGGGGCCATCGCCCTGCGCCGGCAGGGCGTAGGGGCTGTCGGGCGCGCCGACGGGCTTCTTCGCCGCCGGGACCGGCGCCAGCGAGGCCATTCCAGCCGTCTGGTCGATGGCGGAAAGGACCTTGGCCGCGGTCTCGCTCTCCCGCCAGCGGTCGAGTGCCGTCTTGCCTTGCGCACCGAGGCAGGCGGCGGCAATGGCGACCAGCTCGACCTTCGCGCCTGCCGCCGCCTTGGTCCAGCGCGCCTCGAGCGCCTCTTCGAGCGCCGCCTTGTCGCATCCGGTCAGCGCGGCGCGCGCGCTTTCGCGCACTTTCTTGGCGGAGCCGCAGGCGAAATCGATCAGCAGCTCGCGATAGGCGTGCTGCAGTTTGAGCCGCCCGATCGTAACCGCCAGCTCGCTGCGGACATCGGCACCGAGCCCCGGCGCGGCATCGATGATCGCGGTGCGCGTGGTCTCCAGCCAGTCCCCCATTCCGGCAAAGCGCGCGGCGGCGTTGGTGGCCTGATAATTGTGCGGATCACGGGCGAAGATGATGTCGAGCACCGTCGCGACGGGGTCTCCGGCTTGCGCTGCCAGTTCGGCGAGCACGGATATGGGCTGGTTCGTTGTCCCTCGGCCTAGCCAAAGCGAAACCACCTGCCGCAGCCAATCGGGCGACTTCTTCGTCCCGTAATAGCCCCAATCGCTGGTGATCGGCTGGAGCGCGGTCAGCACCTCGCCGAAACGCTGCATCTGGTCGATGCGCCACTTGCCGACCTTTCCGAACAGCGCCGCTCCGTTCTGGTCGGGCCAGGACCGGATGCGATTGCGCCAGGACTGCTGCGCAGCGGTGGCCTGAAGGGTGAGAATGATCGACGCGTTGTCGCCTGCGGCTACATAGCGTGCGGCCGCCGCGGGCAGGCTACGGTCGGCCTTGGCAAGGGGGGTGAAGTAGGCTGCAAGCTTGCCGGCTGGCAGATCGCCACCGCCAGCAGTCAAGTCAATGGCAGCGCGCAGCCGCCCAAGCAGACGATCGAAAATCCAACCGGCCATTGCACCCCCGCGTTGCCGTCACACTCTTCATCGCGTGAGCCTGGCATCTACCCCGTCGTTGTATAACGACGAGTTGCGCGCGGGGGCAATGGCTTGTGGCGGGGGGGTCAGCCGACCGTGCGTTCGGCCTTGTCCTTCTCGTTCGTGCCCTTGATCATGGCGCGCAGCTGCTCCCATTCGGCATCGCCCAGCGCGTGGAGCATCGGGTAGAAGGTGCCGCCAGTCGCTTGGAAGCCGGCGCCATCGATGGCGATGGTCTGGCCGTTCACATATTCCGCGCCCGGCCCCATCAGGAACACGGCAAGGTTGGCGAGTTCGTGCATTTCGCCCGCGCGGCCCATCGGGTTCATGGCGTTGTTCGAATTGCCGCCCGATCCACCCGGATTGAGGCGCGCGCTCATGCCCTTGGTCGGGAAGAGGCCCGGGGCGATGGCGTTGAACCTCAAACCATAGCGGCCCCATTCGGTGGCGAGGCTCTGGGTCATCGCGTTGATCGCGGTCTTGCTCATGGCGGACGGCACCACGAAGGCGCTGCCCGACCACACCCAAGTGGTGAGGATCGAGAGGAAGCTCGCGCGCTTCTTCTCAGCGATCAACCGCTTGCCGATGTCGAGCGTGACGTAGAAGGTGCCGCGCATCACGATATCGGCAATGGCGTTGAAGCCGTTCACCGAAAGATCCTCGGTACGGCTGATGAAGTTGCCGGCGGCGTTGTTGACCACCCCCGTCAGCGCGCCGCCGTCGGCCCAGATCGCATCGACCATGGTGTGGATGGCGTCCGCATCGCGGATGTCGCAGGCCATGCCGACGATCCTGCCGCCAGATTCCTTGGCGTGCAGCTTCGTCAGTTCCTCGGCAGTCTCGTCCAGCTTGTTCTGGCGACGGCCGCAGATGTAGACGGTTGCTCCCAGCTTGAGGAAAGCTTCGGCCATCTCGCGCCCCAGCCCGGTGCCGCCGCCGGTGACCAGAATGCGTTCGCCGGCCATCAGGCCTTCGCGGAACATCAGCTTCGATACGTCCATTCTTGCAGTCCTCTCAGAGACCGAGAACGGTCTTGGCGATAATGTTCTTCTGCACCTCGTCCGATCCGCCGAAGATCGTGGAGGCGCGGTTGTTGAGGTATTTGCCCATCGCGGTCTGGGCATATTCGCTCCCCACCGGCTCGGGCGCTTCGTTGCCATAGAGCGGCCGTTCAAGCGGCAATTGCAGCGCGTCGGGGCCGAGCAGTTCGAGGCGCAGCGTATCGACCTGCTGACCGATGTTGGAGCTGAGCAGCTTGACCAGCGAGGTCTGCGGGCCGGGCGCATGGCCCTTCGCGAGCTCGGCAAGAATGCGCAGTTCGGTCACTTCCAGCGCCTCCGCCTCCAGCCTCACGCGGGCGAGGCGGTCGCGGAAACGCGGGTCGTGCGCGATTGCGCCGTTGACGCCCGAGGGCTGGGTCTGGGCCAGCGTTTCCAGCCGGTCGATGCTCTGGAGCAGGCGCGGCGCGAAGCAGGATCCGCCGCGTTCGTTTTCCAGCAGGAACTTGGCGATGGTCCACCCCTGTCCTTCCTCGCCGATGCGGTTGTGCGCCGGGGTGCGGGCATCGGTGAAGAACACCGCGTTGACCTCGTGATCGCCCGACATCGAATAAATCGGCGTCACTTCCACACCGGGCTGGTCCATCGGCACCAGCAGGAAGCTGATCCCCTGTTGCTTTTTCACCGTGGCATCGGTGCGCACCAGCGCGAAAATCCAGTTCGCGTGATGTGCGTGGGTGGTCCAGATCTTGGAACCGTTGATGACGTATTCGTCACCATCGAGCCGCGCGGCGGTCTTGAGACTGGCGAGGTCGGAGCCGGAACCGGGCTCCGAATAGCCCTGGCACCAGTAATCATCGCCTGAAAGGATGCCGGGCAGGAAGCGGGCCTTCTGTTCGGGCGTGCCGAAATGGCAGATCACCGGTCCGACGAGCCGCAGACCAAGAATGGCGAGCGCGGGTGCGCCGGCGAGCGCGCATTCCTTTTCGAAGATGAACTTCTGCGTCGGCGTCCAGCCGGTGCCGCCGTCTTCCTTGGGCCAGTGCGGGGCGACCCATCCCTTCTGGTAGAGGATGCGGTGCCATTCCATCCCGATATCGGGTTCGACGAACACCCCCGGCGTGCGGCGCGCACCATCGCGCAGCCGGTCCGGCAGGTTGTCCTTGAGGAAGGCGCGCACTTCCTCGCGGAAGGCGATGTCCTCTGGGGAGAAGTCCAAGTCCATGTCGTCGGATCCCGTTCGTCGTCTTCAGTTTCCGTCTCTCATGGCCCAGCGGATGGTGCGCCGCAGCAGGTCATAATAGACGTCGTAGTTCCAGGCGCACATTTCCTTGTGCGGGTAGAAATCGGCCATGCCGGGCAGGTCGTAATGCCCGCGGCAGTGCCCAAGTGCGTTGTATACGATCTGCCCCGCGCCAATATCCCTCGTATAAACGATAGGTACGGTGGTCTTGGGCCATTGGCTGCACGTGAAACCGGTCGCCTCGCCTTCGAAGGTGGTCTGCATCAGGGTTTCGATCGGCGCGGTGGTCTTGGAGAGGTAGAGCTCGTCTACAACCTCGAAGTCTTCGATGCCGCGGGTCAGTTCGTGATCCTTGTTGACGACCTCGACCGGAAACTTGTCTATCGGCGGGTGGGCGACGAATTGCGTGCCGAGCATTTCCATCACATCCGGGCGGTCATCGGGCGCATCGACCAGGCCATCGGCGGTGAAGACAAGTATCGAATTGGTGCCGTGGAGCGCCATCCACTTGCCGCCCTTTTCCAGCCATGCCTTCAGCTGCTGCGCCTGCTCGCGGGTCGGCATCAGATCGCAGGTATATGTTATGAGGAAGCGGCACTGGTCGAGCCGTTCGAGCCCCGAATAATCCGCCGCCACGGTGGTGCGGATATGCGGATGCTCGGCCAGCAGCTTGAGGATTTCGAGGCGCGGGTAGTCGATATCGTGATACTTGCCCGCGGCGATGAAATGCGCGTCGATTCTGGCACTTGGGCGGGTGGCGGGTTGCTGTGCCATTCTAGCTCCTGATGCTGCCGCCGCCGTCGACGGTTAGGTCGCAGCCGGTGGTGAAGCTTGCCTCGTCGGAGGCGAGGAACACCACCGCGCGGGCAACCTCCTCGGGCTCGCCGATGCGGTTCATCGGGTGGGTGGCGGCGAAGTTGGTCTCGATGTTCTCGGGGGTGTCGGCACCGGAGAACTTGTAGCGGTTGTACATCGGCGTGCGGATCGCGCCGGGATGGACCATGTTGACCCGGATCGGCAGGCCCCGCTCGGCAAGGTCAAGCGCCACGGATTGCGTGAGGCCCCTGAGGCCGGTCTTCGACGCCGAATAGGCCGCCACGAAGCTCGCCGGGCGAAGCGCGATCATCGAACCGATATTGACGATTGCGCAGGGCTCTCCACTCGCCTCCATCGCCGGGATCGCCGCGCGCATGCCGTAGAAGGGGCCGTGGAGGTTGATGTCAATGGTGCGCTCCCACACGTCGAGCGCGCCGTCGGGGACGTTGCCGGGCTCGGAGATGCCGGCGATGTTGCACAGGACCGTGAGCTTGCCGAACCGGCCGCGTGTGGCGGAGACGGCGGCTTCCCACTGCCTGAGGTCGCGCACATCGAGTTGGCAGGCCGCCACGCGGTCACCCAGCTCGGCAGCGAGTGCCTGCGCTTTCTCAAGCTGGACATCGCCCAGCATCACGCTGCCGCCCTCGGCCACGATCAGCCGTGCCACCGCAGCCCCGATGCCCTCCGCGCCGCCCGAGACCAGCGCGACCTTGCTCTGCATCCTGCTCATTCGCGCTCCAGAATTGCAACGCCGGACAGGCCGGGTGCGCCGTAGACATGGGAGTAGCCGAAGCGGGGCTTGCCGGGCACCTGCCGCTCACCCGCGCGGCCGCGCAGCTGGGTGACGTTCTCGTAGACCTGCCGCAGGCCCGAGGCGCCGATCGGCTCCCCGCAGGCGAGGCACCCGCCGTCGGTATTCACGGGAAGCTTGCCGCCACCGATCTCGGTCCAGCCATTGGCGAGCCATTCCTCCTGCTCGCCATCCTTGCAGAAGCCGTTTTCGGCCATGTGCATGATCTCCGCGCCGCTTTCGGTGTCCTGCAACTGCGCGACGGAGATGTCCTCCGGCCCAATCCCGGCCTTCTCGAATGCGGCTTGGCTGGCGAGCACGGTGGGTTTGCCGCCCTCCTCGATGCTGATGCCGGCCTGAAATACCTCGAAGGAATTGGGCGGGCGGGTCTTCACCGCCACGGCGCGAATTTTCACACCATCCGCGCCCAGTTCCTTCATCTTCTTTTCCGAAGCGAGGATCAGCGCCACCGCGCCTTCGGCGGGGGAGCAGAACATGTACTTGGTCAAGGGGTCGTTGATCATTGGCGCATTCATGATCGTGTCGAGATCGACCGGGCTGCGCCGCCATGCGTGCGGCGTGATCGTGCCGTTGCGGAAGGCCTTCTCCGCCACCCGGCCGAGCGTCGTGCGGCTGATGCCGTGCAGCTGCATATAACGCTGGATCTTCAGCGCGAAGAACTGCGTGGTCAGCATCATGCCGGTCTGGCCGTACCATTCGGGCAAGCCGTAATCCGAAGGCTTGGCGTTGAACGCCCCGCGCGGATGCTTGTCGAAGCCGACCGCAAGCGCGAGGTCATACATGCCGCTCGCAATCGCCTGCTGCGAGGCGGCGAGTGCGCTGCCGCCAGTTGCGCAGCCATTGGCGACGTTGGTGAAGGGCAGACTGGTCAGCCCCAGCTCGTTGACCATGATATCGGCATTGCCCGCCGCCGCGCTACCGCCATAGGCGTACTCGATATCAGGCCATTCGAGCCCTGCGTCCTTCAAGGCCTCGCGCACGGCATAGACGCCTTGTTCGCGGCCCGAGCGGCTGTCGGTGCGGCCGAAGGGATGGATCCCTGCGCCGATGATATAGACGTTCTCGCTCATGCGGCCTGACTTTCAGCTTGGGAGGCGGGGCGGAAGGCGAAGGTGTCGTATCGCGCGTTGAATGGCACGATACAGAACTCCAGCTCCATGCCGAGGTGCAGGTCCTCAAGACGCGCATCGACGATCCGGCTTTCGACGATCACTTCGCCGGGGAGTTCGACATAGCCAAGCAGGAACGGCTGGAAATCGGGCGGGCCTTCGCCGGGACCGGAGCCGGGGCCTTCGTAAGGTTCCTTGGGAAGGAAGCCCTGCGACGTCCACGACCACAGCTTGCCCCGGTGCGACAGCTTGTAAGGCTCAACACCTTCTGCCGCATCGCCGACCGGCATCGGGAAGACGATCTGGCCCGAAGGCAGGCGCCCGCCCATGAGGTGCGGTTGCGCCCCGTCGCTCCACAGGTTCGGGTCGATCTTTTCGCCCATGTCTCAGTCCCCTCCAGTCCGCGTCACGCCGCGAGCGCGTATTCCGCCAGCGCGGTATCCACATCGCCGAACAGCCGCGCGAGTAGCAGCACGCGCTTCATCGCGTGGCCGATGGCCAGCTCGTCGGTGATACCCATGCCGCCGTGCATCTGCACCGCCTCACGGGCGATGGCGTCGATGTTTTCGCCGATGAAGGCCTTGGCCCCAGCGGCGGCACGCTGCCACTTTTCGGTTTCGGTGCGGTCGGTCAATGCTGCGCGGTAAAGCATTGATCGGGCTTGTTCTTGCCTGGCGTAGCAATCGACGAGGCGATGCTGCAACGCCTGGAAGCTGCCGATGGCGACGCCGAACTGCTCGCGCTCTTTCACATAGGCGAGCGTATCGTCGAGCAGGCGCTGGCCGAGGCCCACCATTTCGGCCGCGGCATAGAGCCTGAGGTCGGCGGCGATGCCCAAGAGCCCCGCTATTTCGAGCGACAGCTTGGCGCTGGCAGGCGTGCGGGTGAGCTTGATTTCGCCCGCGATGCTGCCATCGGCGAGGCGATAGGCGCGCACCTCCAGCCCGGGCGCATTGCGCGGCACGAGAAAGCAGGCGGTCTCCCCTCTAAGATCGGCGGTGACGATGAACAGGTCGGCGAGCAGCGCGCCCATCACCATCGTCTTCTCGCCGGTGAGGGTGAAGCTATCGCCCGCGCCTTCGGCCTTCATGCCCTTGGCCTTGAGGCTGTAGCGCTGGCCGCGCTCGGTCCATGCGAGGGTCGCGAGAGTCTCGCCCGCAAGCACCCCCTCCAGCACATCATCCGCTCCGCCGCGTTCCAGCAGCAGGGCGGGCAGGATGCCGTGTTCGAGCAGCGGGTCGGGCGCGTTGGCCTTGCCGACGGCTTCGAGCACCAGCGCCAGATCGACCGCCGATCCGCCCAAGCCGCCCGCATCCTCGCCTGCGGCGAGCGCGATCAGGCCCATCTCGGCCAGTTGTTGCCAGCGTGCCCGGTCATATCCCGTGGTCGAAAGGCGAAGCTTGCGACGCGCTTCGACATCGATGGGGGCGGCGAACCGCTCCACCGATGTCACGAACATCTGCTGTTCTTCGGAAAGATCGAAATTCATGCGCGTCAGGCTTTCCGCGTGAAGGTGATGGGCAGGTGGGTTACCCCGCGCAGCAGGATGTTGGGGAGGATGCGGATTTCCTTCTCGTCCGCGACCGCGAAGTTATCGAGCCGTTCGAGCAGCTCGTCGAAGGCGACCAGCATTTCCTTGCGGGAGAGCATGTTGCCCACGCACATATGCGGCCCCTTGCCGAAGGAGAGGTGCGTGCGGGCGTTGGCGCGCTCGATGTCGAAGCGGTCGGGATCGGGGAACTTCGACGGATCGCGGTTGGCCGCAGCATAGCGCAGTTGCACCACCGCGCCCGCCGGGATCGCTACGCCGCCAAGCTCGGTGTCCTGCTTGACGATGCGCCACATTCCCGCCGTGGGCGTTTCATAGCGAAGCGCCTCCTCGACAAGGTTCATCAATACCTTGGGATCGCGCCCGCCGGCCGCGGCCTTGGCCTTGGCCATCTGGTCAGGATTGCGGATCAGCTGGAGCAGCCCGCCCGCCAGCGTCGAGGTGGTGGTCTCGTTGCCGGCGACCATGAACTGCTGCATCAGCGACATGATTTCCGGGTCTTCGAGCGGCTTTTCGCCCTCGATCCGGGCTTCGACCAGATCGGTGAGGAGATCATTGCCGCCATTGGCCTTGCGATCATCGATCAGGCCCTTGATGTAGTGCTGGAACTCCACAAGGCTGCGCGCGCATTCCAGCTTGCGCTGGTGATCGACCATCTGGCTGAAGCGGTCGACCGCCGCGTCCGACCAGCGTTTCACGCGCTTGGGGTCGTCCTCCAGCCCGATCTGCCCCGCGATCATGGCCACGGGCAACGGAACGCCGAATTCCTCGACGAATTCGCATTCGCCCCGGTCGGCAAAGGCCTCGATCAGCTCGATCGACTTCTGGCGCATGTCGGCCTCGATCGCGTTCACGCGCGGGGCCGAAAAGGCGAGGTTCACCAGCTTGCGGTTGCGGGTGTGGACCGGATGATCGGCGGTCAGCAGGGTGGGCAGGTCGGGCCAACCCTCGGCAAGGATCGCCTGAATGTCCTCGTCGGCCTCGCGGCCCATCAGCGCGGTGAAGTCGTTGGAGAAAATCTCGGGCTTGGCTGCCGCTTCGCTGCACAGGTCGTAACTGTACACGACCCAGGTGTTCATGCCCTCCAGATGTTCGATCGCGATCCCGGCCTCATGGATGGCACGATAGTAATCGAACGGATCGATCAACGTTTCAGGCGCAAAGACATTGCCTTCGGGCTTGTTCATGTGAGGCGGCTCCAGACCCTTCCCAGATTATGGACGGAGCCTAACCAAACCCGCGCCACCCTTGCGATGCACGAATGTGTTAGGGTTGCAGGGAAAGCATCAGCTTCCGGCAAATTCGCGCTGGAATTCAAGCATGTCGAAATAATCCCGCCAGCCGGCGATGCGGCCGTCTGCGCCGATTTCGAATGTGCCCATCACGCGGATCGCCGCGCGGCGGCCATCCTTGAAATGGAAGATGTCGGTCCGCTCGGTCAGCACCACGTTGCCGTTGGCCGCGATGGCGTGGGTCTGCCAGTCGCACCGTTCGATATCGCCGAGGAAGCCTTCGACCATCGCCTGCATTGCGGTGGTACCATGCACCGGCTCCATCGGGATGTTGTGGTAGACGATGTCGTCGGCACACAGGGCGAGCATCGCATCGATGTCGCAGGCGTTCCAATGGCCGATGAAGGCCTCGACAGTTTCTTGCGGGGTCATGGGGTTGCTCCTGAGGTGTAATCGAGCGCCTGACGCAGCAACTGGCGCACATGGGGGTTGGCGTAGGTCTCCGGACCATCACCGAGTTGCAGGTAGATGAGCGGCGCGGGGCAAGTGCGGCTTTCCCAGGCGATGCAATTGCTGCCCGGCGGGTGATCCCAGCCCTGATTGCTAAATATCGTGCCCGCGACGGCCTGCGCGGCGGAATAGAAATTGTCCGCCGTGAAGGCGAAGCCCTCGGCCCGGATCAGGGGTGTAAGGGCACTCTCGTCGATCAAGCAGAGATAGAGTTCGTCGGTGACCGGGAAGCTTGCCGGAAGCCCATAGGTCACCGGATGATCGGCGACGATGCGCGCGTCATAGGCGACGTCGTGGCGATAGCCGGAGTCCGGTCCGTGCGGCCCGGGCTGGTAGTGGAACTGCCCGCAAAGCCAGTTGTGCCATGCCGGCCAATCGGCCCATCCGGCGAGCGCATGGTGCATCGCAACCGCGCCCTTGCCGGCGGCAAAGCGCGTGGCGAGAGCCTGGCGGAAAGCGGATGAGGGCAGGCGTGTCTCCACCCTTCCCTTACGGAAGCTGTACCCTGCCATGTCGTAAAACAGCAGCGCATCCGCCGAGAGGATCGCCTCCGCCGCATCGGCTTCGCCGCCCTCGGGATGGATCAGATGGGCAACCTCCCAGTCTCCCAGCGATGCCAGCAACTCGGCAAAGGGCTCGGCCTCGTAAGGATGGCCCCCTGACAGCACGAGCAGCGAACGGGCCATCGGTCTCAGGCGATCTTGAGGATCATCTTGCCGTCATTCGTCCCCGCGAACAGCCGCATGAAGCTGTCGAAGGCATGCTCAAGCCCCTCGTCGATATGTTCGTCGATGGTGAGCCGTCCTTGCGCCGCCCACACGCCCATCTGCGCCGCACCTTCAGCAAAACGGGGCACGTAGTCGGCCACCAGCAGCCCGCGGATATGGGCGCGCTTGACGATCAGCTGCCACAGATTGCGGATGCCGCGCGGCTCGGTGTTGTATTCGCTGATGAGGCCGCACAGCCCGACGCGGGCGTGCAGGTTGAGGTTCATCAGCCCGGCATCGAGGATGATCCCGCCGACATTCTCGAAGATTACGTCCACGCCATCGGGGCAAGCTTCCGCGATGGCGGCAGTGAGCGCGGCCTCATCCTTGCCGCGATAATCGATCGCCGCATCGAAGCCGTATTTCTCGGTGAGGCGCGCGCATTTGGCGGGGCCGCCCGCGATGCCGACCGCGCGGCAGCCGTGGATCTTGGCGAGCTGGCCGACGAGGCTGCCCACCGCCCCTGCCGCGCCGCTCACCAGCACGGTTTCACCGGGCTTGGGTTCGCACACTTCGAGGAAGCCGAAATAGGCCGTCATCCCCACCGCCCCGAAGATCGAGAGGTAGTTGGTCACGCTCGGCACCAATGTGGGGTCGATCGGCTGGGTGAAGCCGCCCGCGACGCCGATGGAGTAATCTTCCAGCGCGTTGAGGCCCATCACCCACTGGCCGGGCGCGAAGTCTTCCGCGCGGCTTTCCTCGACCACCCCGATGGTGCTCGCGCGCACCGGATCACCCAGCGGGATCGGCGGCATGTAATTGCCCTCGGCATCCATCCAGCCTCTCATGGCCGGATCGAGCGAGGCATAGTGGTTGCGGATCAGGAACTGGCCGTCCTCCAGTGCCGGTGTCGGCTCGGTGACGAGTTCGAAATCCTGCGGCACAGGCGTGCCGTCGGGACGACGCTGGAGAAGGAAGCGGCGGTTGTGGGGCATTGTTGTCTTTCGGTTCGAGAGGATATCAGGCGGGTTCGAGCTTCACCGGAATGGCGCTCTGGAGCGATTGTCCGGTAATCGGATCATAATCGACCACTTCGCTCACCAGCCGGTTGGTCGAGGAGCCGCGTTCGCGCACGTCTTCCTTGGTGGCATCGGCATCGCCATAGGCATGCGCCATCGAGACAATCCCGCGCCGCACCTTGTCGCTCGCCTTCACCACCCCGTGGATCGTGGCGTGGGGCGATGTGATCGCAACCAGCCCGCCCTCCTCCAGCCCCAGGGCTGTGATGTCATCCGGGTGGATATAGGCCGGGTTGGTCGTGGTCTTCGCCTGCAATTTCTTGAGCGGGTGGCCGATCGAGTTGAACCGCGTCTTGGAACGGCGGCTGATCAGGCGGAAGTCGAAGCCTGCCTTGCTCGCCGGATTGGCGGCATATTTGAGGATTTCCGAAGGCATCGCGCCCACCGCGAGATCGAAGCGGTGGAATTCGCTTTCGTCCAACGGCTCTACCTTGGGGTGCACCTCGGGATAGATCATCGCTGCCCCGCCATTGGCCTGGCAATCGGCGCGCACGTCCGAAGGTGTCTTGAGGCTGCCGGCGACCATCAGATCGAGGAATTCCTGCTTGGTCGGCTTGCGATCCATCGGCAGCGGCCCGCCGTTCAGCACCATCGTCAGCCCGAGGTGGTGGGCGAGCGTCCAGAACATCTCATATTCGTCGATACAGTCGCCCGGCGCTTCGACCACCGCCTCGGTGTAGCGGGCATAGGGCTGCTCGTGCCACCATTCGGAAAGATTGGTGATGTCCTCGCGCTCGAGGCATTGAGAGGGCGCGAGCACGACTGTGGCACGCTTGGCGCTGGCGCTCATCCACGGATCGATCTGGACGAACAGCTCAAGATCATCGAGGGCGCGGACCATCTTGGCCTGATCGGGGAAGCCGACCACCGGATTGCCGCCGACCGAAATCAGCGCGCGCACCTGGCCTTCGCCGGGGGTGAGGATTTCGTCCGCCAGCACGTTGCACGGCATTTCCCAGCCCAGGTGGCCCAGCCCGCGAAAGCGCGACTTGGGCATGCCTTCGGCGCCGAACATTGGCACCGGCGGGGCGACCTGTGCGCGGCGTGCGGTCTGGTAGGGGCTGAACACGCCCGGGATCGCGGCCTTTTCGCCCTCCTGCTTGAAGCGCGCGCAGATGGTGTTGAGGCAGGTGACGAGGTATTCGGTCAGCGTGCCGTTGCCTGCCATTTCCGGCCCCGTTCCGGTCGTGGCGCAGCCCTTCGATCCGCCCGCGAACATCCGCGCCGCAGCGATCAGCTGGTCCTTGTCGAGCCCCGCGCGCTCCGCCGCCACTGCGGGCGTGAAGGCCTTCACCGCCTCGGCGAGTTCATCGAAGCCATCGACATGGGCGGCGACGAAGTTGCGATCATAGAGCCCTTCGGAAATGATTACGTTGAGCATCCCCGCCAGCATCGCCGGATCCTCGCCCGGCTTTACGGGGAGATAGATGTCGGCCAGCCGCGCGACATCGCTTTCGCGCGGGTCGGCGACGATCAGCTTCAGCCCTTCGGCCTTCTTGTCGCGGATGCGGCGCGAGGGGCTGAACGGCGGCACGCCGCCGACTGGCGCATAGTGCGACACGATCGGGTTGTTGCCGATGAACAGCGCGACATCGCTTTCGCTGAAGGTGTTCGGCCCTGCCATCCACTTGCCGTAACGCGCCGTGGTGAAGACCTTGGCCGGCTGGTCGAGCGTCACCGAGGTGTAGAAATTGCGGCTACCCACCGCATTGGCGAAGCTCAGCGAAGCGGCCATCGCCGCGCTGTTCTGAAACCCGCCCGAACCCATGAACACCGCCACCGAATGGGGGCCATAGGTGTCGATGATGCGGCGCAGCTCGCTCGCCACATGGGCGAGGGCTTCGGGCATCGGGGTGGAGACGAACTCGCCGTCAGCATTGCGCACGAGGCTGTGGTGCAGCCGGTTTTCCGAATTGTGGCTGTCGGGCAGCTCGCGCCCCTTCATGCAGGTGTAGCCGCCATAGGCCGGATCGTCGGGATCGCCGCGCACCTCGATCACCTTCCCGTCGGCGACATCGACTTCCATCGCACAATTGGCATGGCAGAAACGGCAGAAGGTCTTGTGAGTGTGAACGCCCATCGTCTCTCTCCTTGAGACGCGCAAACTACCACAGGGGGTAAACCGCTCGACTGACACTTTTGCGCGTGGAGAGGTGTGCGCCATCACCCCAATAGGGCAGGCGAAACAAGGAGAGTCTGATGCCCACCACCACCCGCCAATGGCTGCTTAACGGACATCCGCGCGGACGCGGCATCGAGATCGACAACGACTTCAAGCTCACAACAGTCGAATTGCCCGATCCCGCCCCGGGCGAGATGCTGCTGAAGACGCACTACCTCGGCTTCGATCCGGCGCAGAAGGGCTGGATGGAGAACATCGCCGATTACGTCGCGCCGATGAATATCGGCGATGTGATGCGCGGCAGCGGGATTGCCGAGGTGGTCGTCTCGAACGGCGGCAGGTTCGCGGTGGGCGACCTCGTGTTCGGCACCACCGGCTGGACCGAATATCTTGTCACCGACGGCAAGGAGCTGACCAAGGTCGAAACCGATCTTTCGCCCACCGCCGTGCTCTCGGTGCTGGGGACGACCGGCCTCACTGCCTATTGCGGGCTGTTCAAGGTCGGCAAGCCCGTGGCGGGCGATACCGTGCTGGTGAGCGGCGCGGCGGGCGCGACGGGGAGTATCGTCGGCCAGCTCGCCAAGATTGCCGGGTGCCGCGTGGTCGGCATCGCGGGCGGCCAGGACAAGTGCGACTGGCTGGTGCGCGAGGCGGGCTATGACGCCGCGATCGATTACAAGGCGGGCAATGTGAAGGCGCAGATCAAGGAACACTGCCCGCGCGGCGTGGACGTGATCTACGACAATGTCGGCGGCAAGATTTTGAACGACATGCTCGCTTGTATCGCCACCGGTGCGCGCGTGGTGATCTGCGGCGGGATCAGCCGTTACGAGACCGGCTCGCTCCCCGCGGGGCCGGAGAATTACTTCAACCTCGTGTTCCGGCGCGGCAACATGGCGGGCTTTATCGTGCTCGACTGGGCGAGCGAATTCCCCGGCATCCGCAAGCGGCTGGAGGGCTTCGTCAAGGATGGCAGCCTGAAGTATCAGGAAGACATCCAGCACGGTTTCGAGAACGCGCCGAGCACCCTGCAACGCCTGTTCAGCGGGCAGAACCGCGGCAAGCAGCTGCTGAAGCTGTGACCCTCGTCATTGCGAGGAGCCGAAGGCGACGCAGCAATCCATGATCGACCTCGCGGCCAAGGCGGCGTCAGGCCATGGATTGCTTCGCTTCGCTCGCGATGACGATTGGGCTGATCAGCCTTCCAGATCCTCGGGCCGGTTGACGTTCATTAGCGGCGCGGGAAGCTCCACCCGCCGCGCCCCGACATGCTCGGCGAAGCGGTAGAGCGAGCGGCCACCATCGGCGAGGAACCTTTCCAGCACCGGCGCGGTTGCTACCGGCCACAACCCCACAACCGGCTGGTTCTCGACAATCGCAGCGCCTTCGCCGGCCAGCATGGCGGCGATATCGTGAGGTAAATCAGGGATATCCACCCCCGCTGACAGTGCAAGCGAGCATCCCCGTTCCCCCGCATGGCGCAGCGCCGCGGTCAGTCCGCCCAGCGGGCCGAGGCCTGCTTCGGGCCAATCGGGAATGCACACGAACCCCGGCTCTTCCCTACCACATACCACCACGCTCCCGCATTGCGCGGCGAGTGCGCTGGCGACGCGGTCGATCAGCCGTTCGCCTTCGAACAGGGCGTGCGCCTTGTCGCTGCCGAAGCGACGCGCTTGCCCGCCGGCGAGAATTGCGCCGAGAAGCAAGGGCTTGGGATCAGTCAAATGCCTCGGTCGCGTTGCCTTCGGCGTTGTAGACGGGGCCTTCCGCATCGACACGGTACTTCATGCTCACCGCCGCCGTGATCCCGAACTGGCCGATGTGATCGCGCATCCCGGTGTAGGCAGGGTCGCGGAAATGCGCGGCGAGCGCTTCCTCGCTTTCCCACTCTTCGAACACGTTGACCCGCGCGGGGTTCATCGAACAGGCGCTCCAGTCGTAGTGGATGCAGCCCTTTTCCGCGAGTGCTGCCTCGATGTGCGGACGGGCGGTGCGCAGGGCCTCCTCGCGCTGCGCCGGATCGAGGTCGATCTGTGCGGAGATCAGAATTTTCGCCATTTTTTCAGCCCTCCACGCCGAATTCGGCGATGATTTTGAATGTGCGCGAGGTGAAGAGCCAGCGGCCATCCACCTTCGCCAGCGTGTCTTCATACAGCCCGCCGACATGGCGCGCCTTGCCGTCCTTGGGCTTCAGGATTTCCTGGGTCTGCACGCGGGATTTCGCTGTGTTTCCGCTGACTTCGATCATGCAGGGGACGCAGTGGAAGCTCACCGCCTCAAGCCCCGACATTGCGCCTTTCCAGAAGGCGACGATCGCTTCCCTGCCCTTGGTCTGGTGCCCCATCAGGTCCCAGTCCGCATCCTCGGCCCATACGGTGGCCCAGGTGTCGGCATCGATCCGCACCACGCCATCCGCATAGGTGCCGTTCAGTTCCTGAATTGCCACGCGATCCTCGAGGGGTCCTGTGAACATTGCTCTCTCCCTTGTTGGGAGCCGCTATCGGCCCCGAGGGGCTCACGCGACAATGCCCACTTTTGGGAAGGGTGGGGGCATGCGCCGCCGTGTTACTCCGCCCCCTGAGAGAGGAGACACATCATGGGACAATTGCAGTGCAAGACCGCGGTCATTCTGGGGGCGGCATCCGAGGGGAACATGGGCCAGACCATCGCCCGCCTGTTCGCCAGGGAAGGCGCGAAGGTCATGGTCGCCGGTCGCAAGGAAGGTCCGCTTGCCGCACTAGCTGCTGAAATCGCTGGTGAATATGCGCTGTGCGATATCTCGAAAAAGGCCGACGTCAACGCCATGGCCGACAAGGCGGCAGCGACCTTCGGGCGGGTCGATATCGCCATCAACACCACCGGCTGGGGTCTGCTTGCCAGCATGGAGGAGATCACCGACGAACAGCTCGACCAGATCGTCGATCTCCAGTTCAAGGGGGTTCACCATTTTCTTCAGGCTTTCGTGAGGGTTATGAGCGCGCAAGCCCCCACCGGCGGATCGCTGATCTCGCTCTCCTCGGCGACCACGAAGGCGATCATCACCAACCACGCTGCCTACATCGGCACCAAGCGCGGATCGGAGGCGCTGATCGAGTGTGTTGCCAATGATTACGGACACCTGGGCATCAAGGCCAACACCGTCTCCCCCGCTTTCACCGACAGCCCGATGACGCATGAGAGCTTTCAGGTTCCCGGCCTGACCGACGCTTTTCTGCCGCGTTATCCGCTGGGTAGGCTCAACACCGTGGACGATGTCGCCCATGCCTGCCTGTGGCTCAGCACCGATCAGGCCTATGTGACGGGGGCGAATATCCAACCCAACGGCGGCCTGATCATGCGCGGCAATCCGCAGGCCCATGATGTTGCCGCAGCGGTCGGCGCGGCGATGGCGAAGTTGCAGGGGTGAGGCGCTGTTCCACGTGAAACAGTGCCCCTGACCCCCGGTCTAGGCGGGGGGTAGAGGGGGTCTAAGGG